>Ga0207643_10000513_pt1 | contig 24812 bp, 19 predicted proteins | sample KBSMisM62_FD_184313 | JGI IMG/M metagenome (GOLD analysis project Ga0207643, IMG submission 184313) | Miscanthus rhizosphere microbial communities from Kellogg Biological Station, Michigan, USA - KBS Miscanthus M6-2 (SPAdes) (version 2) | ecosystem: Host-associated > Plants > Roots >...
AGCCGACCCCGAGGCGCGCGCAATGGGCGAACGGCTCTTCCTCAACTACTGCTCGCAATGCCACGGCTCCGATGCGGGCGGCAGCAAGGGCTTTCCGAACCTGCGCGACGGCGACTGGCTGTACGGCGGTGAGCCGCAGATGATAAAGACGAGCATCACCGGCGGCCGCAACGGCATCATGCCGCCGTTCGGCGCCGCACTGTCGGGCGAGAACGTCCGCGACCTCGTCCAGTACGTACGCTCGCTATCCGGCTTACCGTCAGACAACCTCCGAGCACAACTGGGCAAGCCGCTGTTCTCGCGGAACTGCGCGGCGTGTCACGGCCCCGACGGCAAAGGCAATCAGCAGATCGGCGCTCCGAATCTCACCGATCGGATCTGGCTCTACGGCAGCACCGAAGCCGCGATCACCGAAACGATCAGCAAAGGACGTGGCGATGCGTCGGGCGTCACACGGATGCCGGCGCACAAGGATCTGCTGGACGACGGCAAGATTCAAATGCTGACCGCGTACGTCTGGGGACTGTCGAACGTCCGCTAACCGCTAGAACAGTGAATGCACCCGTGATCCTGGAGGACCGTGAGACTCGTCCGACCGCCGTCATTTCGGCGGCGGCACGGGCGCGCCGGGTGATCCCGATCCAGCCGACCAGCGAAGAGGTCGCGCTGTACGAGATCCGCAAGACGATCCACCCGCGCGCTGTGCACGGCTGGTTCGCGCGCTGGCGCTGGACATTCGTCTTCCTCACGCAGGCGGTGTTCTACGGTGTCCCGTGGCTCACGTGGAACGGCCGCCAGGCGGTGCTGTTCGACCTCGGTGCGCGCAAGTTCTACCTGTTCGGTGGCGTGTTCTGGCCGCAGGACGTCATCTACCTTTCCGTGCTGCTGATTATATCGGCGCTGTCGCTGTTCCTGTTCACGGCGATCGCCGGCCGCCTGTGGTGCGGCTATGCATGTCCACAGACGGTCTACACCGAAATCTTTATGTGGATCGAGCGCAAGATCGAAGGCGATCGCCTTGCGCGAGTGCGCCTCGACGCAGCGCCGCTGACGCTCGACAAGTTCGTCATCAAGGCGCTGAAACACACCGCGTGGTTCGCCGTCGCGCTGTGGACCGGGTATACATTCGTCGGCTATTTCACGCCGATCCGCGATCTCGGCGTTGCCGCCATCACGTGGCAGCTCGGGCCGTGGGAATTGTTCTGGATCCTGTTCTACGGCATCGCGACGTACGGCAACGCGGGTTGGCTGCGCGAGCAGGTATGCAAGTACATGTGTCCTTACGCGCGCTTCCAGAGCGTGATGTTCGACAAGGACACGCTGGTCATCACGTACGACCGCGCGCGCGGTGAGCCGCGTGGCGGCCGCTCGAAGGCGGTCGATCCGCGGGCACAAGGGCTCGGTGATTGCGTCGACTGCAACATCTGCGTGCAGGTCTGTCCGACCGGCATCGACATCCGCAAGGGGCTGCAATACGAATGCATCGGCTGCGCGGCGTGCATCGACGGCTGCGATCAGGTGATGGACAAGATGGGCTACCCGAAGGGACTCATCCGCTACACGACGGAGAATGCGCTCGCGCAGGGACTGACTCCGCGTGCGATGTGGAAGCGCGTGTTCCGTCTCCGCACGCTGCTCTACGGGGCAGGACTGATGGTGATCACGGGTGTCGCCGCGGCATCGCTCGCGATGCGCAACCCGTTGAAGGTCGACATCATTCGCGATCGCGGCGCGCTGGCCCGCGAGACGATACCGGGGCAAATCGAGAACGTGTATCGGCTCCAGGTGATGAACACCGAGGAACGGGCTCGCAGCTACACGATCAGCGCAGCGGGGCTTCCGGGCTTGGCGCTCGCCGGTCTGGAGCAGCCGATCGAGCTCAAGGCGGAGTCCACGAAGCTTTTCGCGCTGCGGCTGCAGGCGCCGCTCGAGCCTCCAGGCGGTGTTGCGCCGGCCGCCGGTCCGCACAAGATCGAACTGACGGTACAGGCCGTCGACGACGACAAGGTGGTGCGCCATGAGCAAAGCACGTTCATCATCCCACGCTGACTGCGGCGCCGCGCCACCTGCCGGTCGTGGCCCCTGGCCGTGGCTGCTGGCAGCGGGTCCCGCACTCGTCGTCGTCGCGTCACTCGCCAGCGCGTGGGTCGCCGTCAGCAAGGTCGATCCGGTCGTCTCCGAGGATTACTACAAGCTCGGCCTGACGGTCAATCGCAGGCTGCCGGCGACGCCTGCGACCGCTGTCGCTGCCTCGGCGACGATCGTCATCGGCTCCGATGGCGCTGTCAGCGTCGTGCTTCCCGAGTCCGTCGCGGCGCCGACGTACATGCGGCTGACGCTGCGTCAACCCGGCGCGCGCGAAGGCGACGTCGAAATGCTCGGTGCGTCATCGGCCGGAAGCTGGTCCGGCAAGTTGCACGACGTGCGCGCAGGGCGGCAGATCGTGACGCTCGAGTCCGACGCGTGGCATCTGCCTGTTACCGTCGTCGATCGCCTGCCTGCAACGATCAGGCTCGGCGGACCGGACGCGAAGTCCTGAGTTTTCGGGAGGGCCCCGTGGAGCGGCAAGCGTTGCAACGCGCGATGTGGGCCATCTGGCCCGGGTTCCTGTCGGCCATCGCTGCCGAGATAGTCTTTTTTGCGATGTTCGATCCCCTCGACTTCAACATGCGGCTCCATCTGTCGCGCGAGGCCGTCTACACGTTCGGCTTCGTTGCATTCTGGCTGCTGGGCGCGCTGTCGTCGGCGATCACGCTGTTCCTGCAGCGGCTGCCCCCGGCGTCCGCCGGCAACGTGGCCGCGCCAGTGGAAGTCGGCGACGAATGGCGCTAGGCTCCATGACGCGCCGAGCAAAAACGCGCATACGGTTTCCCGCACTATGAGCATCGGTCTGCTTGTCAGCGCGTGGCTCGTCGGAGCGCTCGGCGGGTTGCATTGCGTTGCGATGTGCGGCGGCCTGCTCGGCGCGCTCGGCGCGCGCGATGCGGCGCGCACGCAGCCGCTGCATCCCGCACGCACGATCGTCGCGCGGCAGGCCACCTATCATGTCGGCAGGCTCGTCACGTACTCGCTGCTCGGTGGTCTGTTCGGCGCGCTCGGCGCTGCGACGCTCGGCATCGTCGACCTTCTGCCACTGCAGCGCGCGATCTACATCCTCGCGAACGTGTTTTTGCTGTTGCTCGGCGCGAGCCTCGTGCTGCACACGCCTGACGTGCCGATCATGCAACGCCTTGGCGCGCGCGCGTTCGCGCCGATGCTGCGCGCAATGCAGCCGGTGCTGAACCGTTCCGACGCGTCGGGACGCGTTGCGCTTGGACTCGTGTGGGGGCTGATGCCCTGCGCGCTCATCTACAGCGTTTTGCCGCTGGCATTGCTGGCCGGCGGTGCGTGGCAGGGCAGCCTCGTTATGCTCGCGTTCGGGCTGGGTACGTTGCCCAATCTGGTGGCGACCAGCGCGCTGATCAGTCGTGCCGGACACGTCATGTCCGGCAGCGCGATGCGCCATGCGGCAGCTGCCATGATGATTGGGTTCGGCATGCTCGGCATCTGGCGCGTGATCGTTGCGCCCGTGTCATTGGGGCAAGGACCATTCTGTCTGTAGCTATCAGTCGAGAGACTCGACACCCAAATATTCGGGAACGCAGCACGTCCAGCCTAGTTTTTCGTCGATGCGCATCCGCAGCGCATCAGCGGCAGCCGGCTCGCCGTGCGTGACGAAGGTCATCCGCGGCGCGCGCTCGAAGTTGCGAAGCCAGTCGAGAATCTCGGCGTAATCGGCATGCGCGGACAGGTTGTCGAGCGACGCGATTTCCGCGCGGACCGGCACGTATTCGCCGAACAGCTTGATTGATTGCGCGCCGTCCTGCAGCGCGCGGCCACGCGTACCCCCGGCCTGGTGCCCCCGTCAGCAGGATAGTGCTGCGCGGATCCGGCGCGTAGGCCCGCAGATGGTGCAGCACGCGGCCGCCCGTCGCCATCCCGCTGCCGGCGATGATCAACTTCGGCCAGCTCGATGCGTTGAGCGCCTTCGATTCGTCGACGCTGTTCACGATTTTCGCGGCGGCGCACATCTTCGCACACTCATCGGCCGTCAGCCGGTGGTCAGCGATGAAGCGCTGGCAGAGCGTGGTGACGTCGATCGCCATCGGGCTATTCAGGTACACCGGTCGCGTTGACGGTATCGCGCTGCCGGCCTTGAGGCGCTCAACCAAGTGCATCAGCGCCTGTGCACGACCCACGGCGAACGACGGAACGATAACCGAGCCGCCGCGCGCGATCGTGCGGTTGACGACGTCGGCGAGCTTTCTTCCCGGATCGGCGGTATCGTGCCGGCGGTCGCCGTATGTCGACTCGCAGATCAGGAAATCGGCATACTTGACCATTGCCGGCGCCTGCATGATCGCACCGGGAACGCCGCTCGCTTCGGCGGTGCGGCTTCGGATGCACGGAATGATCCGGCTCAAGCGATGGCGGAAGTTCAAGGCGGTGCAGGTCATCACGCGCGACGGTGCGACCAGGAAGCGACGTTCGGCGGCTACACGATCCCGGCGCGGCTGCGCGTTGGCTGGCACTTCGACGATCCGTCACGCTTCGACGCCGACGGCAAGTTCTTTGAAGTGTCGATCGACGACGCCTCGTATCGTGAGCGAGCCTTGCAGCAGCCATGCTGTTTGGAGAATCGATATGCGTGCAATGGTCCTCACCGCCCCCGGAAGTTTGCTGCGGCCCAGCGCTGTGGATACTCCCAAGCCCCGCGCCGGTCAGGTGCTCGTTCAGGTGCACGTTTGTGGTGTGTGCCGGACGGACTTGCACGTCGTTGACGGCGACCTCGTTGGTACCCGGTATCCCATCGTGCCCGGCCACGAGGCGGTCGGCACCGTGATCGAGCGCGGTCCGGACGTCGAGGACCTGCATATCGGCGATCGGGTCGGCATCCCGTGGTTGGCATCTACATGCGGCCTCTGCCGATACTGCACGACATCGCGGGAAAATCTGTGCGACAACGCCCAATTCACCGGGTATACCGTCGATGGCGGCTACGCGGAATACGTAGTGGCCAATGCTCGCTTTTGTTTCGGATTGCCCGACGGCTTCACCGACGAAGAGCTTGCGCCGTGGCTATGTGCCGGCTTCATCGGCCATCGCGCATTGCGGATCGCGGGTGATGCTGCTCGCCTGGGGATCTACGGGTTCGGTGCGTCCGCCCAGATCGTGGCGCAGCTCGCTCGGCATCAGGGTCGGAAGGTTTTCGCGTTCACCCGCCCCGGCGATGACGCGGCTCAGGTCCAGGCAGCCTCCTTTGGCGCGGTTTGGACCGGCGGAAGCGACGAACGGGCGCCGTCGGAGCTGGACGCGGCCATCCTGTTCGCGCCGGTGGGTTCGCTGGTGCCCAAGGCGTTACGTGACGTGGCGAAGGGCGGCACCGTCGTATGTGCCGGAATCCACATGAGCGACATCCCCGCGTTCCCCTATGAAATACTATGGGGCGAGCGGCGCGTGTGCTCGGTCGCGAATCTCACGCGATGCGACGGCGACGAGTTCATCGCAATCGCCCGACGCATTCCGATAAGGACCCGCGTCGTCACGTTTCCTCTCGGGCATGCAAACCAGGCGCTGGCAGCGCTGCGCGAGGGAAAGCTCGCAGCAACGGCGGTGCTGACGGTGGCTTAGCGTGCGTCTATCCGGTTGCGCAACGATGGCACAATCCACGCCTCGATGAAGGTTTGGCGCTCAACCTGCACGTCGACTTGCCCAGGAACGTAACGCCTTGCGAAACCTCGCGTCAATGGCCCGGCATCGATCGGCGTTGTCGGCCCCGTCCTCCGGATCGCCCCCTGACCAGCTGGCGACCACTCTCACGCCGCTCGCGGCGCTGCTGGTGCTGGCGGCGCTGGCGGCGCTGGCGGCATGGCTCTACACGCCACTCCACACCCACCTGCTGATCGTGGCGGCGGCGAGCGGCTCGGTCGCCGGTGGGCTCGCGATCTTCTACCTGCATCGCGAGACGCGCGGATGGGAACGCGCCGACCGCGAACTGCACCGGTGGCAGGACCGGTTCAGCAACGTCGTCGACGCAGCAATGGATCCGATCATCACCGTCGACGAAGCTCAGCGCGTCGTCGTTTTTAATCCCGCCGCCGAGCAGGCATTCGGCTATGCGAAGGACGAGGTTATCGGCCGGCCGCTCGAGATGTTGCTTCCCGAGCGGTTTCGCACGGCGCACCACGACCACATCGCTCGCTTCGGAACCACCGGCGGGACGTCGCGGCGGATGGGCGCGCAGGCGGTGGTCGTCGCGCTGCGCAATGGCGGCGGCGAGTTCCCGATCGAGGCATCGATCTCCCAGCACGTCGACGGTGATGGCAAGTTCTTCACGGTGATCCTGCGCGATGTCAGCGAGCGCATCCGCAATGCGGCGTTGCTGCAACGCAGCGAAGAACGGCTGCGCGGCATCCTCGATTCGGCGATGGACGCGATCATTACCGTCGACGAGAAGCAACGCGTGATCCTGTACAACGATGCCGCCGAAGCGATGTTCGGCTGGTCGCGGGGAGAGGCGATCGGCGTGCCGCTGTCGACATTCATTCCCGAGCGGTTTCGTGACGTGCATTCGTCGCATGTCGAGCTCTTCGGCGCGACGGGCGCGACATCGCGCCGGATGGGCGGCTCTCTGCGCGTGGTCATGGGCCTGCGCCGCAACCGCGAGGAATTCCCGATCGATGCGTCGATTTCGCAGATCGATACGACGGACGCGCGGTTCTACACGGTGATCCTGCGCGACGTCACCGCGCGGTTCCAGGCAATCGAGGCGCTGCGCCGGTCCAAGCAGGAGCTGCAGGAGCTCGGTGCCGCGGCCCACTTGACGCGCGAGCAGGAGAAGAGCCGGATTGCGCGCGAGTTGCACGACGAGCTCGGCCAGATGCTGACGATGCTGCAGATGGACGTCGCGTGGTGCAGGGAAAAGGCACGTGCCGGCGAGCCCGCGTTCGCGGCCAAGCTCGATCGGATGTCGACGCTGCTGAAGAGCACGATCGCCGCGACGCGGCGCATCGCGTCCGACCTTCGCCCGCTGATGCTCGATGACCTGGGTCTCATTCCGTCGATCGAATGGCTTGTCGAGAACTTCGGGCAGCGCACGGGCATCGCGTGCGATCTCGCCGTGGGCGACCTGTCGGTCGAGCCGTCGCATGAGCAGGCGACCGCCGTGTTCCGTATCGTGCAGGAGTCGCTGACGAATATCGCGAAGCACGCGCACGCGTCGCACGCGGACATCGCGATCGAACAGGACAATGGCTGGCTCGTCGTCCGAGTCGAGGACGACGGCGTGGGGTTTCTTCCCACCGGTCCCCGCAAGCCCAACTCGCTGGGTCTGTTTGGCCTTCGCGAGCGCGCGCAATTGCTTGGCGGCGAGACGACGATCGTCAGCACGCCGGGTCGGGGGACCATGGTCGAGGCCCGATTGGCGCTCGGCCACACCGCGGTGGCGCCATGATCCGCGTCGTCATCGCCGACGACCACCAGATCCTGCGCGAGGGGCTGAAGCAATTGCTGCTCGGCGCAGGCGATCTCGACGTCATCGACGAGGCGGCCGATGGCCATCAGGTGCTGGACAAGATCCGCGCGCACGACATCGACGTGCTGCTGCTCGACATGTCGATGCCGGGGAAGAGCGGCATGGAGCTGATTCGGCAAATCAAGGCGGAACGCCCGAAGCTGCGCATTCTGGTGCTCAGCATGCACGAGGAGCATCAATACGCCATACGGGCGATCCGTGCCGGCGCTTCGGGCTACCTGACGAAGGAGAGCGCGTCGTCGCTGCTCGTCGCCGCAATTCGCAAGGTCGCGGGCGGTGGCGCCTTCATCAGCGCCGAAGTCGCGGAGCATCTCGCGCACGAGGCGATGCCGCATTCCTCGGACCGCCCGCTCCACGCGGCGCTTTCCGATCGTGAATATCAGGTGTTCACGCGGCTGGTCAGCGGCGAAAGCGTTTCGGAGATCGCGCTGACGCTGCACCTCTCGGCGAAAACGATTAGCACGCACAAGGCCCGGCTGATGGAGAAGCTGCGTGTGGCGAACAACGCAGACCTCGTGCATTACGCACTCAAGCACCGGCTGCTCGCCGACCCCAACGCTCCCGACTGACTGGCCGCGGGTAGGGAACGCCCTACAGCGGCTGGGCCGCGGCCGATCCCCTGAACCGGAACCGCCCGACAGGCTCGACGAGCCGTCGGCTGATACAACCCGCCGGTGGGACTGCCAAATAATGGCATCCCATGAACAGCGCGCAAAGCATCGCAGTGTTCGTCGTCGACGACACGCCGTCGATGCGCGACCGGCTGCGTGAACTGCTAGACGACATCGAAGACGTCGAGGTTGTCGGTGACGCGGGCAGCGTTGACGACGCGACCGCCGGCATTCTGCGCACGCACCCCGACTGCGTGTTGCTCGACTACCAGATCCAGGGCGGCACCGGCGTCGACGTGTTGCGCGCCGTGCGACCGCAATTGCCGCAGATCGAATTCATCGTTCTGACGAATCATGCGACCGATCAGCATCGGCGTGCGTGCCTGGATGCAGGCGCGCGTTTCTTTTTCGACAAGAGTTCCGAGTTCGGATCCATCAGGACTGCGATCGCCCAGATCGATTCGCGCCGCGTGCTCGCGGAACCGCGCAGACCCACCGCATGACAGGGAGACCAACCATGTACGCTGCCACCGCCGCTCGTAGTGAGTCCTCGTTCCGGTCACAGCCAAGGCCCGCGCCTTGCGCGCGGACCCCGCTGCGCGACGTGAATGCGCTGGCTTGCTCGACGTGCACTGTGGGCAAGTTCTGCGTGTCGCCCAAGCTCAATGATGACATCGCCGCTGCGCTCGACCGACTCGTCGGCACGCGCGTGCGCCTGCAGAAGGGTGACGTGCTGTTCCGCGTCGGCGACCGGTTCACAGCGCTCTATGCGATCCGCACGGGGTCGTGCAAAACCGTGGTGCTGACCGACGACGGCAGTGAGCAAGTGGTCGGCAATCACCTGCCCGGCGAAATCATCGGCACCGAGGCCATTGCGACCCAGAGCCACGGCTGCCGGGCGATCGCGCTCGAGGACAGCGAGGTCTGCACGCTGCCGTTCGATCAGATCGAGGCGCTCGCGCATGTCGACCCGGATTTCCAGCGCAATCTGCACCGGATGATGTCGAAGGAGATTGGTCGCGAGCGGAGTGCCGCGCTCATGCTCGGCACGATGCGCGCCGAGCAGCGGCTGTCGTGGTTCCTGCTCGACCTGTCGAGCCGCTACCACGCGCGCGGCTATTCGTCGATGGAATTCGTGCTGCGGATGACCCGCGAGGAAATCGGCAGTCAGCTCGGGTTGAAGCTCGAGACGGTCAGTCGGCTCTTCTCGCGCTTCCACGACGAAGGGCTCATCCAGGTGCGCGGCCGGATCATCACGCTGATCGACCGGATGGCATTGCAGCAGTTGATCACGGCGAATTGACGCGCGAACCCGCTCCGCGGCAAAGGCAGGTCGCCAGTCCGTCCGTTCGCCGGATGAAGGGTCAGCGGCGCACCTCCGCTTCGTATTGCCTCTCGCGCGTGGCGAGGTCGCTCAGCGCGACCAACGGCCCCGCAAGCTGCCTCAGAATGTCGTCCACCGTGATGATGCCGACGAGCGTGCCCCGCTTGTCGATGACGGGCATCCGGCGCACGCCGTTGACCGACATCAGCCGTACCGTTTCCGCATAGCCCGCATCCTCGTCGATCGACGTGATCGGGCGCTGCAGCACTTCGCCGACCTTCATCGCCGTGCCGTCGAGCCCGACAGCGACGATCTCGACGACGATGTCGCGATCGGTCAGCATCCCTACCGGCACCTTGCGATCGCCGCCACCCTCCACGATCACGACAGCGCCCACATGTCTCCGGCGCATGAGCGCTGCGGCCTCGACGACGGACGTCTCCCGCGTAACCGTCACGACGTCACGCACGCAGAAGCTGCCGATTCCCGTTGCCATGTTCATCTCCCGGTAGACAAGCGCAGGCAATGTTAGCCCGCGAAATCTTGATGCGCATTGATCCGCCGCAAGCCCGCGTTACTCCGTCGCGCCTTAGAATGACTGCGTAGCGCAGCGATACGATACAACGATCGAGGAGAGCACATGGCATTCAAGACAATGATCGTCCACCTCGACGACAGTGCCGTTTGTGATCTGCGCGTTCAGGTCGCGGCCCGAGCGGCGAGGCACTTCGGCAGCGCCCTGGCTGGCGTCTATCTGGTTCCGACGGCCGAAGTAACGCCGTCGATCGCAGCGCTGCTGCCGCCAGACGTTCTCGAGCAGCGTCTGCTGGAATCGGGCGGGGCGCAGCGCAAGGCGGAGCTGCAATTCAGACGCATCGCTGCCCGGCCCGATTTCGATATTGCCTTTCGCGCGCCCGCTGGCGATCCGATGGACGCGGCAATTGCGCACGCGCGATGTGCCGATCTGACGATCGTCGGTCAGCCGGATCCCGAGGACCGCAATGCGTTCTTCGCGCGACGCCTGACGGAACACGTTTTGCTCGAAAGCGGCGCTCCGATGCTGATCGTGCCCTATATAGGAGCAGGCAGGGAGCTCGGCCGCCACGTGATGATCGCCTGGGACGGTGGCAAGGAAGCTGCACGGACGGTCCGTGATGCGTTGCCGATTCTTGCCGAAGCTGCCGTCGTGACGGTCGTCCGGGTGACCCCGGCGTACCGTGGAAACGACTACGACCCACCGTCGCATGCGACGCTGGACGCGTACCTTGCCGCGCATGGGATCCACGTGCAATTCAGCGACGTCGAAGGTGCGGCCGACGAGGTGGTGGAGCGAGTGCTCACGGAGGTGGCCAATGCAGATGTCGATCTGCTCGTGATGGGCGGTTACGGGCATGCGCGCACCCGCGAGGTGGTGCTCGGCGGGCCGACGCGGTCGATCTTCGGCACGATGACCGTTCCGGTATTCATGTCGCATTAGCGTTGGTTTTTGCGCGGCGTGCGACAGGCTCCGATAGGGTTCGTGCGCGCGCTGTCCTTCATGGTCGCAGTGACATGATGTAACGGGCCATCACGCGCGCCTCTGCCACGGAAACTTGCGGATGCGGCGGCATGTGCCAGGGACCCCCGTGACGCAGCCCCCGGCGAATTTCCAGTGCGATCACCGAAACCGCGTCCGGCGTTCTCCGATAATGCGTAGCGACATCGGCGTAGGCAGGCCCGGCTTTCGTCTCGCGGTCCGCATGGCAGATGTAGCATTTGTAATGCGTCAGCAGCGCCTGCGGGTCCACCGGCTCCTTGGCCGCGGCGGTTGCGAGCGGGTTCGCCGCGGCAATGAAGGCGATGAACGCGCAGGTTTTTCTCAGACGCACGGGATCTATGAGGAAACGGTCAGCTTGCGTGTTGAAGAGGCAATCTTCTTGGCAATGTGGGCTCGAGCACGCCATCGATGTACTTCGCTTCGGCGCGCGCTTGATCGATCTCATGCAGCAGCCTGAACGCGCGCAACTGTATGCGGTAGCTGCGCTCGAAGCGAGTGATATTGGCCATCTTATGCACTCTGTACAGAACCGATTGGACACGTCTGCTCGTTCGCCGAAGGCTGCCGCACACTGCGCGTGTTGACGTTGGAGCGGCTGGGCCAAGGCATGCGACTCGAAAATTCTAGGTCGCCGCAGCGGCGAGTCCATTGACATACGTCAAGCCAAGGTCAAGGCGTCGCTGTAGCATTGACTGTTGGAGCGGTGCACGAACGAGGACGCGAGCGCGCAACCGGAGCGGTGGTGAAAACGAACGACAGGTCTGCTGGCGAGGCTGCGCGTGCATCGTTGGAATGGTGGAGCGCGTTCTCGAGAACCTGCGAAATCGGCTTGACGCGGCTCGGCGGTCGAGCAGCCGTACGGACCGCCGCCACGAAACGCAGCGCCGAGCTCATCAGATTCGTTCGCGCCCGTTCGCGCTTCTACCGTGACGCATGGGACTCGCTGCCTGCTGGTGATCTCCCGCTGGCCGCGCTGCCCGTCGTCCACAAGCGGGACCTGATGGCGCGATTCGATGACTGGGTGACCGAACAGAGCGTTCATCGGCGCGGCATCGAGGCGTTTCTTCGCGATCGCACCCACATCGGCGACGAATATCTGGGCCGGTTCGTCGTCTGGAAGAGCTCGGGCAGTACAGGCGAACCCGGAATTTTCGTGCAGGATGCGGACGCGCTCGCGGTCTATGACGCGCTGCTGGCGGTGCAGCTGCAGTCCCCGCCGCTCGCCGGCCGCTACGCGTGGGGTTTCGTCACGCAAGGCGGTCGCGCAGCGCTTATTGCGGCGACGGGTGACCACTTCGCGAGCATTGCGTCATGGCAGCGCGTCTGCCGCGGCCGCGTATGGCCCGCGGCACGTGCATTTTCCGTGATGGACCCGCTCCCGAAGCTCGTCGCGGCGTTGAACGAATACCAGCCCGCTTTCCTCGCGAGCTACCCGACCACGCTGATGATGCTGGCGTCGGAGCAACGCGCGGGGCGGTTGCGGATCGCACCCTCCTGCGTATGGTCAGGTGGCGAGTGCCTTGTGCCCGCTGGCGCGGCGGCGATCGAGCGAGCGTTCGGAAGCGTCCTCGTCAACGAGTATGGGGCATCCGAGTGCATGAGCATCGGTTTCTCGTGCTCCCGAGGATGGCTTCATGTGAACGCCGATTGGGTCGTCCTCGAAGCGGTCGACGCCGAGTTTCGGCCGATCGCGCCGGGAGCAAGGTCGCACACCGTGCTGCTGACGAATCTCGCCAATCGGATTCAGCCCGTGATTCGCTACGATCTTGGAGACAGTGTCATCGAGAATCCTGATCCGTGCGGGTGCGGCAGTCCGCTGCCGGCGATACGAGCGGAAGGGCGGCGCGACGATGTTCTTGCGTTGCGCGCCACGGACGGCAGCATTGTCCATCTGTCGCCGCTCGCGCTGACGACCGTCATGGAGGATGCGAGCCCAGGTCACCGGTTTCAGCTGGTACAGACCGGTCCGGACCACATTACGTTGCGGCTGGAGACGGGCGCTACGAGCGAGCGCAACGCCCGATGGCATGCGGCGGAGCGCGCATTGCACGCCTACCTCGCAAACCAGTCGCTCGATAGCGTGCGCGTGACGCTCGACAGCCATCCGCCAGTCACGGACCCGCGAAGCGGCAAGTTCCGCGAAGTAATTGCCGCAGATTTCGCCTGACGCGTCCGCGTGGTGGCTGCGGCCGCCCGCAGAACTGCTGCGCGACGTCGGCGCGAACGCGCCGGGGCTGTCGACGGCGGAGGCGCGCGGGCAACGGAAGCGCTACGGACCGAACCAGTTTCGCGACCGTGCGGAACGTCCCGTATTAATCCAGTTCCTGCGCCGGTTTCGCAATCCGCTGGTGCTGATCCTGATCGCGGCCAGCATCGTTGCGGCGCTTACCGGTGAAGGTACCAGCTTCGTCATCATCGCGGTCATCGTGATACTGAGCGTCACGCTCGACTTCGCGCAGGAGTACCGCGCGGGCAAGGCAGCGCAGAAGCTTCGCGGATCGGTGCAGGTTCGGGCGACGGTCGTCCGCGACGGCGTTCCCAAGAGCGTTCCCGTGATGCAGGTGGTGCCTGGCGACATCGTGCTGCTCCAGGCCGGCAATCTGGTTCCGGGTGACGGAATCGTGCTGGAGGCTCGCGACCTCCATGTTGATCAGGCGCTGCTGACCGGCGAGGCGTTTCCCGTCGAGCGACGAGCGCAAGCCCCGGTGGCCGGCGGCACGGACGTTGCCGACGCGTCGAACGCGCTGTTCATGGGCACGTCCGTCGTCAGCGGAACAGCGCGCCTTTTCGTCTATCGCACCGGTAACCGAACGGCGATTGGCCAGATCGCGGCAACGCTGAACCGCGAGCCGCCACCCACCGCCTTTGACGTCGGCACGCGGCGCTTCGGCATGCTGATCATGCGCATGACGGTGTTGCTCGTCCTGTTCGTGCTGATGACCAACACGCTGACCCACAAGCCATGGCTCGACTCGTTCCTGTTCGCCATCGCGCTGGCCGTGGGCCTGACGCCAGAGCTTCTGCCGATGATCGTTTCGGTGACGCTCGCCCGCGGGGCAATCCGGATGGCGGCGAAGCACGTGATCGTCAAGCGCCTCGCTGCGATCGAGGATCTCGGGTCGATGGACGTGCTGTGCACCGACAAGACGGGAACGCTCACCGAAGCGAATATCACACTCGAATCGCATGTCGACATCGACGGTCGTCCGAGCACGCGTGTATTGACGCTGGCGCAAGTCAACAGCCGTTTCGAGACCGGTCTCAAGAGTCCGCTCGACGCAGCAATCCTTGCGCATAACGCGGGCGACCAATCGCGTTGGACGAAAGTCGACGAGGCGCCCTTCGATTTCGAGCGCCGGCGCGTGTCGGTGCTGGCGGATGCCGGCGATGCCCGTCTGCTGATCGTGAAAGGCGCCCCGGAGGACATTCTCCGCTTGTCAGCCGCCTACGACGCAGGTGACGCACAGGCGGTACGGCCGTTCGACGCGCAATCGCGCACACGCGCGACCGCACTGCTGCAGGCGCAATGCAAGGCGGGCCTGCGTGTGCTTGCAATCGCGACCAAAGTGTTCGCCAAGGATGGTGGCCACGTCGACGTCCGCGATGAGCAAGATCTGACATTCGCAGGCTTCGTGACATTCGTCGATCCGCCGAAGGCAAGTGCAGCCAAGGCGATCGCGGCGCTTCGGCTGCTGGGGGTAGCCGTGAAGATCGTTACTGGCGACGACGAGCTCGTCACGCAGCATGTCTGCACGACGCTCGGCTTGCCCATCGAAGGGGTCATGAAGGGCAGCGAGATCGCCGCCCTCGATGACGTTGCCCTTGCGGCGCGCGCCGAGAGGGCGAATCTGTTCTGCCGCGTCAATCCCGCGCAGAAGAACAGGATTATCCAGGCGCTCCGGCGACGCGGGCACGTCGTCGGCTTCCTCGGCGACGGCGTCAACGACGCGCCCGCGCTGCATTCCGCGGACGTGAGCATTTCCGTCAACACGGCAACCGACGTGGCGCGGGAAGCGGCCGACCTGATTCTGCTGAAACGGGACCTTCACGTGCTGCACGATGGCGTCGTGGAGGGCCGGCGAACCTTCGCCAACATCCGCAAGTACATCATGATGGGGACGAGCTCCAGCTTCGGCAACATGTTCAGCATGGCGGGCGCGTCGCTGTTCCTGCCGTTCCTGCCGATGCTTCCGACGCAGATCCTGCTGAACAACATCCTGTACGACCTGTCGGAAACCGCGATCCCGCTCGACGACGTCGACGACTCCGAATTGCGCCGCCCGACGGGGTTCGACATGGCGTTCATCCGCAATTTCATGTGGGTGATGGGACCCATAAGCTCGCTGTTCGATTTCGCGACGTTCTACGTGCTGCTCGTCGTGCTGCACGCGGACGAGGCGTTGTTCCAGACGGGCTGGTTCGTCGAGTCGCTCGCCACACAAGTGCTGGTGATCTTCGTCATCCGAACGCGCGGCAACCCGCTCGCGAGCCGGCCGCACCCAGCACTCGTCGCGAGCTCGCTCGCCGTGGTGATCGTGGCTCTGGTGCTGCCGTTTACGGAACTCGGCCGGTACTTTGCGATGCGGCCGCCGCCTGCGTTCTACGGAATTCTCGCCGCGCTCGTCGTTGCCTACTTGGCGATCGCCGAAGCGGCCAAGCGAATCTTCTACGCGCGTCTTGCGCCAGCGCGCCGATGACGTCGCCGGGGACAGCACTGACGAGCGGGGAGGCTGCGGCGCGGCTCGCGCGCGACGGCTACAACGAATTGCCTTCCGCCAGGCCACGGCGGCCTTGGGCGATCGCATGGGAGGTGATCCGCGAGCCGATGTTCGTGCTGCTGATCGTGGCAGCGGCGATCTATCTCGCACTAGGCGATCTCAGCGAAGCGTTGGCGCTGCTCGCCTCGGTTTTGGTGATGATCGGCATCACTTTCTATCAGGAGCGCAAGACCGAGCGTGCGCTCGACGCGCTGCGCGAGCTCGCCAGCCCTCGGGCGAAGGTGCTGCGCGATGGTGAATGGCGAACGGTTGCCGGGCGTGAAGTCGTCGTAGGCGATCTGCTACGCGTGAAGGAAGGGGATCGGGTGCCCGCCGACGCGACGGTCCTGTCGGCGACCGACCTGATGGCCGACGAGTCGTTGCTTACCGGGGAGTCGGCACCTGTTCGCAAGCGCACATCGGATCGCCCTTCCGAGTGGGCGCGTCCGGGCGGCGACGATTTGCCCCATATCTACTCCGGCACGCTGCTGACCAGCGGGCAGGGCATCGCCTGCGTTGCGGCGACCGGCCATCGAACGGAGATGGGCAAGATCGGCAAGGCGCTGCAAACGATCGAGCCCGAGCCGAGTTCTCTTCAACGGGAGACGCGACGTGCGGTGCTGATCTTCGCGGCGATCGGCATAACACTTTGCGTGCTCGTTGCGCTTCTGTATCGGGTTACGCGCGGTGATTGGCTGAATGGCTTGCTCGCGGGGATCACGCTCGCGATGGCAAACCTTCCGGAAGAGTTCCCGGTCGTCCTGACCGTATTCATGGCGCTCGGCGCGTGGCGCATATCGCAAAAGGGCGTGCTAACCCGGCGTGCCCCCGCGATCGAGACGCTCGGCGCGACGCAGGTGCTTTGTGTGGACAAGACGGGAACCCTCACGCAGAACCGCATGGAGGTGGGCCGTGTCTGGATACGTGGCGAAACTCTGGAACCCGGTGACGGACTTGCTGAAAGGCTGATCGAATATTGCATGCTCGCGAGCGAGCGCGAGCCGTTTGATCCGATGGAGCAAGCGTTCAAGCGACTTGCACATCAGCGATTTCCACTGTTGGCGACGAAGACGGCGTCGTGGACGCTCGTTCACGGCTATCCCCTCACGCCGAAGCAGCTTTCGGTCGTGCGCCTGTGGCAGACGACAGGAATGGAGGCATACGTCGTAGCCGCTAAAGGTGCGCCCGAGGCGATAGCGGACCTGTGCTCGCTCGAAGCCGCGGAGCGGGCGTCAGTACAAGAAGCGGTCAGAAGAATGACGCGGGATGGCCTGCGCGTGCTGGCAGCCGCCGAAGGCGAGTGGGAGAGTCCACACACCGGCGAGGCTGAGTGGCCCGCATCGCGACGCCACTTTCGCCTTCGCTTTATCGGGCTGATCGGGTTGATCGACCCGGTACGGCCGACCGTTGCCGCAGCAATCGCCGAGTGCTACCGCGCCGGGATTCGCACCGTGATGATTACTGGCGATCATGCGGGAACCGCCCGCGCGATCGCGCTGCAGGTCGGCCTCGCTGATCCCGGCCGGAGTGTGACGGGGGCGGAAATTGAGGCGATGACGGACGCGGAACTCGCCGAGTGCGTTACGCGCGTCAATGTTTTTGCGCGCGTAATGCCCGAGCACAAGCTGCGTCTGGTCGAGGCGTTCAAGATGAAAGGCCAGGTCGTCGCGATGACCGGCGATGGCGTGAATGACGCGCCGGCACTCAAGGCGGCACACATCGGAGTTGCAATGGGTGCGCGCGGCTCGGATGTCGCGCGTGAAGCGGCCGCGCTGGTCCTTCTTGAAGACGATTTCTCGTCGCTCGTTGCCGCCGTTCGACTGGGGCGACGCATCTACGACAATGTCCGAAAGGCCATGTGCTATATCGTCGCCGTTCACGTGCCGACTGCCGGCATGGCGTTGCTGCCGTTGCTCGTCGGCTGGCCGCTGCTCCTGTATCCGGTGCACATCGTGTTCCTCGAGTTCGTGATCGATCCGGCCTGTTCGATCGCGTTCGAAGCCGAATCCGCTGACCGGAATGTCATGCAGCGGCCGCCGCGGCCCACTACGGCCAAGCTGTTCGATACACGGATGATCGCCGGCAGCGTCGCGCAGGGTGCGGGAGTCCTGGTAACCGTCGCGCTCCTCTACGCCTTGGCGCTTCGCACTGGCGAGTCGGAGGGAACCGCGCGTGCGATGGCCTTTTCGGCAATCGTCTTCGCCAACATCGCGCTCATCATCGGCAACCGCACGCACGAACCGAGTGTTCGCGAATTGCTTCGGCCCAACCCGGCGCTATGGGGGTTAATTGCAGGCACTCTCATGGCGCTGGCGATCGTTCTTTACGTCGCACCGTTCCGCGAGATTTTCCGGTTCGAGTTTTTGTCAGGCAGCGCGCTCTGGATGAGCGCGCTGCCGGCAGTCGTGGTATTGGCCGGGATGATGCTCGTTCGATCCGCCCGCTTCCACCGACGCCGATGACGATACCGTAAGCTCGAAGCCATGCGCCCGTCACGGCGGTAATCGGCAGCGCGAACAGCAGAACGTAGAGCAGGCGTTATACGATTTTCGCTGCCAAGCCTATCCAGCGGGTATCTTGGGCGGTTCCGGCTGCCGGTCGAGCATCCGCCAGAAAGGCCTCAGCGTGACCAATACGACGATTGTCCCAGGCCGAGCGTCTCGTGTAGCTGCCGGTCGAAATCCGGGACGCTGCAGTAGACCCGCGTTTCCGCTCCGCCGGGCCCGTAGATGAAGGCCACGAGCACGAGGATCACTGGGATCCAGCGGAAACGCCTAGGACACGGCACCGTAGCGATCACCGATCTGGTTGATGGCCGGTCAACCTACGAGCGCTTGGATCACTGCCCACTCAGCTTCGGTACCGCTCGGTGATCACCACAGGTCCTGGCTCATTGAATCAACAAAGCTCGGCAGTACCTTTTTTAGAGCCGTTTCTGCAGATTGGAATCTGCGTCGTTTCCAGTGGATCGTGAAGCGACGGTGACTGCGGCGGGGCCAAGTTTGTCCACGACGCCGCGCTAGGCATCTTCAGTTGGGGATGCGAAAGCGGCAGCTCGCCATCGTAGGTGACGACGGCGCCACGTTCGTCCGATCCAAGGGGATCATGCGAGCGCAGCTGATGCTCGAGCACGGCGACTCCTGCTTCCGAAGCATCGGTCGCCGCAATAGCCCGTTGCCGCACCCGCTCGCGCAACGTTGCTTCGGTGGCGGAAACGTCGACGATGACAAGCGGTACGCGTAAGCCTGCTGCGAGGTCGCGAAACATGTCGCGCTGCCATCGACGCAGAAACGTGCCGTCAATGAGCGCGGTGAAGCCACTCTCGACAATTGTCCGGGCAAGCCGCGATAGATGATCATAGGTCGTGCGCGTGACCTCGGGTGCATACAACGCGCTGTCGATGCTCGAGCGGCTGCTGTCGCGCGCGCCAAGGCCACGCAGGCGCTTGCGTTCGACATCGGTACGGATGCGGATTGCGGCGATACGTTCGAGCAATATCTGCGAAAGCGTGGTTTTGCCACAACCCGCGAATCCGTGCGTGATGACGACCGCAGGCCGCGCGTCCATGGCATATTCCGTGGCGAGCCGCAGATGGTCGTTATAGTCACGTTGCGACGCTGCTTTAGCGTCGCCGTCCGCGAGCTGCGCGGCGCGCAGAAAGGCGACCTTGGCGCGCACCATCGCCCGGTAGACGACGTAGAAGCGCAGCACGGCGACACCACCGTAATCCCCGGTCTGCTCAAGATACGCGTTGATAAACCGCTGGGCATAGGCACGACGACCGCGGTGCTCCAGATCCATCACCGTGAAGGCGACTTCGCTCATCACGTCGATCCATCGCATCCGGTCGTTGAACTCAATGCAATCGAAGATCGTGAGGGCGCCATCAACGAGCGCGATATTGCCGAGATGGAGGTCGCCGTGACATTCGCGCACGAAGCCGCCTTGACGCCGCGCAGCAATCATCTCGCGGCGCAACGCATACTCGCTGCGGGTCCACATTTCGAGCTGGTCGAGGTCGGGGCGCTCTTCGGCATCCGCGGTCACAGCTCGAATTTCAGCGAAGTTGGCCAATGCAAGCTGAAGCACATCATCGGGAGCGGCAAATGGGCCGTCGGCCGGCGCCACATCGATGTCGCGGTGGAAATGCGCGACGATGGCGGCTAGCTGATCGATATGATCCGTTGTGAGCGCATTCCGCTCGAGTACGTTGGAGAGTAGCGCCTCTTGCGGAAACTCGCGCATCTTCACCGCATAGTCCAAGACCGGGCCGGATCCGCCGATCTGCGGTTGCTCGACGCTTCCCGTGATTGCCACAACGTCGAGGTAGAGCGCGGGCGCGAACCGGCGATTGAGGCGCAGTTCCTGCTCGCAGTAGAACCGACGCGCGGCAAGGCTAATGAAGTCCAGGAAGCCGAGTCGAATCACCTTCTTGATCTTGTAGGCGTAGGTCCCCGTCAGCAGCACGAACGATATGTGCGTCTCAAGCAGCTTGATCCCCTTACACTGTCCGCCGAAATGCGCCGGGTTGCGGAGGGCAGCAATAAGTCCGACCTGGAGCTTCGGATCCAACTCCAATTCGCACTGCGCACATGACCGAATAGATTCCGCTGGCGCATGGCAGGCGTCTGCGAGCTCAAGGTTAGTCTTCAAAACGGCGCTCCATTCCACGCGAAACGCGCATGCCCTCCCAAGCCTTCCGGATTGGAACGCGCGAGCGGACGGAACTTTTCAGACCCAGCCTCATGACGTATGCCCCTGGATTCATCATACGTTTTGCCTCCCTGGGGCGAGTTGACGACGGTCAAGGTGAAGGGCGGTCGAGTAAGGAAAGCCTTCTTCCTTGATCTCTTCATGGTCCACGGCGCCTGCTCAAGATTGGACCGCCTAGCATTGGAGCAATCCTTCTGCACAATCTCGTTGAGGGAAGGTTCACAGGGCCGATCTTCCCCGACAATCCCAACTACACCGAGCTCGGTGGCATCAAGCGTTACGCGACCGTGGCGAGGCTAGCAGACTCCGGATTAGCTGCAGTTCGTTAGGACTTGACGTGGCACAGCAATCTAACTGTTCTCGGCTAGAGCCGTGTAGATCGTCAGAGCGCCAACGTTTATCCATCCATGGGAGCGAACCATGTCCGACCAGCCCCCGAAGGAAGGCAATAAAAAGGCGCAGCACACGCCGACGGAAAGAAGAACATGAAGCAGCAGAAGCAGCACGCAAGCGCCGCCGCGCCCTTCATCAAGCCCTGCGGCACGGGGCTGAACGCACCCGCGACCGACCGCCTTATTGAGCCTCCCGCAGTGCGCGAGGCCCGAGTTGCAATGCTAGCGCGCAGTCGCTCTGTCGGCTTGTGCCTGCCGGTTGATCTGTTCCCGAAGCCCGGCGTAGCGTTCCTGCACTTCCGATCCGAACAGCGGATCCGCGAAGTTTGCGATCGCCGCATCGATCTCCGTCCAATCGCTTTCGCTTAAAACTTGCGCGGCGCGAGGCATGATCTCGCTTTCCTCCGTGCGCATATGAGCACGGAGCGCCGACACGTATTCGCGCGCCATTGCTTCAATGCGTTGACGCGAGGTGATCGAGCCGTTTATAACATCGTCCAGCGCGTGGACCATCGCCGCGCCCATCTCGCCAAGTTGCGTGTGCTGAATCGTCAGCTCGCGGACCATCCGGCCAACGTTCTCGTCGCGCGCGTTCAAGCGCGCAAACACAAGATCCTCCTTGGGATGGTGCAACACATCCGAGTAGTGCGTCATGTAGTACATGATGTCGAGCATCAGCTGGTAGTGCGGCGAGCCAGCATCGTGCAGCAAATCCAGCTCGCCCTCGAGTAGGTTCAGGAGCCGAGCGAAGTTGACGTGATCGGCGTGCCACAGCATGATCGTGTATTGCATGGTTACCTCCCGCATGCCGCATTTCGTTTGCTAAACGTACCGACCATGAAATTTACGGCAGCGTAGGATTGTGCAAGAAAACGAGGCGCCCGCTTTCACGCACGGACGCCTTCGTACCTTCAGCGATTCCAAACCTACGGGAATGAATGGACTAGTGGACGGCACGCCGATTGGCTTCGACACCGGAGGCCTTTGGCAGCATTTGCGTCAGCACCCCTCCTTCGGACAAGCTTCCGCCTTTGCCGCATTGACGTCGAATGGCAATGTCAACATCCGGAACACTGACCCATGCCAGCCTCATTGCCTAGGACCTTTTCGCCTTCCTTCACTGGCTTTTGCGGTTCTGACAGTCGGGCGACCCGGATCCTCCGGATCCGGGCGAAGCGATCATTGTCAATATAGGCGGCTTGGTGCCGCGCGCATTGATGAGCGTCAAGCAACGTGCGTTTTTCCGGCCTGGGCCCGTGCAACGTCATGTGACGAAAAGCCCCGTGGAGACGGCGACGCGGCCGCGATGGAGACCGTGATGTCCACTTCCTGACGCAGCACGTGTTGCTCTGGGTTGCTGCTAGCTGTTTGACCCAGATCAAGTGCCAAAGCGTGAAAAGGCATACCGTGCGTATATGAGATATTTCGCGCGGTGTTTGCGTGTGATTGCAGCGGCTTTCGTGGGCATCGCGCTTGCGTCGATGCCGGTAGCCGCGCAGCAGACCAAAGCCGTCGGTGGGCTCATTGTCAGCTTAGGCGTTGTGCCTGCTGCGGTCGCGTTGCGCGCAGAAGGCCACCGTGAATCGCATCCCGCAAATCCGCCCTTTGGCTCGCAGCATCTGCTCATCACGCTCGACGAGGAGAAGAGCGGCAAGCGAATCGGTGACGCCGAGGTATTAATCGAAGTCACCGATCCCAACGGCCACAAGGAGAAGAAGCCGTTGCTGCATACGGAGGCAGGCGGGTTTGCGGATTACAGCGAGCTTTTTAGATTCACCTCGCCAGGAGCGTATTCGATCCGCGCGATGATTACGCTGCGGCCGGGCGCGCAGGCGATCGAAACGACGTTCACCATCAAGCACGCCATCTGAAACGATCGTCCTTCTAAGTGCCGCCGCGAACTGCTTTTGAATGACCTTTTCATCAGCGCATATGTCCGCTCGGATCGAATGAACTTGCCCGCGCTTGATGGACATTTGGTCAAGGGGTTACTCATTAGCCCGATGTAGCTGTCCATTTCGAGGCGGGCGTCGGAACCGAACCGGTCCGACTTTCATAGGGAAACATAGAGCAGGCGCGCAACACATCCCGCAAGTTAACACCGGCTGCGGCGATCGGATTTGCCTTCGGTGTGTCGTTCAGTGGTTGTCCGATCTCCGCGAGCTGTGCAGCGATCTCGGGAGCGGTGCCCGTCAGCGCTCGCTCGGTCGTGGACTCCCCAACGCTAACGTGGCAAGTGGCCGCGGTACGCCTGCGCCCCAAACAATTCATCTACCCGGGACTTCTGCCTAGACTTGCGCTACAGCGCCTTGTTGACCGCGTTGTGCCAGCGTTGAGCTTGGTCTTCGTATCAGCAGATATGCGGCCGGTACGACCAGCATCGAGAGAACCATCGCTGTCACCATCCCACCGACCATCGGCGCGGCAATGCGCCGCATCACTTCGGAGCCGGTGCCGCTGCCCCACATGATCGGCAGCAAGCCTGCGACGATCACCGCGACGGTCATCGCGATCGGCCGCACGCGTAGCGCCGCGCCCTCGACGATCGCCTCGACCAGGTCATCGCGATCATTCAGCGTTCCCCGTGCAGTCCTCGTCGCCACAGCTTGATTAACGTACACGAGCATCACTACCCCAATCTCCGACGCGACTCCGCCGAGGGCTATGAAGCCGATGGCCGAGGCGATCGACATGTTGTAGCCGAGCGCATACATCAACCAGAATCCACCCGCGAGCGCGAACGGCAGCGTGGCGAGAATGAGAAGTGCGTCCGACACTCGTTTGAACGTGAGATAGAGCAGCACGAAGATGATGACGATCGTTGCCGGCACGACGACTTTCAGCCGCTCCGTAGCTCGTTCGAGAAACTCGAATTGCCCCGACCACGCGATCGAATAGCCGGGAGGGATGTGCACGTCACGCTTGACCAGCTGCTGCATCTCACGCACTGCCGAGCTTAGATCGCGTCCGTGCAGATCCACGTAGATCCAACCAGACAGTCGCGCGTTCTCGCTCTTCAGCATCGGCGGTCCGTCGCTGATCTGTATCGCCGCGACGTCGCCAAGGCGGATCTGGCCGCCGCGCTCGGTCACGATAGGCAGGCGCCGGAGGTTTTCGATCGAGTCGCGCACTTCGCGCGGGTAGCGGACGTTGATGGGAAAGCGCTGCAGTCCTTCGATCGTCTCGCCGATGTTGTCGCCGCCAATCGCGGCCGAGATGACATCCTGCACGTCAGCGACGTTGAGGCCGTAACGACCTGCTGTATCGCGATCGATCCGGACGTCGATGTAGCGCCCGCCCGTCAGGCGTTCCGCGAACGCAGAGCTCACTCCGCGGACCTGTCGAACGGCTCGCTCAATTTCGCCGGCAATCCGATCGATCTCACGCAAATCGGTTCCCGCGACCTTGACGCCTACCGGACTCTTGATGCCGGTAGCCAGCATGTCGATGCGGTTGCGGATCGGCGGGACCCAGATATTCGAAAGCCCAGGAACCTTTACCGTTCGATCGAGTTCCTCCACGAGCTTTTCAGGCGTCATGCCTGGACGCCATTGCTCGCGAGGCTTGAACTGGATCGTCGTCTCGAACATTTCGAGCGGTGCAGGGTCCGTCGCCGTCTCCGCGCGTCCGGCCTTAGCAAACACCGTCGCGACTTCCGGTACGGTCTTGATCAGACGATCAGTCTGCTGCAGGAGTTCGGACACTTTGCCTACCGAGATCCCAGGTAATGCGGATGGCATGTAAAGCAAGTCGCCCTCATCGAGGGGTGGAATGAACTCCCCGCCGATATGACTCGCCGGCCATAGCGTCGCGACCGCGATCACCAGCGCAACAGCAACGGTGAGCACCGGGAACCGTAACACCGACTGCAATAGCGGCCGGTACCCCGCGATCAGCAAACGGTT
>Ga0207643_10000516_pt1 | contig 24748 bp, 17 predicted proteins | sample KBSMisM62_FD_184313 | JGI IMG/M metagenome (GOLD analysis project Ga0207643, IMG submission 184313) | Miscanthus rhizosphere microbial communities from Kellogg Biological Station, Michigan, USA - KBS Miscanthus M6-2 (SPAdes) (version 2) | ecosystem: Host-associated > Plants > Roots >...
GGCGGTGCCCGCCTCGGCTACACCGACACCGCACAGCTCGGCGCCGCCAAGACCGAGGCCGCGATCTGGAACGTGCTGCAGCAGGCCATCCGCGAGCCCGTCGCCGTCTGCTGCACTGCCTCCTCCGGCGGCATGTACAACGTGCGGGTCTCGCTGCGTCAACGCAATCCAGGCGAGGCGCGCAACGCCATCGCCGCGGTGTTCTGCTCATCCGGCGACGTCAAGCATGTGTTCGTGGTCGACGACGACGTCGACGTCTTCTCCGACGAGCAGATCGACTGGGCCCTGGCCACGCGTTTTCAGGCCGACCGCGACTTCGTGGTGGCATCGGGCTTCCGCTGCGTCCCGCTCGATCCCTCGCTGCAGGGCAGCCGCACCGGCGCGAAGGGCGGATTCGACTGCACCAAGCCCTTCGGCAAAGGCAACAGCGTCGAGTTCACGGTGCCGCATCCGCCGCAGATGCCACAGCGTCCGCACCGCTCGCTTGAAGCGGCGCTCACCGAAGGCCCCGCCACTTATCTCGAGCTCATGGCGGCGCTCGGCACCCGTGACGGGCGCGAGATTCTGCGCGACTTCGGCAAGCTCTACGAGCAAGGGCGCCTCAAGCGCCTTCAGGACGGCCGCTACACGCTTAATGGCGGAGGGGCGTGAGCACCGCGCAAGCTTACGCGCCGGCCCCGGCCGAATGCTTCTGACGCCGCCCCGCCGAGCGCGGCGCCGGAGCGATGCTGAGACCGAGATTCTGTGAAGGGGCCCGGGCCCCCGCCTTGGCGCGGTCGAGGACGAAGCGCGCGTAATCGTCCATGTCGCCGCGGAACGGCTTGATGTGGCCGTCGGCGGCAAGCCACAGCCGGTCGGCCACCAGGTCGATGAGCGAGCGGTCGTGCGTGATGAGAATGACCGCTCCTTCGTAATCGTTCAGGGCCTCCAGCAAGGCGCGGCGGCTGTCGATGTCGAAATGGTTGGTCGGCTCGTCGAGAACCAGCAGATGCGGCGCCGCCATCGCCACCAGGTTCAGCAGCAGCCGTGCCCGTTCGCCGCCGGACAGGTCGGCCACCGTGGTCTCCTGCTTGTCGAAACTCAATCCGAACTGCGCGAGTCTCGACCGGCGCGAGGATTCGCTGTCGTCCGGCCGGGCGCGGCGGATGATGTCCAGCGGCGTGTCGGCGGGGTCGAGCGCTTCGATCTGATGCTGGTGAAACCAGCCGACCCGGATGCGGCCATCACTTTTCAGGTCGCCGGATTGCAGGGCGAGCGCACCGGCCACCATCTTGGCGAACGTCGATTTGCCGGCGCCGTTTACGCCGAGGAGCCCGATGCGATCGTCGACATCCAGCCGCAGATTGAGGTCGCGCAGGACCGCCTTCCCGTCATACCCGACGCTCGCGCCTTCGAGTTGCAGGAGCGGCGGCGCCAGCGGCCGGGGCGGCGACGGCAACGTGAAAGGCGCCACGCGCTCCTCGATCACGGCGGCAATGGGCTCGAGCTTTGCCAAGCGTTTCATTCGCGACTGCGCTTGGGCCGCCTTGCTGGCCTTGGCGCGAAATCGATCGACGAAAGCCTGCAGATGGGCGCGCTCAGCCTCCTGCTTGGCGCGGGTGGCCGACTGCAGTCGCGCCTTTTCTGCGCGCCGCTTCTCGAAGTCGTCATAGCCTCCGGTATAAAGATCCAGCTTGCCTTCGCGCAGATGCAGGATGGCATCGACCGAATTGTTCAGAAGCTCGCGGTCATGGCTGATGATCAGGGCGGTGTGCGGGTATCTTTTCAGCCGTGCTTCGAGCCAAAGCGCCCCCTCCAGGTCGAGATAGTTGGTCGGCTCGTCCAGGAGCAGCAAGTCGGGCTCCGCGAACAGGGCGGCCGCGAGCGCCACACGCATGCGCCAGCCGCCGGAGAATTCCGACATGGGACGAGCTAGATCGGCGGTGGAAAAGCCGAGCCCGCTGAGGATCTCGGCCGCCCGCGCGGGGGCGCGATCGGCATCGATCTCGATCAACCGGCCGTAAATGTCTCCCATCCGCTCGGGCGCGGCGGTCTCGAGCTCGGCGTTCAACGCTTCCCGCTCGGTGTCGGCTGCCAGGACCGTGTCCAGCAGGGTGACCGGCGTGGCGGGATGCTCCTGATCAACCGACGCGATCCTGGCGGCTTTCGGCAGGCTGATCTCACCTCCGTCGGGGGTGAGCTCCCCCAGAATCAGCTTGAACAGGGTGGATTTTCCGACGCCATTGCGCCCGACCAACCCGACCTTGGCGCCAACCGGCAGCGAGACGGTCGCGGAATCGAAGAAGCGACGGCCCCAGCCGTTGAACACCAGATTGTCGATCTGAAGCATGTCGAGCAGCACCAAAGGCTGGGTCAATGAATGAAGGGAGGGCGAAGGGGCCGTCCCTTACCGCACTGCAACACAAATGGCGAGAACTAACGGTCCCCGCCGTCCGCTGGCGGGATCCGGCTCGGGCGAAGCCGATCCTTGGCGTGTGACAGCTGGCGCAGCGGTCACGGATGGACCGTCGCAAACCGACCCTCGTTTCCGCCCCCTGAACAGTGACTTGGATCGCGAGGCTGCTTCGCCCAGTGTTGCGCTTTGGCAACGTGGGTTCGTTTCCCCAAAATTGCCGCCCGCGGCGGCTGCGCAGTCGTCGCAACAAAAAACCCGGCACGGTGTCCCGCCCGGGCGTAGGTCGCATACTACTGGATCGTGCGTTCTCTATACGAGATTCGGGTAACACGAGTCAAGGGCAGAAGGCGCTCGACCCTGCTTCGCTCATGACCGCGCGGCGGACAATCGGGCAGCCGCACCGTGCCGTTCATCCGCCGTTGTTCGATAGTCGTAGCTCGCCATCAGATCATCCACCAGCTTGTTGAATTCGCTCCAATCGGTTTCACGGTAGGAATGGTTGCGGATGATGAAGGACGCGCCGGCGTAAAACTTTTCGTATTGCAGGTGACGGCCGGCGAACTCGGAGCCGACCATATCCCAGGCCAACTTGAACAGCTTCATGCGGGTAACGGCATCGGACTGCGGTGTCTGCCAGAAGCTCGAGAACTGCCTGGCGAGCTCGGGATCATCCATGACGGAGATGTCGGCCGGCATCTGGAACACGCCGCCTCCGCACAGCTCGCGCAGGTCGTCGACGAATTTGCTGTAGTTCTGCGTGCACCAGTCGAGCCCCGCATACATGAAGCGGCGATTGAAGCAGACGTAGCCCTCAGGCCAATCCTCGTAGGCGTTGATCTGGCCATGCACGAGCCCGCCGATCGTGCTCTCCACCGCCGCCATCTTGCCGAGCGTTTCGCGCACGGCCGGAACCTGATCGGCGCCAGTCGCCTGCGCGATCTTGCTGCAGAGGCCGAGCAGGAGACGCATCTTCGACCAGTAGCGCACGTTCGACTGGTGATTGCCGAAGCAATGGCTGGGGGTCTTGATGTAGATATCGCGCGAGAGCAGCGCATCGTCGTGGACGAACACCTTCTCCCACGGCACCTTGACGTTCTCGCACAGCACCATGCTGTCGCTTTCGTCGTAGCGCCAGGCCAGCGGGGAGTCGAACTCGGACGTGGCCGCGAGCACGGCCGGTTTGCGCGACCACAGCGTGAGCCCCGGAGCGTTGCACGGCACCGCGCAGGTGATCGATTCCTTCTTCTGGTCGGGAGCGAGCGGGATCACGTTGCCGAGCCAGATGTCGTTGGCATAGAGGGCGCCGGTCGCCAGCATCTTCATGCCGGCGATGACGACGCCATCGTCGTCCTCGCGCACCACCCGCAGCGTGGGCACCGGAATATTCTGCTTGTGGTAGAACTCCGGATTACGAGCGGCCTGCGGCGGCACCACGGCGTAGACGACATAGGTGTCGTGGTCGCGGATGTGGCGGTAATAGGCCATGAGGTTGTCGGCGTGCGCGCAGGGCGCCGGCAGCGCATCGGGCTTCATGGCCATGCCGGTGACGAACGAGGCGACGTGATCGGGCGAGCGGCCGAACATGCCGAAGGTGGCATCGGCGATTTGCCGGTGTCCCACCATGCGGCGTTGCAGATCATCGCGCGTGCGCGGACGCAGAAAATAGATGGAGTGGCGGCCGCCATCCTCCTCATAGCTCAGCGTGTCGCGGTTCGCCGGGTCCGCCTTCATGTCGTAGATGGCGGCAACCGTCGCGGCGGCATTGCGGAAGGCAGGATGGCGTGTGACGTCGTCGACCTTCTCGCTGCCGATATAGACGACGCGGCCGTCGCGCAACGATTCCAAATGCTCCTTGCCCGTCCGCAACATCACCGGCCCCTCATTGTCGCGGGGAACTCTAGCATGCCGGATCGCAGGGGATAGTGCGCGTTGCCGATGGCGCACTTATGCGAAGAACAAAGGCACGTCATTGCCGTTGCAGACGACGCCGGCGTCGATTCGACGCTCCTCTCACGATGGCGTGGCCGGCCGGCACCCTCGGGTTGTGGCATCGACGGCAGATCGGGAGCCAGGACACGCGCCTGCCATAGCATCAACGCTTCGGCATCAGGAGGCACAACCCGGCGCCGCGTCCTGATGCGCGGCGTGCGGCCTAGACGGCCATCTCGTAATACAAATCCGTCGCCGTGACGCCATTGATCGTGCGCTTGGGAGGAATGTCGGTGCGGAGGGTTTGCCCGTTGTTTCGCTCGGTCTGCTTGCTGAGCGCAGCAACCAGAGACTCCAGGGGCATCGCGCCCCACCGCATTTTTATCGCGACTTTTTGATCAACCGGAATGACCGCGATCCGGAGCTTCGTCATCATCTCGAGGCCCTTCTCGCGCAGCGTAGCGTTGTGGCTGCCGTGGTGCCCGACCTTGTAAAACACCGTGCGGGCGAGAAGGTCCGGGCCGGTCATGTTCGGCCATTTGAGATTCTGCCAGGAAAGCCAGTTGCCGACTTGCGCATCGCCCGCGAACAGCAGCACGTCACCGCCACCGAACTCGATGGCAAGAACGAGACTCGTGTTGTTTGTGGCGCTCTGCAATGCGAGTGCAAGATCGTCGGCGACGCCCAGCCAGTCGGAATCAATTCGCCGACCATCGGCGCTCTCCCCAAGAGGGCTCCAGTAATGGGTCTGGAAGAATGGAACGGCGCGCGCCTTCTCCAATGAGATCGTCCAGCGATCGGCAAAAGGCACATCCTCGTCGCAGAAATCGAGCGCGGACTTGACGCCGAGCGGAAATATGCCCCTCCCATCGAGCGCAAGCTCGAAGGTCTCGGGATGGCTCTTCGACGGCAGGGTCTTGCGAATAAGCGCCAAGTCGTGCGGCGGCCCGAGCGCGAAGATGCGGATATCCGTGCCGGGCACCTGAAACGGACGGTCGGTCGGCCGCCAGTAGCGCGGCTTCTGCCCTTTCGGCACCTTCGCCTTCGCGATATCGAGCGCCGCCTTGGTTTTCTCGCCCGCCGCGCCAAGAAGTCCCAGCACGTCGAGAAGTCCCTGTGCCCGATCCGGGCTGCCGGCCATCGCCACGGCCTGCGCGCTGGCGGTGACCGCCGCCACGGCCTGGTCGTGATCCTTGCGCAGCGACTTCGCAAGGTCGTCGGTCTCGTCCTCGGTCCAGGCGACCCACACCTCGCCGACCTCGAGACGTGCGAGCACGTCCTTGGCCTGGCTGAAGCCGGAGACGTGGTCCCAGTGCTCGTGCGTGACGGCAAGAACGTCGACCCTGCCTTTGGTCGTCTGCACGACGTCCTCAAGAACCCTCTTCATCTTGTCGGCGGCGTCTTGCGTAGCCACCGCTACGCCGCAGTCGATGAGGATCGTGAAATCGCTCCCGTTGCTGCGCTTGAGCCGGACCAGGATGCAGTCGCCGAGGCCGTGACGATAGACCCGAATGGTCGCACGCCGTCCCGCTGCCGCCGGCACGCCGGTGCGCTGGACCCGGCGTTGCGCCGTGCGGACGGGATGCTTGCGGCTGCGCTTCGAGGCTGCATATTTTGCCCTGGCGACGGCAGCACGACCGGCCCGCGTTGTTTTCTTGTGCATCGCTTCAGCTCCTCGGCGCGCCGCGGTGGAGAAGCGCGAACGGTTCCCGCGCTCGGTCGCCGGGTGCCGCGTAGCGCATACCGCGCTCGGCGGCGCGCACAGCGGCCACCAGCCGAGCTTCCTTTTGGGTATTGGCGCCCACCACACCGCGCAGCCATTTGCGGATGATGTAGCGCGCCTCGTTGGTATTGAGGTCGACCAGCACCGTACAGCCCCCGCGATAACGCGCATGATCGGGATCGGCACGGAAGGTCTGGGTGATCTCGACCACCAGCATCGCGCTGCTGTTACCGTCGGGCGCGGTTCGACGCGAGGGACGGACGGAGTGGACCTCGATCGGCTGCATCTCGCCGCTCATGCCCGCAAGAGGCTTGGGATTCTTGCTTTCCGGCTCGAAGCCCATGTCCCGGAGCAGCGTTTGCTGCGCGGGCTGAAGCAGCCAGTCGCGGACGATCCTGGCATTTGCACGCGAGCTGCTGTAAGCGGCTCGTCGGTCCGAGTTCAAGCTCCATTGCAGGTTGAGGATCTCGACCGCTTGGCTGAGAGCCTTCTGATGATCGGACGAAAGCGGCGGCGTCTCCCAGACGAGGCTGTCCTCCGCGAGATGTGCGACGTTGGTTGGGAAAATGCCGCGATCGCGAAATGCCGAAATGAAGGCGACCCGGTACCCGCGATCGTCGAGCGGAACGAGGTCGCGATCGGCCGTGATAATGGCGCGTAGATAGTCGCCGAAGGTCACATCGACAGGCGGGCAATAATCGAGCGCGCGGATGCACATGTTGAGCACCTGATCCGCGACCTTGGCCGCTTCGCCGGCAAGCCGCCCGGCAAGATCGTGCGAAATCTCACCGGCCGGCAGGACGCCGGTTCCGTTGGTCGCAAGGCGGATGAGATCGGCGCTGCGCGCCCGATAGATCGTCACGAAGGCCGCAAATACCGCAGAGACGAGCACGGCGCCGCGCGCGTGCGGCTCATCGCTCGCGGTGTAATCCTCTCGCGTGGGCTTGGCCTTGCTCCATTGGCCGGTGTTCGGGTCGGTCGCTCCGATCGCACTGCGCAATGCACCGTGCATGCCGCTCGCAAATCCAAACTGCACGGCGAGCTGTCCCAGCAGATTTTCCTGCTCTAGGTCACCGCGCGTATGCCGGATTTGATGCAGAACCGCTTCCGGGATCGTGAAATGCTGGAACAGCGCGACGATGTCCGCGAACGCCTCGTGGAATGCGAGCACGTCGGGATTGGTCTCCTCCTGAAAGCGGGGATGGAGCCCGTCGAGCAGCGCATGGGTGGTTTCGTGCGCGATGATGTCGTTGGAGAGCGCGCAGAACACTTGCGATCCCGGCAGCGTCTGCGCCGTATCCTCGCCGCGGGCGCGGAAATAGCCGAACAGCAGCGCCATCTTATCGCTGCTGTAATAGGCGTTCTCCTCCCGCAGCGCATGCGGATAGATGCGCAAACGCTGAACATACGCATCGGCGCCTTTGACGACATTGCCGCCGTCATCCCGCACCGGCCGCGCCGCCCAGAGCGCTTTGCGGCCCAGCGCCCGCTCGAAGCGGGCGATGGTGCGCATGGCCACCGCATAAACCATCTGCTGATGGAATTGCGGGTTTGCCGCCGACGGCGCGAGCCCGTCTTCCGTGAGAATGTGGGGATGATCGAGATCGACCGGCGGGTAGCACCTCCGGCTGGCCGGATCGACATCGACCACTTCGAGATATTCGCCGACTGGTCCCGGAGCAAGATCGACCTCCCAAGGAACGGCAACGGTCGCCTCGTTCACGCCGAACATCAGCGGATCGGTCTGCAAGCTGGGATCGTAGGCGAAGATGCGCAGCCGACGCACGGACGGCACCGGGATCGGAGGACCGGCTGCATGCTGAAGATGCGGCGCGTTCAACGGCGCTGCGGTCGCGACCGGCTTCGACACGCGCGTGACGGCAGCGCCGCTCAGGGCTTCGCGGAGGGCCCGCGATATCGTCGGCAGCGCGAGCAGTTCATCGACGAGACGTGCCTTCGCCCGCGGATCATCGTCGGCAAGTGGGCGCGTCTCCAGGCCGGTCGCCTGCATGATCTGTCTCAACTCGAGTTCAAGCATGGCCGACTTCGCCGGCGCTGCTGCGAGGCCCACGCCCACCAGAAGCCTGAAGGCGGCAAAGCCCGTGTCATCCGCGGCCTGGCGGCGCAGGCGGGCGGCGGCAGGAGGTCGCTGCTCGAGCGCATCCTTCGCGCGGAGGCGACCAGCGCCGAAATATCCCTTGCGCGCACTGTCTGCGCTGGCACCATCGAACAGCCCCTTGCGCACCGCTTCTACCCGCATCCATGGCTCCGGATAGGCCTCATAAGCGGCGCGGTGCTTCTGGATCCATAGCGCGGCTGCGCCGGCGACCTGTGGCGTAGCCGCGGATGTGCCAGCGCCGTCGAAATCGACGACGTCCGGTTCGCCGAAACGCGCCCACGGCACGTTCGGTGTATAGGCGGCGATGGCGGTCGCCATCTTCGGCTCCGGCCCGTAGTCGCCCGCCATCAAGGTCGGTTTCAGGTTGGCGTATGGCGTTCCATCCGCCATTGCACCGCAGACCGCGACCACGCGGTTGAACCGCGCGGGATAAACAATGAGGTGCGACGGCAGGTTGGCGTAGTTGTTGCCGGCGGCGGTCACGACGAAGACGCCGGCGTCGTACAGCGCGTTGACCGCGTCGGCCCATGCTTGCGACGGCAAACCACCCATGCTCATGCTGAGCACGTGGACACGCGTCCTCGGATTGCGACACAGCGCGTGCACGTAATCGAAGGCCTTGGCGATCGCGCTATTGCGGAACAGCACCACCCGGTCGGCAACGCGGATCGGGATCACCTCGGCATACGGAGCGCAGCCGAAGCCTTTGCCTCCGCCGACCGGCGCGCCCGCAAGAATGCTCAGGGTACCCGCGCCGTGACTGAAATTATTGAACGGACCCGCTGAACGGTCGCGCGCATCGTTGGGCGCATCCGCGTCGACGAAATTGCGCTGTTCCGCCTGGCTGAGATGGATCGGCCTGCTGCGATGGTCGGGATCGAAGCCGGTATCGACATGAGCGATCCGCGTGCGCTTGCCGGCGCCGGGATCGGCAAGGCCGGCGAGCGCGGCGTCGAACTGCCCGTGCTTGGCATCGCGGAACCAGAAATTGTCCGCGGGGATGGCGGGGAAATCGTCCTTGTTCTGCTCGTGCGGCCTGCCCTCCCTCATCGCAAGAGCAGCGGCGCTCGGGGGGCGGGGCACGACGGCCCATCGCTGCAAGAGGTCGGGCTCGGCAAACTCCACGCCGCCGGCGGCGACACCCTGCCCCTGCGCCATCAGCGCGTGGCAGGCATCCCACGGATTTGCAGAATCGGCGCCCGCGTCGGCGGTCACGCGAAACCATTGAGACCCACTTGGGGCCGCCCCGAGCCTGCCGGCCGCACCGATGCTGCGGAATAGCGGCTCAGCGGAGAAGTGAATGTTTGCTCCGGCCGGCCCAAGGGCAAAGCGCCCTCGCGCGGCTGGCCCCTTCCCTTTGACCAGGAAAGCCATTCGATCATCGGCGGGTGCCATGGGGCCGCTCCAGCAAAACCGAGAGGCAAGCCCATGTTATTCAAACGCAAGAGAATCTGCAACTTAAAATTGCAGCAACTTCCAAGGCGACGCGCGCGCTCGGCAGGTTCATCAAATCATAGCGCACGCAATAGGCCCGACTACACGCATTGGTTGATTATCTTCACATCTTGATGACCGCAGGGAAAACGCCGCGGCGCCGCCCCATACAAACTCACTGCGATGGAAACAGGAGCCTCGACGTCCCGTCTTCGTCGGGAAGCTCGAGCGATTGCAGACGCGCGTGAGTGTCCGGTTGGCCGGAAGCGCAGGGGCCGCGCCGCCAAAATGAAGATACTGGATTGGCCGCCTAAGCCGACGCGATTCCCATGAAGACGAGTGCCGTGAAGGTGATCGAGAGGGCAGCGCAGGTGTAGAAGAATGCAACCGCGACCTTGTGCATGGCGGTCTCCGATCCAAAGATCCGACCGCTGCGATGTTAAGGTTAATTGGTTAACGAAACGATTCAGGCCGACCGCAAGCCCAGCCGGCATGCCACCGGCTTCCGCGATCCGAAGGCCGGTCCCCTCGCAACCGGACTACGGTCGGGACATGAGTTCGGCACACACCAACCGGCCATAGCTCCAAGCCAGCGCGATGGCGATCACCAGTTCATAAAGTGCGAACCACCGCAGGCCTTGGCCAAGCCCAAAATACGCCACCGCCAAGACGAAATGCGCAAGGATCCCGATCACGTTCGGCACACGTGAATAGACCGGCTCGATCCAGCCCGGCAGATACAGGGCCGCCGTGATCAGCAACATGAGACCCCACAACCGCACCCAGCCGGCCGAGGGAGCACCAGGCAGCTCGGCGGCGCGCGCCAGCCAGATCGGGGCCACGATGGCAATGAGGGCAAGCACCGTCTGCACGATCAACGCGAAGCCGAGCACCCGGCGGTAGACGGTGCGCCGCGTTGCCGCCTGCCCCGCCGTCCAGCCGATCGATAGAGCATCCGTCATGACATTCTCCAGGGCGTCAGAAGGTCAGAAGATAGGCCAATAGATCGGACTTCTCGGTCGCCGATAGACTCGTGCCATAGACGTGTCCGCCATTGCCGTTACCGACGAGCCGGGTATCGAAGCAGAACCCTTCCGCCGGGTCCTGACGTGGATCGCAGGACGGAGCGACGAAGCCCCCATTGCGCCCGTCCAGCACGTCGAGGCCGCGCACGAATGTGGCCGGCCGTTGTGGCGGCGACTCCAGAAGGTCGCGCAAACTCGGAACGGAGCCGTTGTGGAGATATGGCCCGTTGAGCCACAAGCCGTCGAGCGGCTCTGCGACGTAGCCGGTGTTCTTGTGGAAGGATTTGAATCCCCAATCGCGGCCTTCGCGGTAATTGTTGTAGGCGTCGCGCGCGGCCTCGGTCCACATCTGCGACCGGTGGACGTCCGTGCCGACCTCCGAAACGGGAATCACGGTGAGCGTGCGCTTGCCGCCGGAGGCATGGCATTCACCGCAATTGGCCGCGAACACAACCTTGCCCCGCTCGACGGCTGCGGCGTCGGGCCGGTGCGGAGATGGCGGCGCAGGCATGGTCCGCAGGAACCGCTCGATGCGCTCCATGGCCGGATAGCTGAACTCTTTTGCGACTGCGCCGTCGCCGAGCGCTGAACTGATCACCACCTCCCGCAACGAGTCGTTCAAGCCGTCCCAATGAAACGGCGAGGGCGAGCGAATTCGCTCGCGTGCGTTCAGATTCCATATCGCCTGCATGTCGCTGTTGCCGATGGTCCCGTCATCGGCAAGGCGGAGCATTCCGAATTTGACCGGGTTGAACGGATCGATCCGACCCGGTCCCCAGGTCGGGCGGTTGTTCGTCCAGGCGAAAGCGTCCCGTTGCTCCAACAACCGCTTGCGCACGATCGGGATAAGGACAAATCGGTAAACGAGGCGATCGAGCCACGACAGCTTGACCTTGTCCGCCATCGCCGGAATCAGGTTGTCGGCCGTAAATCGGTCGTCCGCCGCGCAACGCGAAAGGAAGCGCTGATATCCCTGGATGTCGACGGTATTGGCGGCCGCGCCGGTATAGAGTCGCGGCTCGGCGCCAGGCGCAAGCCGCGCTCGCGCCGTGTGGCAAACCGCGCAGTTGATCGACATGCGCTCGACTCCGACCTTCGCCCGCGAGAAGCCGATGGGCGAGTCAACGGCCGGATTGCGTCCAGGCTCGTAGAGCAGACCGAACGCGGCGTAGCCCTGCGGACGCGGCAGGTGATGGGCGCAGACCGCCGGCATGGCGACCCAGAGCGGATACGGAATGCCGCTGGCGCCATCGTTGCCGATCGACCCGTATTTGAAATGCTCCTCGTCGGACGCGAATGTCGGCACGACCGGCGCCATGAACCACTGAAAGCTACTCCAAAGAAAGAACGCGACGGCGAGCAGGCTCGCCAGCACCGCCACGGGGCGCCCGGCGGAGACGCCGGCTCCGGCCTTCATCCGTTGCCAGCCAAGATAAAGACAGATCGCCTGCGGCGCGCCGAAGACGAAGTCGAACAGCGAGAAGGGGATATAGCGGCCACCCACAATCGCGAAGAAGATGGTGCCGGCAAACCGGCACACCACGGCGAAGATCGCCGAGAAGCGATGGGCGCAGGGATCGAGGGCGGCGGGAATATAGAATATGGAGAGAAGCGCGAGCAGCATGACGGCCAGGCGCGGCCAGATCAGCGGCGTGGCCGGATCGACGCCGACAAACGCCAGCACCTCGGCCGGATAGATGATGCTGACAATGGAAACGGCGATATTGCTGACGATGCCGGCCCACACCAGCCACCGGTACCAGCGGAGTGCGCCGGGTTCGGTCGAATGCGTGGTCGCTGGTGTCGACATCGAGCTTTCCTAGAAGGTCAGCAGATAGGCGATGAGGTCGTCCTTCTCCGGCGCCGCCAATGATGTGCCGTAGACGTGGCCGCCGTTGCCGTTGCCGGGCAGCCGGGTGTCGTAACAGAACCCCTGTGGCGGCGGACGGCCCGGCTCGCAGGCCGGGGCGATGAAGCCGCCGTTCTTGCCGTCGATCACATCGATGCCGCGCACGAATGCGACCGGCCGCTGAGCCGGAGGCGCAAGCAGGTCGCGCAGCGTCGGCACGGCGCCATTGTGGAGGTAGGGCCCGCGCAGCCACAGCCCGTCGAGCGGCAAATTGGCGTAGCCGTCGGTCTTCACGAAATGCTTGAACTGATATCGCGTGCCGGCGAACAGCTCGGCAAGCTGACGCTGGCGGAAAGCCTCGGTGTAGGAATCGAGCCGCCCCGGATCGGTCCCGAGCTTGCTGTTCGGCTCGACCTTGCCGAGATTGGCGCCCGTGAACTGGTAGCGATCGGCACCTTGCGAGCCGTGACACGCCGCGCACGCATTCATATACAGCACGCGTCCGCGCTCGGCCGCGGCCGGGTCGACGGAGTGCGGGCTGCGCGGGGGCTGAAGATCGCCGAGCCATGCCGCCACGCGCTCGATCGCGGCGTGGTCGACGGACTTGGGCGTGACGCCGGCGCCGAGCGCGGCCGACAGATTGCGTTCGGCCAGCGATGGGTTGTTGCCGTCCCAGTGCAATTGCATGCCCTCGCGCGGCTTCTGGTTGAAGATGGAGGGAAAGTCGCTGGCGCCATTGCGCTCGCCGGGAGCGATCGCGCCCAGCGTCATCTTCATCTGCACGAGCTTGTACGGGTTGAAGGTGTCGACGCGGCCGGGCCCCCACGCCGCCTGTTCCGCCAGGAACGGTTGGAGCCGCGAGCGCCGCTGGATGAAACCTTCGCGCACCCGCGGTATGACGTAGTACCTCCACACCTGCCGCTCGATGAGCCCAAGCTTGGCGCCCGCCGCCTGCATGGCCGGGATCAGCGTGTCGGGAGCGAGGCGCTCGTCGGCGCCGGCCTCGAGCACGAAGCGGATGAAGCGAAAGAGATCCAGATTGTTCGACGGCATGCCGGCGACAGTGACGCGCGCGCCATTCTCGGACGTCCGGTAGGTGCCGGTGTGGCAGACGGCGCAATTGAACCAGACCAGATCGACACCTTGGTAATCGCGCTTGGAGATGCCGATCGGCAGATCCTCCTGCCGGCCCTGTTCATCGGTGCGATAGAGAAATCCGAAGGCACGATAATCGCTCCGGCCGTCGAACGCCTCGGGGAACAGCCGCGGCAGCGCCTGCCAGACCCAGTACGGCATGCCGCTGCCCTCGTCGGCGCCAATCGAGCCGCGCTCGAAATGGGCAACGATCTCGGGATAGGCCGCCGTGCTATTGCGGGTGAGGCGCTTGGCGGCCACCAATCCAAGCCCGGCGACAACCAGACCGATCAGCAGCAACAGCGCGAGCACGATCACCGCCGGAACGAGCAGATACCGTCGCCGTCGGCGCAACTCCGTTTCGACGTAGGTGACGGGCGGTTCGGTGGTCACGGCAGCAACCTCTAGCTCATTGCGCCAACGCGCTTTGCGCGGCGAGCTGGCTCCCTCTTTGCGGGAGGGCGTTGGCCGCGGATTGCGCCAGCGGAACCGGCGGCAGGTTCAGGGTCGGACGGGTGGCATAGATCGTCATCAGCTCGTCGATCATGGCGTCGCGGCTGGGGAAGCGGACGAGCTCGTAACAGCCCATCGGATTCTTCGGAGCGTTGAGCAGGCACTTGTTGCAGTAGGTGCACGGGCGTTCAGGGCTATCGCGACCGCTCGCCCATTGGCGCACGAGATCGTTGTTGGCGACGAGGGAGCGCGCGATGGCAACGCCGTCGAACGCTCCCGACGCAAGCCCCGCGCGAACGAACGAGGCGGTCTGGTAACCGCCGGTGTTGAGCACGGGAACGGAGACGTTGGCCTTGATGGCGCGAGCCTCCTCCAGGCTGACGCCTTCGATCGGTAATCCCTTCTTCATGCGGAACCACACCCAGCGGAAGATCGGCCGCAGCAGGCGATAGCGGAACAGCAGGAAATTGCGGAACGCGTCCACGCCGGAGGAGATCATGGCGTCGTACGTGGTGGCGATGGTTTCGAACGAAAAGTCGCCCGGCGGGTTGAGCGGGTGCGGGAACAGCGAGCCGGTCGAGACATGAATGGCGTCGGCGCCTTCGCTCTCGCACCATTTCGCCACCTCGATGGTGTCGGCGAGCACGTTGCCCTTCTTCTCCCAGGGAATGACGTTGTTTCGATCGACCGCGCTGAGCTTGACCTGCAGATGGAAATCGTGGCCGACGCGCGCACGGATGGCCCGGATCACTTCCAGCAGGAAACGCGCACGATTCTGCAGGGATCCGCCATACTCGTCGGTGCGGTCGTTGATGCCAGACGAGAGAAACTGGGTGAACAGGTAGCCGTTGGCTGCATGCAGCTCGACGCCATCGAGCCCGGCCTCGCGCGCGCGCCAGGCGCCGGCGGCGAACGCATTCACGAGCTGATCGATCTCGGGCTTGCCGGCGGCGCGGCAGAGAAACCCGTGCAGGGATTCCTTGCGGCCGGTCGAGCTCAACGACGGACGATGGGAATTGTGCACGCCCGGCAGATCCATCTGCCGGCCGGAATGGCTGAGCTGCATGATGTACTTGCAGTCGAACCGGTGCACGGCTTCGCCAAGCCGCTTCCACAGCGGGATGAAATCGTCGCGGTGCACCGTGGCATAACCCGCGATGATGCGCCCCTCCATCAGCACCGGCACGTAGGACGAGATGATCGCCCCGATGCCGCCGGCGGCGAACTTGCATTCCCAGTTGATACGGGTCTGAGTGAGCGAGCCGTCCTCGTTGTCGAACCGGCCTGAAATGTTCGAGCGGAAGATCCTGTTCTTGACAGTCAGGTTGCGAAACTTGAGCGGCGTGAAGATGAGATCTTCGGTCATGATCGGTGTCCGCTCATGATGCCTTGCCGGTCGCCGGCGCCGCGACGGCCCGTTCCCACACCACGCGCAGCAGGGCCGGAACGAACGCGGCCGCCGGACACTGCGCCCAGGTCCCCGTCATCAACTCGACGTCGCGGCCGGGGGTGTGTGCGCGCGCGACATCCAGTTCGAGGACGACGAGCGTTCCCGGACGCACCGCGCCGGCGACGGTGGCTCCCGGCATGGTCGCCTGACGCAACACGCTCGGTGGGGCGAACATGCACTGTTCCACCACGGCGTCCGCCGGCCGCAGGCGCCAGCGCGGATCGCTCCACAGCTCACGCATGCGCTCGAAGCCACGCACAAGGTTGTGCACGGCAATGCCGGTGGCGTGGACGCCGGCGAGATCGTTCTTGACGAGGTCGGCTAACAGCTGACGTGAGCGCTGCAGCCGGCCGCTGAGTTGCAGCAAGATGGCGCGCAGGGGATTGCGGGTGTGCACGGCATCGTCGAGCACCTTTGCGGCCTCCCAGCTCTCGCCGGTTCCGCGATAGTCGGCGACGAACAATCGCCCGACCGCCTGCTGCGTCGCGGGGCCGAGTTCGGAACCGCCACGGCCGCGCACGACCCCCACCAGACCGGCGATGGTTTCGTCATCCCACAGCGGCGTCGCGCCGGAGGGATCGAGCCGGCGCCGCAGGGCATCCTGCGTTCGCATGCGCTCCGCGTCCTGGCGCGGCGCCACCGAGGGCAATGGGACGCCGTCGATCCGCAACACGTTGCGGATCCGCTCCACCAGAATGCGGTTGATCAGAGGTCCGCGGGCCTCGAAGCGACGGTCGAGCCTGCTGTCATTGGCAAGGCCGCGAATATCCGACCTCGTATCGGCCCGCACCAGATCGATCAATCCCGGAATGCGCAGCGATCGGCTCATCGCCTGCCTCTCACTTGTCCCAAGGGAAGAACACGTTGCGCACGTTGGCAAAATGCGGCCGCATGTGCGGCAGGTGCCGCTCCAGCACGCTGCGCATATTGTTGTCCTGGATCCAGGCGAAGCCGGCCGGCGTATAGACCTTGGGCGTGAAATCGGAGGTGAAGAAACGGTCGCTCTTGAGCCGCCGTGACGCCATCAGGATGAAGATGCGGAACGCGGTGTCGGAGAAGCCGAACCCCGGCGGCGCCGTCTCGCAGTGCAGTCCGACCAGCAGGTCCACCTGCTCGATCGATTTGTAAATGGCGGCAAGCTCACGTTGCCAATCGGGATTGGAGGTGAGGTCCGCGAAGCTCTTGGGCACACGCATGCCGAGATGGCGACGGAACGCGCAGTAGCGCGGGACGCCGCGCTCACGGTCGCGCAGGACATCGGTCGCCGCGATATCCAGGAAGATGGCGTCTTTCTTGTGCAGCTTGCGCAGGCCGCTCGGGTAGTTGTGCAGGACCAGCGCGCCGGGATTGCTGGTGGCGAGCGAGTAGAGCACGTCGTCGTACGGTACCTTGGTGTAGAGATCGCGAACAGCGGCGCCGGCGACCGTCATGAACTCGCAAGCGACGATCTCCTCCCCGTCCTGATGACGGCGGAAGGAGAACCCGTCGGGCAAGAGCGAATGCATGCGATAGACCGCGGTGAACTCTTCGGTCATGGCGTAAGGGGCGGTGTGATGATTGGTGGCTGAACCCGGGATGCCGGAGAGGATCTCCCCGTCGCCGAGCCGACCATAGGCACGGGCGTAATGCTCGCCGAGCAGGCCCCAGAAGTTTCCGCGCATGGCCATGCGCCCTTCCGGCGAGTTCATCAGCGCCGGCGTCCATTCGACGGTGTGGATCTTGGCAATGAGGGCGGCGTTCACCAGCCGCGCCTTCTGGAACAGCCATTCGCCATCGGCCGTGGGGTAGTCGACGCGCAGCCGGTCCACGATCGCATTGTGCTCGCGCGCAAACAGCGTGTGCAGGACCGACAGCCCGACCCACCAACTGCCATTCACGCCGGAGAGCTCCAGATTCGGGAGGTCGCTCGTCGCATCGACGGGGAGGTGGCCTTGCGCATCGAGGTGGATCTTTCCATCCGGACGCAACTGACCGCTCGCCGGATCGGTGCGCACCAGGCGTTGCCGCGCGAGGTCGGATCCGTAGATCTGCGAGCCGTCCCACCAATGGGTCTCGGTGTTGCGATAGGTTGCGGGTTGGCCCTGGTCCGCCGGGCAGCACCGGTCGTCCGGCAGCGTGCGCAGGATCGTCATGTCGGGCCCCGGCCAGTCGTCGCCCGGTGGCAGCGGCAACTTGTGCGGCGGGTTCGTGGTGTCGCCGCCGCCATGGCTCAGCCAGTCGTGCACCATGAATTGCAGCCAGGCGGGGACGAGCACGTTGAGATGCGGCACCGGCACGAAGCTGTGGCGCGCGAGCAGATCGCGGCTCACCTGCCTTGGATTGGGCTCGTATAGTTCGGGAGGCTGCTCGCCATGGGTGTCGCCGATCGGAACATTGCGTCCGAAGCGGGCCCCGGCCATTCCCATCCAGGGGCAACCGAGATCAGTGTAGCTGCCGTCGGCCTGGCGTTGATCGTGACCATTGCCGCCGGTCGACGGCTTTAGCAGCGAGGGATCCCTCTCGGTATCGGAGAGGTTCTGTGCGCGCATGTTGACGCGATGACCGAGGATGGTCGGCATCGCGAGCAGAAAGGGAAGCCGGTACCAGACCCGGAATCGATTGGTCAGTCCGGCGAAACGCCCGAGCAACTGCTCGCGAAGCGGAGTAGCCACGTTCGGCCTCCCTCGATCTTGCGCCTACGTCATTGACCTCGTGAATGCCCTCTGTGCCCTCGTCCGATCGAACGCCGCTTGTCGCGGTTCTTGGGCGCGATATTGCACCGGACAATCTCCGGTTGCAATACAACTCTTTGCGAGACCGGGCACGCAGCCGCAAGGGTGAGCGGCAGCGCTCGTTGATTGCGTCCGTCCACAGCCCGAAACCGGCGGTCGTTCAATACGATGTTTTTGGAGCATGCGCGGCTCTCGGCCGCAGCAGGCTCGGCGATAGGCGCAGACTATACCACTTTTGATCGTGGCCGGCGAGGACCAGCCGGCGGCCAGAGCACGGCTGCCGGCAACGACTTCAGCGCGGGACTTCGGTCTCGCCGTGGCTCTCGAGCAACGACAGCAGACGCCTGCGCATCAGCATTCCCGGCCGGTCCGACGGCATGTGCATCTCGATCTTGCGATTGATGTCGACGATGGCATCGGGGTCGGTGGACTCCAGGATTTCGCGATCCTCCTCGATGATCGCGGCATCCCAGTCGATCAATTCCTGCGTCGAGCAATCCTCCTCCCGATCGTTGCGGAACAGCACCTGCACGAGCTGGATGCTGCCGTCATCGATCGGGGTCGCCGAATTGAAAATGATGTGCCGCAGGCCGGACGGATATTCGATGTCGAGGGTGCGGCAGAACGGCATGAACCAGGCGTTGCGCATATGACGCTTGGTGGTCGGCTCCGTCGTTCCGGTCACGCGAAACGCAGCCGGGGGGTTGTTGATCGGCACAATGGTTTCGGCGCGAAAGCCGTAATCGGTCTCGACGAGCTCATATTTTTCCGGCTTGGGCTGGCTCAGCTGTCCGAAGGTCGACTTGTGAACGAAGGAGAAGTGCGCGTTGTCGAACGAGTTTTCCATCATCCGCAGCGCGGCCGTATTCCATCGATCATCGAACTGATGGATGCGCCGGTAGGCGGGATCGCGATCCTCCGGCAAATCGGGAATGGGAAGCAACGGCTGCTCGAGCGCAACCCACACGTAGCCGTAGCGCGTGTCGCAGTCGAACGCCTTCACTCGTGCGTCGGGAAGCGGTTGTTCGGGAGAAAACTGCGGAATCCGCACCAGCTTGCCGGCGCGGTCGTAGGTCCAGCCGTGATAGCCGCAGGTGATGTAGCCATCCTGGCTCCAGCCTTTCGACAGCCTTGCTGTGCGATGGCAGCAGCGGTCGGCCAGCGCCGCCGGCTTGCCTTCGCCGTCGAGGAACAACACGAGCTTTTCGCCCAGCAGCGTGAAAGGCTTTGGCCCGTCGTCGAGTTTGGCGACCGGTATGGTGGCGTACCAGAAGCGGCGGAGCACTTTCTGTTTGGTGCAGAGCATGGTCTCTCCTATCGGATGGGTCACGCCGCCAGACGCGCCACGACCCGCGACGCATCATGGCGGAGCTGCTGGAGATCGAGCCCGGGGATCGCGCCGTCGTCGACGACCACGCGGCCGCCGATGATGAGATGGCGCAGATGCGCGGCGCCGGCTGCCGCGACCGGCCCGAGCAGCGGGTCATGCAAGCCGAAATAGCGCGGATGCGACAACTCGAACACGGCGAGATCCGCGAGCATGCCGGGGGCGATGATGCCGGCTTCCTCGAAGCCCAGAACGCGCGCGCCGTTGACGCTGCCCCACCGCACCACGTCCTCGATGCTCACGGCGGCCGCCCCTTTGGCGGCGCGATGGATGTGCCAGGCGCTGTTCATCTCGCTGATCATGTCGGCGGACTCGTTTGACGCGGCGCCGTCGACCGCCAGCGACACGGCGCCGCCCAGCGCCGCGAGCCTTTCCGCCGGTGCGATGCCCGAGCCCAGACGGCAATTCGATTGCGGGCAATGCGCCATGCCGGTGCCGGTTTCGGCGAGCAGGCGAATCTCGTCATCGTCCACATGCACGAGATGGGCGAGCCAGACATCGCGCCCGAGGTAGTCGTTATCCGCCATCCATGCGACCGGCCGCTTGCCATAGGCCGCCAGGCAGAACTCGACGTCGGCCATGGTCTCGGACAGGTGGCCGTGGATGCGCAGGCCCATGTGGCGCGCGGCCGCGGCGATCACCCTCGGTTGATCCGGCGCCAGCGACCAGGGCGGGGTCGTCGGCGCGAAGGCGACGCGGCGCATGCTGTCGGGCGAGGGATCGTGATGACGCTGCGCGCAGGCCTCGACCGACTTGATCATTGTGTCGATCGGCTCGACCGGCGTTGGGATGATGTCGGGCGTATCGAAGCCGCGCGCCTTGGTCGCGCCGCCGCGGCAGAACACCAGACGGATGCCCAGTTGCTCGGCCACCTCGAAGATCACATCGGCGGGATCGAAGCGATAGCTCTCGGCGAAGAGGTAGTGGTGATCGGCCGCGGTCGTGGTTCCCGACAGGAGAAGCTCGACCAATCCGATCCGTGCAGCGGTGCGCAGCGCTTCCTCGTCGATCTTGTGCCAGTAGGCATAGGGCACCGCCCGCAGCCAGACCAGCAGCGGACTGTCGATCGCGGCGCGCACGCCCTTGAGGACGCACTGGAACAGATGATGGTGGGTCGAGACGAGGCCGGGATAGACGACGCAGCCGGACGCATCGATCACCTGCTCGCCCGGCTCGCGTTCGAGCGAACCGACGGCGGCAATACGACCGTCGACGATGCGGATCGCACCGGTCGCGCGCATGGCCTCGCCGGGGAGCCCGGTGAAGATGCCAGCGGCGCCTTGAACGAGAGTCGAGGTCATGCTTCGGCTCCGACCTCGCTCTCATGCCATTGACCCAGCGCCAGCTTCGAAAGTCCGGTCATGACCGTAAACAGCCCGACACCGGCGAGCGTGATGAGGAAGAGCGCGGCAAACATGCGGGGAATATCGAGTTGAAAGCCCGACTGCAGGATCTCATAGGCCAGCCCCGCGCTGCGTCCGCCGGTACCTGCGACGAATTCCGCGACCACCGCCCCGATCAGCGCCAGCCCGCTTGAAATCCGCAGGCCGCCAAAGAAGTAAGGCAAGGCGCTGGGAATGCGCAGGCGGAACAGCGTCTGCAGCCGCCCCGCCCGGTTCATGCGGAACAGGTTCACCAGTCCCGGATCGACGCTGCGCAGGCCGAGCGTGGTGTTGGAAATGATCGGGAACAGCGCCACCACGGTGGCGCAGATGGTCAGGGCCACCTGCGTGTTCTTGACCAGTATGATGATCAGCGGCGCGATCGCCACGATCGGCGTGACCTGCAGCAGGACTGCGTAGGGAAAGAAGCTCTTCTCGATCGCCCGGCTCTGCACGAACAGAAACGCGATCAGCACGCCGACGACGATGGCCGAGATGAACGCCTGCAGCGCGACCCGCAGCGTCATCCACAGTGCCGCGAGCAGGGACGGCCAGTCGCTTGCGAGCTTCAGGGCGACGTCGCTCGGCTTCGGGAACAGAAAGATCGGGACCTGCGCGGTTCGGCACACGATCTCCCACAGCACGACGATGACCAGCCCCACCGCCAGCGGCGCGGCGATCGTCATCGCGGTTTCGGACTGCGCAAGCGGACGCATGGTGCGGTCTCTCGTCAGCCCTGCATTTGCTGCAGGGACACTTCGGTCAGCGCGGCCGACAAGGCGCGACAGTACTCCGCGAAGCGCGGGGCGTTGCGGAAGCTCTCGTCGCGCGGATGCGGCTCGTCGATCGTCATGACCTTGCAGATCCGGCCGGGCTGCGCGCCCATGACGACGACGCGCGTCGAGAGGAACACTGCCTCGTAGATCGAATGCGTGACAAAGACGGTGGTCAGCTTGCGCTCCCACCACAGGCGAACGAGATCGGCGTCGAGGCGATTGCGGGTAAACTCGTCGAGCGCGCCGAACGGCTCGTCCATGAGCAGGAGATCCGGGTCGGTGGCGAGGCCGCGCGCGATCGACACCCGCATCTTCATCCCGCCGGACAACTGCCGCGGATAATGCCGGGCGGCGCCCTCGAGACCGACCCGCGACAAGGCATCCGCCACGCGCTTGCTGCTTTCGGCCTTCGGCATGCGCGCGAGATCGAGCGGCAGCCGCACGTTCGCCTCTATGCGCGCCCACGGCATCAGGGTCGGATCCTGGAACACGAAAGCAAGCGACCGCCCGCTCGATCCGACCCGGTCGAATGCGCCGGACCACCACAGGATACGGCCGTCGGATGGCTCGATCAGATTGGCGATGAGCTTGAGCAACGTGCTCTTGCCGCAGCCCGAGGGTCCGATGAGCGTGAGGAATTCGCCGGCGGCGATGGTCAGGTCGATCGGAGCCAGCGCGCGCGTGCCATTGGGAAAGACCTTGTCCGCGGACAGAATCTCCACCACGGGCGCGCCCATCGGCACGCGCCCGCCGGCGTCCTCGGGAAACGTCTTGTTGGGTGCAAGCACAGCCCGGCCGGCGTCGCGTCACATGGAGAGCTTGAGGCTCTTCACGTACCTGTCGGTGAACCCCTGTTTCCAGTCCACATCGGGCTTGAGCAAGCCGGCCGCGACCATGAAATCGTAGGTCGCTTTCCACCGCGCTTCCGTGATGATCCCAATGCCCATGGTCTGGGCGTCGCCGCCGTCCAACACCTTGAGCGCGCGTAATTGCTCGATTGCGAAGGCGATCTGCTCGTCGCTCATCTTGGGATTGTCGGCCTTGATGAGCGCATTTCCCGGCGCGGGGTCGGTCAGATAGCTCTTCCATCCTTCGAGCGACGCCTTCACGAAGCGCGCGGTCGCCTCCGGATTCTTGTCGACGAAGCCGCGGGTCGTGACCATGGTCGTGCCATAGGGCGGGTAGCCGTCCCGCGCGAACAGGAAGAACTTGACGGGCACCCCTTGCTGCTTGGCCTGGAACGGTTCCGACGAGGGATAGGACTGCTGCACCACGTTCTTGTCGGCGAAGAAGGGCTGCAGGTTGAACGTGTAGGGCCTGGTCTGCTCGTCGGTATATTTGAATTTTCCCTTCAGCCATGGCCACCAGGTCGTGCGGCCCGGCGTCGCCACCAGGATCGTCTTGTCCTTGAGATCGCCGAGGCTCGCGACGTCATCGTGGGCCATGATGCCTTGCAGATCGAACTGGAACGACGTCCCGACGGTGATGACCGGCAGCCCCTGTTCGAGCATCTTGAGGACCTGGAGATCGTAGCCCATCATGAAGTCGGTCTCGCCGGCGAGCAGCAGCTGCGCACCGTTGACCTGGGGACCGCCCATCTTGAGCGTGACGTCGAGCCCGGCCTTCTCGTAAAGCCCGGTCGCCTTGGCCTGGTAAAACCCGCCATGCTCGGCCTGCGCGAACCAACTCGTGAGGAACGTGACCTTGTCGGCGCCGAATGCCGTCGCCGACCACACGGTTGCGCTCAGGATTCCAGCCACGACGGTCATCGATGGGCGCATGCGCGCGAAACTCGAGCCTGCTTGCGACATTGGGAACCTCATTGTCCCTGTGGACCCGCAGCAGATCAGAGCAAGTCGGATGCCAAAAAGGGCCGCAGGGCCGTTCGGCGCGCGCACTGGAACAGACGGTCGATACCGCGGGCCCTCGGGCCGGGCGGGCAATAATCGCGCCCTAATTGCGTGCGCATCCGCCCGCGACCGCGCCAGCGGCACGCAACCGGCGGTCTGTAACCCTACGGCCCGCCAGGATGCTTTGCCCATCGCCGCGGCATTTGCCGATTTTGGTGGCAGATCGAGCACTCTCGGCCGGGACGGCTCCGGGCTTCCAGGCCGCGGGTGTTTATAGCCCTGCCGACGGCGGACCCAGCGGCGGCGGTGAGACATGGAAAAAGTCGCGCATCTCAATGCCGAACGCGTTCTCCGTCTTTGACAGTGGAGGGACCGCGGAATACCTGGCCGAGCCGGCGCCGGACGCGGCGGCTACATGAAAGGCCAATGCTCAATCCACAGATAGCAGCCCGCGGCGATCGCCGCGAAGTCCAGAGCCGGCCGGTACGAATACAAGAGGCGCCACGGCGAGAATGTAACAACGATGGCAGCGACGATGGCGGCAACCAGATAGGCGGCCAACGGCCAGTACCAGCTCAGGGAGACAAATCCCCAAGCAAAGAGCGAATAGGTCAGCACCATCGACACCAGGCCCAGGGACCTGCGCAACGCCGAGGCGTTCACGCCGCCTTCGCCGGCGCCGAAAAGGAAGATGCGCGAGGAGACAAGGCCGATGATGGCGGCTGCGACAAACAATATCTCCGAGAGGCTTCCCATGCTTTGTAGCGAGATCACCGGCCTGCTCCTGACAAGGGGGTGTCGGTTTCGAGGCGCGCGGCCTCGATCTCCCTCGGTACGCCGAAACATCGAACGCCACCGATACAAGGGAGCGTAACGGGCCAACCCGGCGGCGGGTGTGTCGGCCGTCACAAAGTATCCGATTGTTTTGAGCGAAGGCCGTCACCCCTGCCTCGCCCGCCGGGAAACGCGCTTCAGCCCTGGCCCGCCCTAATCTCGATCACTGATCCAGCGGCCGGCGCGCTAGTTCGGAGCAGGTTGCGTGTTCGAATCGACCGCAGGGGGCGCGGGTGGTGGAACCGCCTCGCGGCCCTCGAGCACGTCCAGCTTCTTTGCTTGCTGTTCGACTGCCCG
>Ga0207643_10000519_pt1 | contig 24667 bp, 20 predicted proteins | sample KBSMisM62_FD_184313 | JGI IMG/M metagenome (GOLD analysis project Ga0207643, IMG submission 184313) | Miscanthus rhizosphere microbial communities from Kellogg Biological Station, Michigan, USA - KBS Miscanthus M6-2 (SPAdes) (version 2) | ecosystem: Host-associated > Plants > Roots >...
GCGGCGCGAACGAGATGGTGTTGCGCATGTTGAAGGAGATTGGCTCAGTGGCCAACGTGCCGGATTACATCAAGCGCGTGAAGGCCGGCGAGTTTCGCTTGATGGGCTTTGGTCATCGTGTTTACAAAAACTACGACCCGCGCGCACGCATCATCAAGCAGGTCGCATACGAGGTGTTTGAAGTAACTGGTAAAGATCCGCTGCTCGACATCGCGCTCGAGCTCGAGAGAATCGCCTTGGAAGACGAGTACTTCGTCAAACGCCGGCTCTATCCAAACGTCGACTTTTATTCGGGCATCATCTACCAGGCAATGCGTTTTCCGGTTGATATGTTTCCGGTGATGTTCGCGATCCCGAGGACCTCGGGCTGGCTCGCGCAGTGGGTGGAGTTATTGGAAGATGCCGATCAAAAGATCGCGCGCCCGCGGCAGGTCTACCTGGGCCACAGGACGCGCGACTATGTCCCTATCGAGTCAAGACAATAGATTTAAAAAAATCCGTGTATGAAATCCGTGTTGATCTGTGGCTAATTCTTACTCCAGCATGCGGGCAGCGATCTCTTTCAGGAGCTTCGCGCAGACGGTGCCGGTGATGTGAAGCGGGTCCATGCGGGGATTAAACTCGACGATGTCCGCGCCTACCACTTTCCCCTTCAATCGTTGAATCAAATCAATCGCCTGTCGCGTCGACAATCCACCCGGTTCGCGGTGTGACACACCCGGTGCGAACGCCGGATCGAGCGCGTCAATGTCGAATGAAATATAGACCGGCGAATCAAACTCGAGTTGCAGGTTGGGTGTTAAGTCGCGCATCTCGATCGATTCGACGCCAAACTTCCGCACCTGCTCGCGCTGGTGCGCGGTGAACGTCCTGATGCCGACCTGGACCAGTCGTTTCACCAGTTTCTGCTCCATGATGCGCGCGAAAGGCGAAGCGTGCGAATTACGATTGCCCTGGTAGTGATCGTAAAGATCCGGGTGCGCGTCGAAGTGAAGCAGGCTGAGGTCTTTGTACTTCCTCGCGAACGCCCTCACGATCGGATGAGTGATCGAGTGATCCCCGCCGAGCGATATCGGAGCGAGTCCATCGGCAATCAACGTGTAAACCGAATTCTCGATCAGCGCATTCATCTCGCTTCCCGGCACAGGCTCAATGTCGCCCGCGTCAAAGAAAGTTGAATCGCCGGACAGGTCAGTCCCATTTTCCGTCGTCAGGTTCCACGCATCAGAACGCAACGCCGCACGAATCTGCGGCGGCGCGTCTGCAGCGCCTTTGGTGAATGAAGAATTCTCGTCGTAACGGATTCCGATGATGGCGAGTTTCGGGCGTTGTTCTGTGGGAGACATAACTTAACGGCGGCGATCTGGGTGGTGCACCCAGCAGGGCTCGAACCTGCGACCTTCTGATCCGAAGTCAGACGCTCTATCCAACTGAGCTACGGGTGCACGGAATAAATGGTAACACGGATTTACACAGATCACATTTTCTGATCTGCGTCATCCGCGTTTATCTGTGGCTTACTTTCCCTGAAACTCTTTCCGAACAAACCGCACCAGATCTGCGATCTCCTGCTGCGATAGTTTGTCCTTGAAGGAGGGCATCTCTTCTTCGCCGTTCGTGATCGTCTTTGCGAGTTTCTCGTCGGTGTGCTTGATGGCGTGATCTGCTTTTAGTGACGCAACTTTGATTTGCTTGTTGTCGACTTTGACGAGACCGCCGGTGCCGCTCTCACCGTGGCACGACTCGCAGTTCTTGGCGTAGTTGGCGCGGGCCGTGGCTAATGGATCCACGGATGGTGACGGAGATGGCGTTGCGGGCGTTGCAGCCGCGCGCGAAGTGTTGGTGTTCGTCGGCGTTGCCGTTTCAGTGCAGGCGATAGAGAGCAGCGCGATGGCGACACACGTTAGAGCAAGCGAAATGAGTTTCATCAGACAGTTTCTCCGAGTTGAATTGTTTTTCAGGGGGCCAATGAGTATAGCGGTCACCTCTTCAACTTCACAATCCACTCAGCAATCTCTCGCATCTGCGGCTCGGTCAGTTTGGTTGAAAAGGATCTCATGGGCGGCTCGAGGCCGTACGCTGTTGGGTCTTTCAGCAGGCCGACGATGTCGTCAACTGTGCGACGTGGTTTGGCGGAGACGTCGAGCAGCGGCGGAAAGTTCAACTTGCCCTGGCGCGCTCCTTCCCCATGCTCGCCATGACAGTTCACACAAAATTTCATGTACATAACTGGCGGACCACCGTGCATTGCTTCGGTTGTGGTGGACGCAGGAGTTAGCGTTAACCTTGCGGGCTCGAACGGTTTGCTTCGCCAGGCTATTTCCTCAGCTACTTGTTTGGATAGTTGTTCGCGCGTGCGTTGATCCCTGCGGTCGCTGAGATACGCGGCAGTCGTCATCAGTAACACCACGACGACGCCGGCGCCGAGAAGCGAGGCGCCGATCAGTCTGGCTCGTTTGAGCCAAGGGAGGAGAATCAAAACTGTAAGAACGATTCCGGGCAGGACCACACCGGTGATCGATCCGAGACCTCCGGGGATGTACTTGAGCGATTGATAAAGCCAAAGAAATTGCGAACCGGGACGCGGCAGATACTCGGCCGTCGCCTCCGCCACTGACGGACCAAGCGGCGCAGGATATTTCAAACACCACACTGCCAGCGCGAGAAAAACTACGCCGCCGGCGATTGCGTGACGAGGGCCGAACAACCTCGCGAGATTCGATCCAAACACACGCCAAACAACCACAGCCGCAATCAACGCCGGAATAAGCAGCACGTGCAACGCGAAGAACCGCGAGAGCGTGAGAGTCGAGATGTCGCTGCCGCCGAGTAGCCACACCCTCGCGTATCGTCCCACAAAAGGAAGACCCGCCATCAGTCCTTCGGCGATGCGTGTGCTGAAGAACGCGCGCGCATCCCAGGGCAGCGAGAACCCCGTGCCACCCGCAGCCATCACCAGAGCAAGAAGAAGAATCGCCACAATCCATTGCGTTCTGTTGCTTGTGTAAGCACGGTCTAAAAAGAGGCGAATGACGTGAATGAACGCAAAGACTGCCAGCCACTGCGAGCCATAGTGATGCAGCGAACGCAGCCACGAACCCGACGAGACGACCTTTTCAATGTAAGAAACAGTTGTGTGTGCGTGATCTACCGAAGGCACGTAATAGAACGCCATTAATGTGCCGGTTAGAAATTGCACCAGCAGCAGGATGCCGACGACGGCGCCGGTTGTTTGCAACCAACCTCGAGGAGTCATGCCCGGGTCTCTTGCTCCTTTGAGACGTATTGCACTTGCAGTTTGCCATCCTGAACGCGCATCGGCAGTGGATCCAGACCGCGTGGTGACGGACCACTAATCCGCGCGCCGTCGGCAGCAAAGTAACTCTCGTGACAGGGACACGAGAAGCGATTCGTCGCTTGCTCCCAAACGACCTCACAACCTTCATGAGGACAGATTGTCGATAGGACCTGATTATTTTTTGCCGGCAGGACGAAAACGTTGTGCTCCTCGGTCGTGATGGCCCATCCCGCGATGTGTTCGGCGACGATCTTGCGCGTGAGTGGTTGTGGTCCGGTGAGCTCAGAGACTGAGGCGACGTCGAGCCATGCGTCCGTGGCTGCGAATAGCCGCGGCCTCAGGAAACGAAATGCCGCGCCGCTCACCGACGCAATCACGCCCGCCAAAACTCCCAGCGGCAGGATCTTCAGAAAAGACCGCCGCGATTTATCAGTTTTGTCCATGAATTGTTGTTCAGAGTTCAAGCTTTAGCTTGCTTCCGCAAAAGAGCAGCCTAAAGGCTGAACTCTGAACCCTCCGCTCTCAAACTTTAACCGAACTCCAGACCGTTTGACGCCGCAACCTCATCCTTTCTTCCCGAGTTGCATTCAGCCCTGAGACTCGGCAGAATAACTTTGCATCGCTGAATCTTCCAGGGTCAGTCAAGCTTATCCGGCCAGAGGTAAAAAAATGAGTAGCGATAAGGATCCAAATAATGCCACACGTGGTTCGCTTCGTCTCGCGCCCAACGTTGCGGAAGTGGAAGTGCAAAAAGCGAAACTTCCCCGGCAGTTCGTCACTTTCACCTTCTACAAGGCACGCCCTGAGTGGCGTATGCTCTCAAACGAAGACAAGCAGCGTTACCGCGACGGGTTTGTCCAAACGGTCGACGAATTCCGCTCTTCATTGCTCATTCATTCTTACTCTACTATCGGACTCCGCACTAATGTTGACTTTATGATGTGGCGCATCGGCTACGAGCTCGATCCGATGCAGGAGATGACCGCTCGTCTCAACAAAACCGACATGGCCAAGTACATCGAACCGACGCAATCGTTTCTCTCGATGACGAAGCGATCGATGTATATCGACAAAGACAACCCGGAGCACGTCGAGGATCGGCTGCACATCGTGCCCGGCAAATCGCAGTATCTATTTGTTTATCCCTTTGTGAAAACTCGCGAATGGTATTCGCGGACTGCCGAGCAGCGACAGGAGATGATGGACGAGCACATCCGAATCGGGATGAAGTATCGTTCAGTCAAACTGCACACCACTTACTCCTTTGGTCTCGACGATCAGGAATTTGTCGTTGCGTTTGAGACTGACCATCCGGCTGACTTTCTCGACCTGGTCCAGGAGCTTCGCGAAACAAAGGCCAGCTCCTACACGCTGCGCGACACGCCGATGTTCACGTGCAGGCAACGCACGATCAGTGAATGCCTCGACGCTTTAGGATAGTCCACAGATTACACAGATGACACAGATTAGAAAGAATCTGCGTAATCTGTGGATTGTTCTGTTCTTACTGCTCTCAACCACTCCTCTCCTTTCACAAACTAATCCATCCGAGTACCTCTGGTACGAAGCCGAGAACATGCGCGGGTTTAGCACGGGCAGGCTCGGTGAGCCGTTGCTGAATCCGTCACACACGAATTGGCCGCGCGAGAAGGCACCGGGTTGGGGCATGAATGGACCAGGCGTCTCCGCTGAATGGACGCAGGGTGGTGAGAGTGAGTGGAACTCCGCGGCCGCCAGCGCCGATGAGACGCGCGCCACTCTCTACCAGGATTTCGAGATCCCGCGCGAGGGCCAATACGCGCTGTGGGTGCGTTACGCTGATTGGGCCGCGAAGAGCGAGAACTTCACCGTCACGATCGCGCAGGACAATCAGATTGTGTTTCGTCATGAGTTTGGCGCGAAAGATGTCATCGATCCGCATGACGAGATCAGCATGTACTGGGGTTGGGCGTTTGCCTGGGACAGCGCCACTGCGACGCTGAAAAAAGGCCCGGTGCGATTGTCGATTCAGATCGAGAAAGCCGCGGAAGCACGCCGTCACGTCGATTGTTTTCTGCTCACTAACGATCTCGCCTTCAAACCATCCGGAAGACAAAAGCCGGACTTTGCCGCCATGCGCTACCTGCGCAACTGGTCCATTACGCGGAAGCCCTTTGCTTCTCTGTTGAGCAGTGAAGCCGGTGCGCGAGTTCCGGAAGCGTGGGTGCGGCCGAAGGTTGCGGGACGCGATTTCGTGATGCCGTGGAACATCGCGAAGGAGTTCTGGCCGCTTTTGGACAAACCCGCCGCGGAGCGACCGCTGTATCCGTTCAATGCCGAGCCGGTTGAAGAGTTTGTCGCGAAGTACAAAGGCGTGCGGGATGTACCGCTCTTTCAATCCAAGATGGTTGTGCCGGTGATCTACATCAACAACGCGCCGGAGTACCTCAAAGAGGGCAGCCCGTTTCTTCGTTATATTCGCGAGACCAAGTCGCCGTTCGCGATCCTCATAAACTACGGCGCGGCAAAATTAGACCAGGGCGCATGGCAACTGCTCAATGGCGAACTGAAAGATCAATTTCTGGGTTGGATTTCCGGGGAGAGTGTTGGATATGTGTGGGATTCCGCGCCCGCGGAGTTGAAGATCTCGCCGTCAATGTCGCGGCGCGAGCTGCTCGAAGCGCACCGCCAGTTTTATACGAACGCACTGAGTCGCAAGTGGCGCGAGTTGTTTCAGACGGACACCGGGCCGATGTGGGACAAGATGATTCCCGCACAGTCGACTTCGAGCACATCGTTTGCACACGCGTTGAGCCAGTGGGGCGTCAACCTGCTCGGCGTTGAAACGGCCGCGGTGATGCCGATGTTCGGGATGCGCATCGCTTTCACACGCGGCGCCGCGCGACAATTCGGCGGCACGTTTCTTTACTACCACGCGCCAAACTTTGGCGACACCGCCACCACCTTTACGAAGCAACAAAATTTCGCGGGCCCCGATTTCTTCTATCACTCGCGTTATGGCCCAACAATGGGCCCGTCGCTCTCGTGGTATCGCAAGAGTTATTACCTCTACTACATGGCGGGAGCTTCCGCGATCTATCTCGAACAGGGCGGGGATCAGTTCTTCAAACCCGGGCCGGGCGATCATCCGTTTCAACTCAATCCGCTCGGACGGATCACGGACGAGTTTATGCGCTTCGCCGAGAAGCATCCCGACCGTGGCACGCCTTATACGCCCGTAGCGTTTCTGCTCGATCCGGCAAACGGCTTCGAGATGACTGACTATCCGCACTGGCCGTTTGAAGTGTCGCAGATCGACCGCGGCGATCGCGCGTTAAGAGAGCTGTTTGGGGTTGCGTACTATCCGGGATTAGTAGTTGAAGGTGAGCCGGCCATTGCTGATCGACAGCCGTTTGTCTCAGGTATTTTTGGTGACATCTTCGACGTGTTGACTGCGGCGGATGTTCAGGGCTCGCGTTCGAAGGTGCAAACGCTGTTGCCGTCATATCGCGCGGTAGTTGTTGGTGGGCGAATCGATTGGGGCGCGGAATGGATCCAGAGAATCAATGACTACGTGCGCAACGGCGGCACGCTGGTAGTCAACGCGGCGCAGATCAAGAATCTGCCGGAACAGTTCTTAGGCGTGCGGCTGCTCAACGAGACGGGCGAGGCTCATAACGCTCGTTGCCTTTCACCGAACGAAGAGCTTCAGGATCTGAAGGGCCAGGTGTTCAGATATGAGAAAGTCGAGCTCAAAGGCGCTACGCCATTGATCACTGTCCCGACCGGCAATCCCCTCGTGACCGTGAATAAAGTCGGGAAGGGAAGTGTAATCTTCGTTGCGGTGCCGGATCTGCTGGGTGAGGACGAGCGCATAGTTCCTTTCGCAGCGCACATGCTGGCGCACCTCTTTGCTGATGCGACACCGGTGAAGGTTACAGGCGATGTCGAGTATTTGATCAATCGCACCGCGAACGGTTGGGTGGTTACGCTGTTGAATAACAACGGCGTCTTCAAGCCGCAGCAGGGGATGGCGCAGGTTGATCGCGGCGCTTACGTTAACGTGACGGTCGGTCCAAATATTCAGAGCGCCACTGAGTGGATCAGTGGCGCTCCATTAAAACCGAATAACGGGATTGTTTCGATTCAAATTCCTCCCGGTGGCATTGCTATCGTCGAAATCCGGTAACACGGATAACGCGGATTGAATACGGATTCACACCGTAATAGTCGTGCCGTCGAATTTGGTTAAGCTGAAGCCGTTGAAGACTTCGTTGTAGCACGCACGTTGATCCTTGAGGATGCCGATGGCGATCTGCTCGCCGAGCTTCAAGGATTCGTTCCCGTCCGAGCGCCAGTGAACGCCCGCGGTGTTTCTTCCCAACGCCACATTCGCTCCAATCTTGTTTAGCTCACCGCCGACAGTTAAATCACCGGCATCGGATCCTGAATAAGACACGAGACTCAAACCATCGTCACTCGGTTGCACCGGATCGAGTCCGATGTCGACCAGCCGCGTAGTTTCCTTGAACCATGCCTTGAGAATCGTGACGCACGCGCCCGCGACTGTCGCGTGCCCCGCGCCGTACGCCGGGTGCGTTGGCGAGCCTTCCGGAAAAGCCATCGGCAACAGCGCATTGCCTGCGGGCATGAAACCGCCAAGCCGGTTTGAATCCGAGAACGAGTTCAGTATCTCAGCATGCACGGGATAGCCGGCGCCGTGGAAGAGCGTCCGGTCAACTCGTTCCGCCATCACCTCCGGCCGCAAGCGTCGATGCACAAACCACTTCTGAAACCAGACAGCTTTCAACGCCCGCGTTGCTACTTCGCACAAGAGCGTCGCGATGTGTGGACCACCAAACGTGCCGAACCCGATCTGGTTCGGGTTACCGTTGTATGGATTGCCATCGTCGAATGGCGCGCCTGCTCCTGCGAGGACCAAAAAGGCCTGGAAGTAAGCCTGGAACAAAACGTCGATGTGTACCCATTGACCGATGTCACGACCGTTGCGCATGTAGCGCGGCACCGGATCGAAAGTATTCGACGGTTGCGCGATGCCGCGTTGAACTGCGAGCCACGTCGCGAAGTCAGTCATGTAATTGAGACCGGGCACAGTCGTCGTGATCTTCTGCTCGATCTTGTTCGCGCCGAAGTTGCAGTCCTGGTAGAAAAACTGAGACAGGTATGGTCCGATGCGATCGCCCGGAGTAAGTCCGCGAAACAGCGTCGCGGTTGTAACCGCACCACCAGTCTTCGAACCGTTGAAGTCAGCGCCGTACAACGTCAAGTCCGCGGCAGCAGCATTAGCGATCGGGTTTGCGGCGTACTGCGAGTACGGAACATCGCGCAGCAGCGCCATCCAGTAGTTTTCTGAAATCTCAGCAGCCTGTGCACGGCTCGCAAACGCGGGCGCTGGTGGTTGAACTAACGCGTGCGCGTCAGGGCCTTGCATGTCAAAGGCGAGACCCGATTGAGGATTTGTCAGACCGGTGGTGCCGCCGAGCGGAATTGCGTCGAAGTCCGCCGGTTGTCCGCTGTTGATTGCCTGGAGGAGTGCGTTGTACGCGCTCAGCACCACGGTGCCGTCGTCGTTGTGTGGCAAACCTTTCGAGTAATTGCCTATCTTGTTTGGGTAGAGATTCTCGTCCTGATTGTTTGGGTGTTGCAGGTTTTGCGGCGTGGCTTGCAGACCGGCATTGGCTGCGTCGCGCCGGAGCTTGGCGCAGGCATTGGCGCGTTGATTCGAGCCGGTAGCGGCTTCAACTTCACCACGTCCGATTACAGTTGCGGCGATGGTTGCGGCGCCAACACCGCCTAGAAATGTACGTCTTGTTGATTGCACGGGAGGAACTTCCTTTCGATGGGATTTCGAGGGCGGTATTTCTATCACAGGTTGGAGTGAGGAAGGAAGGAAAACGCCACGGATTTCACGGATGAACACTGATTTAAATCCGTGTTCATCCGTGTAATCCGTGGCTAATTGTTTATGGTTTCTTGCCTTTGCCCTTGCCGCCGCCCTGTGATTTCTGGGCTGGGGCCGGACGCTCCTGTTTTTGTTGTTGTCTCTCCTGTTTCACTGGTCGCTGTTGCTGCTGCGGTGCGGCCACGCGTTCGCCTTGCGGCTGTTGCTGCTGCACGGGACGCGCCGCACGCTCAGCTTGTGGTCGCGGTTGCGGCTGCCGTACAGCTGGCTGCTCCGCGCGCTGCTCGACGCGCTGTTGCGCACGTTCGGCACGTTGTGGCGGACGCTGCTCCACACGCGGCTGTTGTCGCTGCTCCTGCTCGACGCGACGTGCTTCACGCGCCTCACGTTGCTCCTGACCGCGACCTCTTTGCTCAACAGGTGGCTGTTGTTGAACCTGAACCGGCGCTTGTGCCTGTGGCGCGCCTCGACCCTTGCGCTCGTCTCGCACCTGGAACTTTTGTCCCTTCGCGCGATCCGACACCGGATTCACACGCAAGGTCTTATTCAAGTCAGGCTTGAACCGTGGCGCCACCGGCTCGGTGCTCGTCACCACTGGCGTATCGTTGAGCTTCCTCGCGATTCCCGGAGGAATGTCAATTTTCCCACGACCCCACGCCGAGTTCACCACCGCATTTCGCAACGGCGTCACGAGCAGTGGATCCAGCACCGGATTCACTTGCGCCAGCATGTTTCGATCGGCCTTCCTCGCTCGTCGCCAATCGAACCCACCGCGCGTGAAGTCGTCAACACTCACGACCGTCACTGCGCCAGGCACGTTGAGATTCACCACGCGCTGATACAGATCTCCACGCGTCAGGTATTGAGGCTGCCAGTCGTTGGTGTAGTAATGCGGCACGTATACGTCGCCCGGTCCAAGCGGCACCCATCCGATCTCGTTTTGCGAAAACGGCACAAACGCGACCAGCGCTGGTGAATAGGCCGGCGTGGTGTTCATCGTGTCAGGCACCCAGTACCAGCGATCACCAACAAACGCCCAACGCCCGTAGTGATAAGGCGCATAGCCCCATGGTTCACTCGAAACCCACGTTGGACCATACGGGTAATCCGTGTACCAGTAGCCCGTCTGATAAGGGCTCCATCCCGCATCAACTCGCGGCGACCAGGCGTATCCGTAGTTGTCGAGGTTGCGCCAGTCGCCGTAGTAATCAAGCTCATAGAGGCCGGGTATGTATGAGTTCGCATATTGGTAACTGACGTTCCGACGATACGGATCGAAGTAATATGGATCACTTAGATAGGAGTTGTAGTCGCGATAGCGACCGTCGTAATAGTTTGGATACTGATAGGCGTAGTAATCGTCAACCAGGTAACCTGCATTGCGTCCGTCAATCTGCGACAGGACGACGTCGGATGCAGTCGCGCCGAGCAGCGTGAGCAGTTCACCTTTGTTGATTTGCCCACTGCCGCCGAGACCGACTACCTGCGCCAGACCACTCAGAACCGAGACCAGCACCTGGCCGTTGTCGATGCCGACGTTGTAAAGACCTGGCTGCTGAAAATCGACCGCGCCGTATGGCGTTGCTACTTCGAACAGGTCGCCTGAATCAAGATAGCCAACGTCAAAAATCGCGGAGCCGTCGCGCAGTGCTAACTGCGTTCGATCGTCGCTGAGCGCTAGCACGTCGAGCGACGTGTTTGGATCGAGCCGGGCGAAATTACGTCCGGTGAATGCCAGGCTCGCGTGCGAGTTGTCACGCGTGTAGATGCGGTCGCCGACTGAGAACGGCTGGTTGGTCGTAGCCGTTGTCCACTGATCGCTCTGCGCGTTGGCCGGGTCGCTGTTGTTGAGCGCCACTTCGCCTTCGACTCGTTGAATGCGGGCAGCGTAAGGCAATGCTTCGGCTGACGCCGACTGCTCGTGCTTCATCCACAAGGCCACCCCGACACCTGCAAGGACGGCACACACCACCGCCACGATCACGAGGTGTGGCCATACTTTTACGTTCTTCATAAGAGCCCCCTCTAATTGGTTTTTCGGTGTATTTTGGGCAAGCACCATGCCAGCCGGGTTGTCGGACCGATCGGTGTTTATCTGCGTTAATCTGCGAGATTTTTAACCCATATCGTCACGTTCTGAATCAAATCGTCTCGTAAACCTACATATCTTTCGTACATTCCTTGCCAAAGCACCCGTGGAATAACACTTGCCAAATTAGCCAATCTCTCTCCGCTCAGTACTGAAAGGAACAAAGATGAACGTGAAAAACTTAAAGAAGTTAGGAGTGACTTTGGCGATATGCGCGATGCTGCCGGCAGCGAGCGAAATCGCCAATGCCCAGGGAAGACGTGGTCGTGGCGAGGAGCGGAGGCAGGAGAATCAGGCCGCGCGCGAGCAACGACAGCAGGAGCGACAACAAGCACAAGAAAACCGCCGCGAAGAACGGCAAGACAACCAGCAGCAACGCGTGGAACAGCGTCGTCAGGAGCAACAGAACAACAGCCAGGAACGACAGCAGCGTTGGGAACAGCAACGCCAGCAGCAACAGCAGGCTAGTCAGGAACGGCAACAACGTTGGGAACAGCAGCGCCAGCAACAGCGAAACGAGCAACAGCGGAACGATCAGATCCAACGCTCGCGCGAACGTGAAGATCGCTGGCAGCAGCAACGACAGCAACAAGTCCAGCAGTCGCGTGAGCGCGAAGAGCGTTGGCAACAACAGCGACAACAGCAGCAGCAGAATCGCGATTGGGAGTCGCGCCGCCAACGTGAGCAGCAAGAACAGCAGCAGGAACAGCAACGTCGCCAGCAGTGGGAACGCGATCGTAATCGCGATCGCGACTGGGATGGCCGTCGTGACAACGACAACCTTTCGCGTCAACGCAATTGGCGGCTCGAACAGCAGCAGCGCGCCCAACGCTATAACCAGGATTGGCAGCGACGGCAGAACTACCTGGTTCAGCGTCAGCGACTGCTCGAGCAGCAGCGACGTTTGAACCAGTTGCGTTACCAGCAGCGTTATCTCGAGCGGTTGCGTCGCGATCAGTCGCGCTTGCAACAGTGGCGCTATAGCGACTACGGGCCATACAACTATCGCTATCGCAGGGGCGGAAGCTACTACCAAACAAACCAGTATGGCGCGCAGATGTTGCAGCGCGCGGTCAATGACGGTTATAGCGAGGGCTTCTCTGCCGGACAAGCGGACCGTCAGGATGGCTACCGCTTCAATGCTGAAGAAGCTTATGCGTACCAGGACGCGAGCGCCGGTTACGACGGTTACTACGTGGATCTAAGCGAGTATCAGTATTACTTCCGTGAAGGATTCAGGCGTGGCTATGAGGACGGTTACTACAGCCGCTCACAGTACGGCCGGTATTCGAATGGAAGTTACAGCATCCTCGGGGCGATCCTCGAAAGTATCCTTGGCCTCCAGATAATTAACTAAAACCAAGCCACGGATGCACACGGATAACACGGATAAGAATTTCATTTCTGATCCGTGTTTTCCGTGTAATCCGTGGCTTAATTATTTCAGGGCAAACCCTTTACGCCTGATCGTCTTCACACAACTCGTATCGAGATCTTTAGTCGTTCCACGCTCGACAAACTCCGCGCTGAGACGAAGGATGCAGTCGATATTCTCGAGTCCGCCGAGCCCGTGCGCGCCGTGTGGCACGACGATGTGAAGACTATTCTTCAAACCCTTTGCGATCGCGTCACCATTCGAGGGCGGCGTCACCGGGTCCCATTCTCCCGTTAATATTAAAACAGGTACATCCGCACGAACCGGATCAGCGTAATCACGTTTAACTTCTCCACGCGGCCACAGCGCACACGCTTCTCTTTGCTGGCGCAAACGGTAATCGCCGAGAAACGTGTTTGCCCCCATTCGTTCTCCTTCGCCGGGTTTGATCCACGGCAGATCCTCGGCACACGTGACGGAGAGATACATGCCATTGCTGTCGCTACCCACGAGGAATTTGCGATATTCGAGGGCGGTGTGCGTCAAAGGAACGAAGTTGCCTTGCGCAGCAAGATGTATGATCAGCGGAACTCGAGACGCAGGCACGGGGCTATACAACATGTAACGAATCGCTTCCGCCATGAGGTCGCGTGAGAGCTTTACTTTGACCCGCTCTTTGGACTCAGGCTTTTCCACCTCCACTTCGACCGGCCCTTTTATCAGTTGGTCCAATAGTGCTTTTGCTTCTTCTTTCAGATTCGGAAAGGCTTTGTTGCAAGCCTCGTCAGTCGCACCTTCCGCAATCACACCGTTGAGCGCCCGTTCGTTGTGCAATGGGAAATCGCCGGGCATGTAAGCATCGGGCGGAGCGACGCCCTGAAGTGTTGCCGTGCGCACGCGTTGCGGATATCGCTTGAGGTAAGTCAGCGCAGCGCGCGTTCCGTACGAACCACCGAAGAGATTGAGCTTTTCGTATCCGAGCGCGGCCCTGACTTCGTCCATATCGTCGATAGCGATATCGGTTGTGTAGAGTTTTAGATCGGCTATCGCTTCGAGCTGCGGCCGGCACTTGCGGACATCTTCGAGCGGAAAGAAGTAACCGAGATAACTTTGGAGATCGTTAGGGTTGAAGAAGACGCAATTGAGCGGGTGAGAGCGGCCGGTGCCGCGCTGGTCGACGAACAAGAGGTCGCGATGCTCGCGGATCTTGGCGAATTCAGGCGCGAAGCCGATCGCGTCTTCAGTGGCGGCGGAGCCTGGACCACCAGCGAAATAGACCACCGGATCGGGTTCGCGTTTGTCGCCGGTTGCGGGAAGCAGAAGGATATTAAGACTTATCTTCCGGCCTTTCTTTGCGGCGCGATTTTCGTAGACCTCGAAAGTACCGCACTTTGCAGGACCTGGAATACGCGCGGGCTGGCAGTCGTTCAAGACCAGCCGCTTCGCGCCGTTCTGTCGAACTGCACTCGCGGCGTGGAGAGACAGCGTCAGCCCAACTACGATAAATAGAAGTGTCTTCGCCATAGTGTGTAGGCTAACACAAATTCAGCCACAGATTTTCACCGAGAAAACCTGTGGCTGCGCGCGGGTTGAGGGAACGTTAGAACTCGCGGACGCCGGAGACGTTTGTGCCGGAGCCGATGGCACTCTTCAACGCCGCTGAGTCGTATTGGATAGTTGAATTACCGCCACCGTTTGTGTGGAATGTCGGCGCCGTAAAATTTCCCGCGTTACGGTTGAATGCCGCGACTGTAATGCCGCCGAAGATATCGCCGTTGCCGCCGCCGTTGCGAATTATCTCGCCCTTGCCGAGCACGAGTATCGCGCCTTTGAAGTTGGGGTTTCCCTGCAGCGTCAACGTTCCAGTCACCACCAGAAATCCCGAACCACTCACCAGCGTGCAATCACCATCGCAGAACGTGAACATCGCGCTGTTGACTGAATCGTTGATTGTTATGGGATTTGCGGTGGTCGACTCGAAGTAACGGCCGGTAGCTGTCGCCTTGTCTTCCAGGCTATTGAGATAGGCGCGTGCTCTGTCGGCGTTATCGAGAAATGAAGGCGTATCGACCGTGCCTGGCGTCGTTTCATCATCACCGAGAATGCCGGTTTCGGGATCTACAACCGTATCGTGTTTCACGATTCCTGCATCGACATCGCCCTGATCGCAAGCAGAAACCGCAAACGCGGGCCGCTGTGCTTCTACACCGGAGTGATCGACGCCTGAATAGGTTTTCGCGCCGCTGCTTCCGGAGTCAAACGATATTGCCGTGCAATCATCGGCGCCGCGAAAGGTCACGCCGGCCGGTATTTCAAACTCGAAATTCGCTTTGTTTATCATCATTTCCAAACGCTTTTCAGAACCCTGTGGTCCAAAGCCATATGATTTGATGAGCAATCGTTTCGGATCGGGAGAGGTAACTCGCGCCGGGATCGAAGTCGTGCCGGGTGATGACGCGTAATTAAGATCAAGCACTTGCGTGCCACTCGCCAGGTTCAGTGCGTAAGTCGTGCCATCTGCTTTCAGAGTTGCTTTATCGAAGGTGACTTTGACTGTTGTGCCCGCTGTATCAACGTCACCTTCGAACGTCCCCTCGAGATATGTTGTCGCCGACCAGGGGAGTGACTGCGTAATAGTAATTTCGAAACCCGTCTTCGGGATCACGACATCGTTCTGCGTGCTCGTCACCGGTCTTTCGATAATGAAGCTGCCGAGAACCGAGTCGAGCGTCAGAGGGAAGTTATTCGGATCGGGAGTCAGCGTGGTTGACGGTTGGCCTGAATAACTAATCGTCACTTCATCAGTTCCGCCGGCCGTACCGAAAGTCTTTTGAGAAGGAGTCCCGGCAACGCTGCCGTCGATAGTTGCCGAAGTCTGAAACTGGACGATGTGACTGTTCGGATCCAGGTTCTCAACAGTCACTCTGTAACCACCAGTCACTGTACCCACCGGCACCGGCACAAGGCTGTTCGGATCTCCCGGATCGTTGTAGGGGAGCCAACCTGCCAAACGTAGAACGCCTGCATTGCCTCCGTTGGAGATCGAGGGAATGATGGCGGTGCGAAAACTCATGCGGTCGGCCGGGTTTACGAGTGGCGCGCTGTTTCCGCGCAGCACGTTCAGCGCCGATTGCATTCCCGACTCGGCTACGTAGTAAGCCTGCATCTCGGCGGTTGATGTCATCGAGTTGTTGGCCGACATCATCGTCGTCGTGATCAGTGCGCCGCCGGCGCCGAGAATAAGTATTGAAGCCAGCAACATCGTTACGAGCGCTGCGCCTCGTTCGCCGGCGCGCTTCTGGCTGATTTTGCTTTGAGTTAGGGGTTTCATTGCTGCGTATCGGGCTCCTTAGTAAACGATTGAGTTGCGCAGAACGATGTCGGAGGTCAGTTGTACTTGAGACGGAGGCTGATAACCTTCGGCACCTTTGGCGCCGATTTCCGGCAGGGTTACGCCGACTGCTATCACGATAAACTTCGCTGAACCAGGAGAGACTTCGTCTTCATCATCTCCAGCGGCATTCTTCACATTCGTAATGTCACAAACGCCGTCGACAACGGTCGTATCGTAGGTGACTTTCTCGTCGTAATAACGGAACACCAGTGAATCGATACGATTGGCGAGAACAGTCGTCGTGTTCGTGCTGTTCTTCTCGTAACGCACTATGTAACGCTGACCTTGATCGACGTACATCACGAACTTGAGGTCCTCGTCCATGTCGGTCACGTCGGGGTCTTCGAAGTAACCGTTCGCGGAGTCGGGCATGCCGTTGAGATTGGAAACGACGCGAATCGACTGCGAGTCGCTGTCGCCTGCTACCACGCCGTTAGATGAGACATTTGGAAGTCCGCTCGGCAGTTTCAGGCCGGAGTTGCTGATTTCGCGCGTCATGATATTCAACGCTCGCTGCACGTCGGCGATTGCGTCTGACTTGCGATCTTCGCGCGAGCGTACGTTGAACGATCTGGCAATCAGGGAACTGCACAAACCGAAGATAGCGATTGTAACCACCATCGCAATGATCAGTTCGAACATCGAAAAACCTGCCTGAGTGTTGGCTGCCTGAGTGTTTGCTGCCTGAGTATTGGAGCGTCGAGTGTTCATCGGACCTTCCTCTGATTGAGTCTGAATTAGTTAGCGACGGCGTAGCTTCCGGTGGCGAGTGTCGAACGGAACGAGACGAGTACGACGGCTGTGTTCAGCCAGTTTGGACCACCGACATTCGGCGTTACTCTGATGGTGATCTTCTTTAACTGCTTGGCGCTGCCGTCGGCGTTGGTTTCCTGGGCCACGGTTCTTTGCACGGTGTAGTTCTGTTCCGCGCTTCGCACTGTGGAAGTGGTTGTTCCCACATCCAGGGTGGTGTCTTCGTAGGTGACGCTTCTGATCTGTTCCAACTGCTGTTGGGCCACTGCCATCGCGAGGGCTCGTTCGCTGCCGCCGACGTTATTCTGCGTTGAGAAGACGAACAGCGAAGCGATGCCGAGGGCGCCGACCATCATCACTACCATCGCGATGCTGGTCTCCATCAGGGTGAAGCCCTGCTGGCCTTTTTTGTTTTTGGGAGTCTGGGTTTTCATGTCTGTTTATCTTGGGGCTGTCAGGGATTGTTTCTTATAGACCGAGTGTTAACACGCTCACGACTGTCACCGGCACGACTTTCTCGCCGCAGCTCGTTTTGAACGTTACGTTGTAAGAACCGAGTAGCTTCTTCGACTTGATCGTAAAGGTTGCATAACCTCCGGGTGCTACTGTTTGTGAGCCTGACACCTGAAGTTCCGAAGGCTTACTTGAGGTCCCGGTGATCGTAAGGTTCACTGAAGCGCTGTGGCTAACCTTGATCGTTCCCGATCCCTGGAGGCTCAGGCTCAGTTTCGCCATATCGGCGTTTACAGTGCACACCGTTGGGGGTTGCTGCGTCGACGGGCTCGGCGACGGCGACGGTGATGATGTCGGGGTTGGGGTCGGAGTCGCCGTCGGCGTCGGCGTCGGCGTCGGCGTCGGCGTCGGCGTCGGCGTCGGATTTGTTGTCGGATCCGTTGTTGTGTCGACGGGATCTGGTTGCGTGTCCGCCCCTGGATCGACGGTGACGGGCGGTGTGGTCGTGCCTGTAGTATCTCCCGTGGTCGTTGTTGTAGTTGGTGTCGTTGTGGTCGTAGTCGTGGTTCCGTTTGACGCGAGGTCCGCTACTTTAAGCTTGATATCAGGTACCTCATCGTCAAAGACGACGCTGTTGATGGTGATGTCACCGGAGCCGGTAATATCGATCGAGACCGTCTCGATACTGCTCTTCAATCTGATCGAGACTTGTGCGTTGGGCTCCGTATTTCCATCCTTGGTGTTCCAGGTACGACCGCGCCAATCAAAAGCTATCGTCTCTGGGTCGCCGTCGAATTCGATTCCGTCAGGGAGGGTGATCGTGCTGGTGTCGAGATCGCCGTCGTTATCGAGGTCCATCGTGATGTTGTAGCTGGTTTTGTTGTCGTTGATGGCGATGGTCGATCTTTCGCTCGCGTCGTCTGCGTGACTGCGAATCGAAAGGACGCGAGCTTTCTCAACGTAGGAAGCGTATTCACGGGCTGCGCTTGAAAGACGAATACTGGCCTTGGCGCGGGTAATTCCCAACAAGCCGAAGCCGGTAACGATCGTCAGTACGCTTGCGGTGATGATGAGTTCGATGGCTGAGAATCCGCCACCCTTGCGTGATGTTTTGTAGTTAGCTTTGGTTCTGGGCAAGTTCATTGTTATGGTCCAAAAAGTTTTTGTGGTGGTCCAAGTCGAGTGACCACGTTGGCCCAGTGAGCAAGCACGGTGCCACAAAAGTTCTGTAGACAAATTTCCACAAAGCGATCCGTGGACTTGACTGAAGATCAATCAGATTGGGCTACGGAGGCGTCAGGTTGATTTGTTTGTGTCACGCAAAGGCGCAAAGAGGCAAAGCTGGGCCGGAACCTTTGCTGTCTTTGCGTCTTTGCGTGAAAGCGACTTCGACAACATTCAATTTGCTTTGGCTGGAGCAGCTTGACCGAAGATTGACGGCCGGCAGGTTGGACCACGGATCTCGTAAACAATTCAATAACAACAACTTCATTCTCTAGAGGCCGGCGGCATATTTCTTGCTCAACGCGTCAACGGGGTACTCCAATGAACTACCAGGGGAGACTTCGTATGAAGAAGAATGAATTCTCAGAAATCGCATCCAGCCTGCTTATGGTTGGATCGGTGTCACTCGCGTTCGCGCCTTTTCTGCTCGGCGACCGCCTGGGGCTGGTTGTCTCGGGATTGATGAGGGATGGCGTAGTGCTGATCACCCAGTTTAGTAACTATCTTACCTGGCTGATCTCATAAGATCATGGCTCCACAGATTACACAGATTTGTCGGATTCATCTGTGTAACCTGTGGATTGCCTTTACTTCGTGATCACGTTGCCCTCCGCGTCGTACATCGTCACTTCGCCAAACGGCGTGACCTGGTCCTTCACTTTGTCCCAGTCACCGACAATCACGATCGCAGCGCGATAAGTATCGAAATATTTAGCGGCTGCTTTTTGAATGTCCGCTGCGGTTAAGGCTTCAATCTTTGGACGGAAGTCGGTGATGAAGTTCTTGTCGAGGTCATATGTGTAGACCGTGTTGATGCGACCGGCGAGACCAAACTGGCTGGCCAGCTCGACTGAGAAGTTACCGGTGCTGAATTGCTTCGCCGCACTCAGTTCCTCATCCGTAACCGGCAGTACGCGCATGCGATCCAGCTCATAGAAGATCTCGAGCAACGTTGGACCAGTTACTTCATTACGAACAAATGCACCCGCAACATACGCTCCCGTCTTCGCACGCGTATCCGAGTAACTGGTAGGCGCGTAGGTATAGCCTTTGGTTTCGCGGATATTGCGCGTCAGTCGAGAGTAGAACGAACCACCGTAAATCGTGTCGGCAGTACGAAGGGCAAAGTAGTCTTTGTCTTTACGTGGAATGCTGGCGTTGCCGATGTAGATGGCCGATTGAATCGAACCGGGCCTGTTTACGAAATATATCTGTCGTTTGTCTCTTGTCGGAACCGGCGGGTTCTCGTCCGGCGGCACGGTGCCACTCTTCCAACTACCGAAAGCCTTTTCGATTTCCGCGAACGTTTTGTCGACGTCAATATCGCCAACGACGATGAGATGAGCAGCATTCGGAATGTAGTACTTCGTAACGAAGGCTCGCAGATCGTTTGGCGTGAGCGCGCTGATCGACTTCTCATCGGCGACGACAAAACTATACGGATGGTTTCCGAAGATGGCTTTCTGAAGACGCTCGTTAGCGAGAAAGGCCGGGGATGCACGACCAGCGCGTATCTGCTGGATCGTGTTTTCCTGGGCCAGCTTGACTTCCGTTTCCGGGAAAGATGGGTGCTGAGTTACATCGCTCATCAGATCAAATAGCCGTGTAGAGAACTCGGAGAGCGCGGAAGCGGTCATCGTTGTTGAGTCGGTATCGCTGCCGAGTGCGAGTGTGCCGCCGATCGAGCGGAGCTCTTCCTTGATCTGTTTACTGGTGCGCGTGTCTGTGCCTTCGTTGGCGATTCCCGCTGCGATCTGTGCGATACCCGGATGAGCATTGCGATCGGTTGCGGTAGTCGCCGATCGGAAAGTCAGTATCGAAGAGATCTTGGGAACGTTTGGCAAAGGAGCCAGGACAACGGTGAGCCCGTTGCTGAGTTTCTTCTCCGTGATCTTCGGCAGATTCAAAGGCCTTTCGGCGCCGGGCGGTGGCGGAGTCTTTTGCTGCGCGAATGCGGTAACTGCGAACAGAATTATTGCAATTAGAGTTTTCATTTTGATCCTCTTTTTATCCGTGAAAATCCGTGGCTAATTCCCCGTCTTCGGTTGCGCTTTCGCTTCGGGAACGCGATCGATCACAGTGCGATTCGTAGCGACCAGATACTTCGCGGCTGCCGTTTTGATCTGCGCGGCGGTGACGTTCTCGAATGGAGTCAGCAGGGAATTGATCTGCTGCGGGTTGTCGCGGAAGAGCGCAAGCGCCGACAGCAAGTGCATCTTGCCGAAACTCGATTCGAGCTGGCTGTAGAAGTTGGAGCGATATTGGACCTTCGCGTCGGTCACTTCCTTCTCGGTTACGCCTTTCGCAGTGATGTCCGCGAGCACTGCATCCATCTCTCGCAACACTTCGTCCGCCGTGTGGCCGGGTTTGTACGTGGTGCGGGTGGTCATGATCATCGGCCCGGTGTAGTCAAACTCGTTCCCGAAATAGTTGAGGCCGCCGGTGAGATCGAGCGTCAACTCTTTTTCTTTGACGAGTCGCTGATACCAGCGCGAGCTTTCGCCGCCCTGGAGGATCTGGGCCAGCAACGCCATAGCGGGAAAGTCGGGCGAATTTTGCGGTGGCAGATGGTAACCGGTTGCGAGCGCCGGCAGGTTCGCAAGCTTGTCAGTTTGTGAAACTCGCTTTTCTTTCGTCTGTGCAGGCTCGCTCAGATCGGCACGAGCGGGCATCGGCTGCGACGGAATGCTCGCGAAGTGTTTCTCGACCATCTTCTTTACCTCGCCGGCGTCGACGTCGCCCACGATCGTCAGCACTGCATTGCCTGGTGCGTAGTAAGTCTTGAAGAAATTGCGAACGTCTTCGATCGTGGCGGCGTTGATTTCTGACAACTCGCCGTAACCATTGTGCGAGTTGTTCCAGTTGGTGAACGCGTTCTCCCAGAGACTGATCCACTCGAAGAGTTGATAAGGCTGGTTAAGCACGTTTACGCGAACCTCTTCACTCACGACTGCCTGTTGGTTCTTGAGGTTCTCCTCGCTGATGTCGAGCGAGCGCATGCGATCTGACTCGAGCCAGATTCCGAGCTCGACGCGATTGCTGGGCAGCGTTTCGTAATAGTTGGTGTAATCAAAATCCGTGTGACCATTCGTACTGCCGCCATGCGCTTCGACGAATTTCACGTGCTCAAACTTCTTCACGTTCGCCGAACCCTGAAACATCATGTGTTCGAAGAGATGCGCGAAGCCGGTGCGGCCTTTGGGCTCGAGACGGAAGCCGACGTTGTAATAGACGCCGACCGTGACAACGGGCGCGATGTGATCCTCTGAAATCACCACCTTCAGACCGTTTGGAAGTTTGTAATAGACGACAGGGATGTTGAGTGGTTTTGCGTTGGCGTAAGTGACGTTGGCTATCAGCATCAATAGCGATAGGCAGGTCACGAGTAAACGTCGCATAGTTTGGGCGTCCTCACTTTGAAAGAAATTACCCGAAAAATTAGAGGAGCTACGCAGATTTGGATGAAAGCCAGGGTTCTCACCCGCAGTGTGCGTACTACGTAGTGATTCGCAAGAAAGTTTCTCGGCGTCGTTCTTTGCGTCTTTGCGCGTTTGCGTGAAATATTCCTACAATGCGTTGCATGCATTTACAAAAATTTACCGGAATCCTCCTCTTATTATTGCTCGTAGTCTCGGTTTCGGCGAAGATTCAGAAAATGCAACGTATTCCTTCAGGTTCGTGGGGCGGCCAGCACATCAGCATCGACGTGGGATCGAAGTCGGCCACGATTGAATACGACTGCGCCAGCGGCGTGATTAATGGGCCACTGGTGGTCGATGCCGATGGCCATTTCAATCTGCGCGGCACGCACCGTCCGGAACGTGGTGGACCAGTGCGAGCAGACGATAATTCTGCGGGGCATCCGGCGACTTACACCGGCACGATCAAAGGAAACACGATGACATTGACTCTGAAAGTCGGCGACTCAGATGAGGAGACGTTTACTTTAGAGAAGGGAAAACCGGGCGAGCTCGTCAAGTGCAAGTAGCGAGAAAGTTTCTAATACGAGGCGACGTGCAGGGGGTCGGGTATCGTTTCTTTGCACAGCGCGCCGCGGCCAGGCATCAGGTTGTAGGTTACGTGCGCAACTGTCCGGACGGAACGGTTGAAGCTTTCGCCGAGGGACCGGCGAGTAGTGTTGAAGATTTCAAACACGATCTCGCGACGGGGCCGCAGTGGGCGGCAGTTGACCACGTGGAAGAGATAGATCTTGAGCCGACGGGCTCTTACTCTGCGTTTCGAATCGAGAGATAAACTAAAGATGGACCATCTAAAATCGTTAATCCGTGAAGTGCCGGACTTTCCCAAGCCCGGCATCAATTTTTATGACATCACCACGTTGTTGAAGCATCCTGAGGGGCTGCGCAATACGGTCGACGCGCTGGCTTCGGAGTTTGAAGGTGAAAAGATCGATTCGGTGATTGGAGTGGAAGCGCGTGGTTTCATCTTTGCGCCGGCGCTTGCGTATCACCTCGGCGCCGGTTTCGTCCCGGTTCGCAAACCGCGCAAGCTGCCCGCGGAATGCGCCTCAATCTCATATGATCTCGAATACGGCCAGGACACTTTACAGATCCACCGCGACGCTGTGGGAGACGGTCATCGCGTGATTATCGCCGACGATCTCCTCGCCACCGGCGGCACCGCACGCGCTGTTGTCGATCTGGTCGAACAACTCGGCGGCAAAGTAGTCGGCTTGGTATTCGTCGTAGAACTCGAATTTCTCCCCGGTCGCGAGAAGCTCACGGGCTACGACGTGCGCTCATTGATCAAGTACCAATCCTGAGCGACGCTTTACCTTTCCGTGATCACCATTTACGATTCTTCCCTGTGCTCCCGTAGCTCAGCTGCATAGAGCGTCCGCCTCCTAAGCGGAAGGTCGCGCGTTGGAATCGCGCCGGGGGCACCATTTTCCTACCGCGTCTCACAGACTGAAGTCTGGTCGCAGTTCTATCAAATTTTGCTCGTGTCGAAAGGATCCTGGCCCTGCGCAACTTCCAGATCGAGCAAAAAGACTTTGAACGGTGGGGCGTAAGGACTCTTCTCGTCGGGTTTGAAAACCTGTATCTCAATTACCATGTTCGCTTTCGTCGCCTTCATTTCGGCGAGGCGCTCGCGGGCCTCAGTGGGGACGTAGACGACTGTCACGTCGTCGTTGAAGACACTCGGATTCGCCCTGGAGTTGTTCATTGCGGCGAGCGGTAACTCCTGGCCGGCGCTGAAGAGTCTCCACCTGTACCTGAAGCCGCTGTTAGGCGGCGCGCCCTTCATTCGGATCGCGCCATCATCACGGCTTGGCGTCCCGGTGATGGTATAGATTCTCTTCTCCTTGGCTTCCAGTTCAAATCTCCCTCTGTACGCCCAGGCCGACTCTTCGACGCTGGCCACGCTACGACGGACGAGAAAGTGGACGAAGCATGAGTAAGCGTCGGCGTTATTGAAGCGGTGGATTGGGTTGTCGCCTGCCGTGCCGGAATCCTTGTCCTCAACGGTGCCGTGGGTCGCGGTCTCCTCGCAGTTCTTCGTAAAGTAGCCTGTGTCCCTCACATCCAGGTACTTGTGCGCAGCCTCGTGCGTGAGGGTGTTGGCCTGCTGAATAGGACCGTGATCGGGGCCCACGAAGGTGGGCATGCATAAATAAATCTTGCCGGCTTGGTGGTATCCGAAGTCCGTCTTGCAGTCGGGGTGTGTGCTCGGCTGGCAGGTGACGTTCGTTGTCGCGATGTTTTGTTTCAGCTTGCCGATATCCTTTCGCAACTTGTTAGCCGTCGCTTCGGAGTTGTCGCGAAATGCGAGGTACAGAGCGTTCTTCACAAAGGTGGTCGTCGGCGGCGCGAGGATGCTCACGGCTTTTGAGAGGTCGTCGGATGACTGGGCAAAGGCTTTTTCGACGGCGACGCTCTGTGTCTTATCGCAGTTTGAGAGACTCCAACGCTGAAGTTGTTGCGGACCTGACCCACCCGACTGCTGGACCACGTGAGTCAGTTCGTGCGCGAGGAGTTTTTGGCCCGCGCCTGTCTCCTGCGCCGGTGCGCCCGCGCCTAAAACGATGTCAGAGCCGACCGTGTAGGCGAGCGCATTGACCGACCGGGCCGATGCGGCCGCCTTCGCGTCTGTGTGCACGCGCACGCTGCTGAAGTCGTAGCCGAATTGCGACTCCATGAATGACCGCGTGCCGTCGC
>Ga0207643_10000521_pt1 | contig 24646 bp, 24 predicted proteins | sample KBSMisM62_FD_184313 | JGI IMG/M metagenome (GOLD analysis project Ga0207643, IMG submission 184313) | Miscanthus rhizosphere microbial communities from Kellogg Biological Station, Michigan, USA - KBS Miscanthus M6-2 (SPAdes) (version 2) | ecosystem: Host-associated > Plants > Roots >...
GTCGCCGGAATGGCTCAAGTTCAGGAACCCGGCGGCGCCCGCTGTGAGGCGTGAGGTGGAAGAGGATTGGGGAAGGAGCGGTGGCGATGAAAAGCCGCACGCACTTTGGCCATCGCATTGACATGCTCGACCGCGAAGGCGAGATCGTCGAGCACTTGGCTGGCGTCGAGGACTCCCTACTTGCCGATGCAACCTACGAGGCGGCGCTTAGGCGCTGGCCGAAAGTGGCAATCATCCTCAGGCAAGGCGCCAGTGTCATTCGCGACAGCCGCAAGCCGAGATTGGTGAAATAGCTGAGGGCGTGAACCCCGCCACACGGCGTCCCACGGGCGGGGTTTCGGGAACCCCCAGGGCCAGGGGCCCGCTAAGCCCATGAGAGTGCAGTAAAGGGGTCGTCATGGCGAAAAAGCGAATCGGCATCCTCACTGGCGGCGGCGACGTCCCGGGCCTCAACTCGGTCATAAAAACCGTTACCTACCGCAGCAGCGAAAACGATATCGAGGTCGTCGGTCTCCGTCGCGGCTGGGAGGCGCTGACACACTTGAACCTCGAGGACCCGAACAGCAGGCGCCGCTACGTTATATCCCTGGACCGTGAGAACACGCGCACCATCGACCGTCGCGGTGGGACCGTGCTGCACTCGAGCCGCACCAACCCGTCCAAAATGGGGAAGCTACCCGATCATCTCGCTAGTCAGGACTTTCCGAGTACCGAAGGCACCCGGGACGTCTCCAAGCAAGTGCTGGCGAACCTCTCGGCGCTGGGCATCGAGCACCTTATTGCCATCGGCGGTGACGATACGCTCGGCTACGCGGCCAAGCTCAACGAACTTGGCGTCAAGATCATTGCAGTCCCGAAGACGATGGATAACGACGTTCACAACACCGAGTACTGCATCGGCTTCTCGACCGCGATCACCCGCGCCTCCGATGCCATCCAGCGCCAGCGGACCACCGTCGGCTCGCACGAGCGGATCGGCATTTTCCGAATCTTCGGCCGCGATGCCGGCTTCACGGCGCTCTACACGGCCTACGTCACCTCGATCCGCTGTGTCGTCCCCGAATACAAGGTCAATCTCGACAAGCTGATCCGGCTGCTCATCGAGGAGAAACGCGCAAACCCGAGCAACTATGCGCTGGTCGTGCTCAGCGAGGGCGCCGAGTGGGAGGGCTATCAAGTGCGCGAATACGGCGAAGCCGACGCCTACGGCCACCGCAAGAAGGCGAGCGTCGCCGAGTCGCTTGGCGATGAAATCAAGCGGCGCACCGGCGAGGAGACGATGGTGTCCGACCTCACCTACGATCTGCGCTCGGGCGACCCGGACTTCGTCGACAAGCTCGTGGGCTTGACGTTCGGCAACATGGCCTACGATGCCATGCTGGACGGCAAGACCGGCCTGATGTCGGCGCTGGTGAAGGGCTGCTACGAGTTGGTCCCCATCCCCGATCCCAAGCTCGGGCCGCGCAAGTTGGACGTCGCAACTATGTACAATACCGAGCGATACCGTCCCAATTACGCTAACAAGCGGGGGCTGCCGGCCTTTCTGCAGGGCGCGTCGTAGGCCAGCCATCGAAACTCATGCCAGAGGTGATACACCCAGGCTGATTACACCCGATCTGGTGTACCTTCTTGCCACGGCTCACGTCCTGGATCGGCATGAAGTCGACCACTTCGCCAACCCCCTCGGGAGAGCGGACGACTGGCGTACCAACAGCTCCCCGACCAGGTACGAAATCGACGTCTCTCTCCAATTTGAGATCGAAACTTGGGTCTTTAAATCTCAATTTAATGATGCGGCTGCGGCTTTGGACCTATGTTTGATCAGCCTGGTTGAACACGTCCCGGCAAAGGAAGCTCGCGGTCTCTGCAATCGTCCGGCCGTGGTCGAGTTCGTTCTTGAGGTCGCTGATATCGGCCTCGGACCAAGGCTCACCTGAGTTTGCGTCCATGGATTGCTCCTGACCGGACAACCGCGTTCTGGACGAGAGGTTCCGCGCCCCCCAAAGTGAAGCCTCAGGGATGACTGCTTTGACGCTCCGGCGCATCAAAGGAGCCTTTGTGGTGACCGGTCCAGATATTTCGCCGGCTAGATTCAAGTCGAGGCGCGAGGCGAAGGACCGGTGCCTGATGCACTACCCCGGCTCCCCGATTCGCGAGGTAGGTGCGGACGGTTCGGAGCGGGAGAGCGGGTCGAGGCCTAGGAAGAAGGTTTAGGGTCTGGGCTTCTTGGGCGCTTACTGCGCCTCGCGCCGAGCTCAAAACATCATGATTATCAAGGCGCTTAGCCATTTCCGGTAGGTCTTCCCTGATGTCCTGCTCCTTGATTTCCTGGCCGCGGGCTTGGATCAGCCGCTCATAGGACGCCACCAACGTCATGTAAGGATTGACGAACACCCAGCCGTACTTGGTCGGAACCTGCAGGTCGAAATGCAGGTGATAGGTGGTGGCGCGCTCACGCCTGAAGAAGTTGCCGACCTTGCCGATCACCTCGCCCTCGCGCACGACGCGGCCGCTCAGCATCCCATCGGCGTCGAATTGCCGGGGCAGCATGTGCAGATAGCGGACCCGGATGCGCTCGTTGGGCGCATTGACCACGATGTAGAGCGCCTCCTGGCGCGGCGCTCGCAGCACCACCCCGTCGCGCACCGCCACCACGTCGTGCAGGTAGGGCTCGCAGCGGTTTGCTCCGTGGATGCGTTGCTTGCACGAGGCGGGACGGATGTCCTGCCCCTGGTGGCCGAGCCCGCCGGGGCACTGCCCGACATAGAAGTTGCGGTGCTCGCAGAAATTATCCCGCCATGGATAGGAGTAGTTCGCGCGGGCCGATTCGTCCGAGATCAGGGTCTGGCCGCTGACCCGGCAGCGATATGCGCTGACCCCGTCCAGCTTTCCGGCGCCGGTGCGACCGGTCGCCTCGCAGTTGCCCCAGTTCATGAAGGACTGGGAATTGGCGAAGGCCGGCGCCTCGGCAATCGGGAAACGCATCCGGGAATAGACGGTGTAGTCCGCGACGCCGCCTTTGCGCCGAAAGCCGGTGCCTGGAATGATGTCGCCGGGGCTGTGATAGGTGAAGACCTCCGACTGTTCCGGCGGCCGATCGATGGTGGCGGTGTGGACCGCCTCCGGCTTGTTCTGCGGCGTGCCACCCGCGACGTGCAACGCCTTGAGGAACCGCACCGCGACCTTGTCGGCATCGCGGCATGACATCCTTCGAATGCGCAAGCCGGCGTCGGAGCATTCGATCGCTACCACGTAGGGGACGCCGTAGCGCACGAACGTGTAGCGCACGAAGTTTTCGAGATAGAGGCGACGGATGCCCGGGATGCCCTCGAGCCCGTGCACCGGCCATCCGATCATGCCGACCGGCTCATCAAGCTCATAGACCAGCGCCGAACCTCCGATATGGATGTAGATCGGTTCGGGGTATCCGATCGCCAGTTCGGGCATCTCCTGGGCGCGCGCCATGACCACGGCGTCGTAGCCGGCGGGGCCGGGATAGAAGAACGGGATCGCGCTGAAGCCGGAGAGGTAGTCCTCTGGCGCAGTCGGGACCGTGGTTGCGAGGCCAGCCGCATCGGCCGCCGCCGACCGGTGGCGCAGAAAGGCCGCGGTGTCGAAGGGCAGCAGCACCGGAACGGGGCTCGCCGCGATGTTGGCGAAGCGTTCGCCGGTGGCGCGATTGAGCACCGCCATCGCCGCCATCGCGTCCGCCGGCCTGAGCGCATCGATCGGCGCCAGCTCGAGGACGGCCGCGTCCCAATCGACCTGCGTCGAGGAGATGCGTGGGCTCTTCATCTCTTGCCCGGCCGCGGCAATAATGCTCGCGGCGAGCGCGAGGCCCGCTATTCCGAATCCGCGCAACATGACGCCCCACACCTCGCCGGAGCGGTCGTCGCGACGTCCGGGTTAGGTTTGGAGTATTGCTGCGGAAGTGATTCCCGCCAAGGCGGTTAATGAAAAGGTTCCGCAGTGTTGCAAATCGGCCGCGGCAACTTTGATCGTATCGAAACTTCAGTCCTTGGCGCGCTCGACATAGGAGCCGTCCGCCGTCATCACGACGATCTTGGTGCCGGTGCCGACAAAGGGTGGGACCATGGTGCGCACGCCGTTCGACAACACAGCCGGCTTGTAGGAGGAGGAGGCGGTCTGGCCTTTCATCGTGGGCTCGGTTTCCACCACTTCCAGCGTCGCCTTTTGCGGGAGCTCGATCGAGACCGGTACGTTCTCATGAACTGCGAGCATGACCTTCATCTCGGGCTCGAGGTAGACGGCCTGATCCCCGATGATATCCGACGGCAACGTGACCTGGTCGTAGTTCTCCATGTTCATGAAATGGAAGCCGTCGCCGTCTTGATAAAGGAACTGATGCTCGCGGTCTTCCACATGGGCTCGTTCGACCTGCTCGGTCGTCTTGTAGCGCTGCGCCACCTTTACGCCGTCGCTGATCCGGCGCATGTCGACCTGGGTGGTGGGGGTGCCCTTGCCGGGGTGGAAGCTTTCGGCGTTGAGAACGACGTAGAGCTTGTTGTCGAGTTCGACGATATTGCCCTTGCGAAGCGAGCTGGCGATGACTTTCACGGTGAGTTTCCTTCAATTGCCCGGCGGCCGCGCCCGATGCCGGTGCGGCCCAAATGTCGGGCCGCACCATACTGATCTTGCGACCATTCGCCAGCGATTTTCGCGGCTTCCGGCCTTCCCGAGAGCTGGTTGAGGGAGCGCCGCCCCATGCCATCGCCCTTCTGGGCTCGTCATTTCGACCGCCGGCCGTTTCTTTTGGGGCGCATGCGCATTGCCGCCGCTTTGCGGCAGTTCTTCGCCGCCCGGGATTTTGTCGAAGTCGAAACCGGTACGCTGGTGCCCTCGCCGGGAAACGAGACCCATCTCCATGCTTTTGCAAGCGATCTCGTCTCGCCGGCGGATACGCGCGAGCGGCTCTACCTGCGAACATCCCCCGAATTCGCCTGCAAGAAGCTGCTGGCCGCAGGCGAGCGCCGCATCGTTGAGTTCGCCCGCTCGTTTCGTAACCGCGAGCGCGGCGTGCTGCATCACCCCGAGTTCACCTTGATCGAGTGGTACCGCGCAAACGAGCCTTACGAAATGCTGATGGAGGATTGCGGAGCCATTCTTGCACTGGCGGCGGAAACGGCCGGCGCGCGCCGTTTTTCGTTCCGGGACCGGGTGATCGATCCGTTCGCCGCTCCCGAGCGGCTGTCGGTCGTGCAAGCGTTTGCGCGCTATACCAGCATCGATCTCATGGCAGTGCTGCCGCCGGAACCCACGGTGCGGTTCGCCGCCGCCGCGGCCGCCGCCGGCATCGACACCGCCGCCGACGACAACTGGGGCGACATTTTCAGCCGGGTGCTGGTCGAGAAGATCGAGCCCTGTCTCGGCCTCGGCCGCGCGACGATCCTCTACGAATATCCCGCCGTGCAGTCGCCGCTCGCCAAGCCGACCCCTTCCGACCCGCGCCTTGCCGAACGGTTCGAGCTTTACGCCTGCGGGGTCGAGCTCGCGAACGGATTCGGCGAGCTCAGCGATGCCGTCGAGCAGCGCAAGCGGCTCGAGGAGCAAATGGCGGAGAAGGACAGGATCTACGGCGAGCGCTATCCGATCGACGAGGATTTTCTCGCCGCGCTTGCGGTGATGCCGCCGGCAAGCGGAGTGGCGCTCGGCTTCGATCGACTGGTGATGCTGGCGACCGGCGCCACTCGCATTGAGCAGGTGCTGTGGACGCCAATGTCCGAAAGTTGAATGATCGAAGTGAACTGGGAAGGGAACAATGCTGGCGCTCTATCACAACGACATGTCGCTCTGCGCGCAGAAGGTGAGGGTGGGCCTCGCCGAGAAGAAGCTCGATTGGGAAAGCCGCCACCTCGTGCTGCGCGCGGCGGAGCACCAGCAGCCCTGGTACCTCGAACTCAACCGCCGCGCCGTGGTGCCGACCCTCATCGATGGCGAGAAGGTCATCCCTGAATCGAACGTCATCCTCGAATATCTCGACGAGGCCTATCCGAATCCGGCGCTGGCGCCGCTGGATGCCTACGGCCGCGCCCGAATGCGCTTGTGGACCAAGCAGCTCGACGAGGATGTCCACGATGCCTCGGCCGCGATCCTGAGCTTCGGCATTGCGTTCCGGCATCAATATCTCGAACGCGGCGAGCTCGGAAAAACGATGCTCGAGCAGATACCGAATGTCTTCAAGCGTGAGCGGCGCCGCGACGTGGTCGAAAAGGGACCCCAGTCGAGGCACTTCGTCATTGCGGTCGAGCGCATGGTTCTGCTTCTCGACGAGATGGAGGAGGCCCTGTCTGCGCACCAATGGCTCGCCGGCGACGACTACAGCTTGGCCGACGTCGCCTTTACGCCGTACCTCGCCCGGCTCGAACATCTGAACATCCTGAGCATGATCGGAGAGCGACATCGGGTCGCAGACTGGTATCGCCGCTGCAAGGCGCGGCCGAGCTTCCACGATGCAATCGTGAAGTGGGAGAATGCGGACTACCTCGGCCTGATGCAGCGCCGCGGCACGGAGTGCTGGCCTCAGGTTCAGGCGATCATGCAGGCGCTATGAGTTTGCCGGCGCGCCGGCAGCCGGCGAAAGTGAAATCGAGCACGAAAGGATATTGCATGCCTTCTTTTTTCTACGCCAAGCGCCGCGTCTTCGCGTTGGCAGCTCTGGTCCTGGCCGGGCTCGCGCGCCCTGCCGCGGCGCAGACCTATCCGACCCAGAACATTACTTTCCAGGTCGCCTTCGCGGCGGGAGGCATTGCCGATGTCGTCGCGCGTTTCGTGGGACAAAAGCTCACGGAGCGCCTGGGACAGACAGTGGTGGTGGAAAATCGCGGAGGTGCCGGCGGCAATCTCGCGGCGAAGTCGGTCATCGGTGCGGCGCCCGACGGTTACACCATCCTCGCGACGACCACTGGGCTGGCGGTCAACGAGACCGCCACGAAGAACAAAGGCTTTTCGGTCGACGATCTGCGCCCGGTCGCGATCGTGGCGTTCAGTCCCGACGTTCTCGCTATCCATCCGAGCAATCCGGCGAAGGACCTGCGGGAGTTCATCCAGAACGGCAAGACGAAGAGCTTCACCTACGGCAGCGCCGGCGTTGGAACGGGTCCGCATATCGGTGCCGAGTATTTCTTCCGCGAGGTCGCGAAAGTGCAAGCCGTGCATGTGCCGTTCACCGGCGGCGCGCCGGCGGTAACCTCCGCGATCGGCAATCATGTCGATGCGATCGTGCTGACACTGCCGACGGTGGTGCCGCCCATCACGCAGGGGCTCCTGCGCGGCATCGGCCTGGCGAGCGCGACCCGCAATTCGGCGGTGCCGAACGTGCCGACTTATGGCGAGATGGGCTTCCCCGACGTCTATTCCGGCTCCTGGGTCGGCTTCTTTGTGCCGGCCAAGACCCCCGATGCGGTGGTCGCGAAACTCAATGCCGAGATCAATGCGATCATGCGAGAGCCAGAGGCGCAGCAGAAGATGAAGGCCATCGGCTTCGACGTGATGATCAAGCCCGAGACCGAGACTGCGGACTATTTCAAGCGGGAAGTGGCGGCCTGGGGCAAGATGACCAGGGCGATCGGCTATTCGAGCGATTGAACCGCACGCGCGCCGGCTCCTATCGAGCGGCAGACCGCGCTGTTATCATCCGCGTGGTGAGGCCAAACGGGGAATAACGATGCATGTCATTGCCGCCCTGCTTGCTGCGCTGCCGCTCCTCTGGACGGCAGGCGACGCGATCGCGCAATCGAACTATCCGAACAAGACGATCAGGATCATCGTAGGTTTCGCGCCGGCCGGGCCCGCCGATCTCATTGCGCGGGTGATCGGAGACAAGCTCACGGAGGCGTGGGGCCAGTCGGTGGTGATCGAGAACGTTACCGGCGCTGGCGCCAACATTGCCGGCGATCGCGTCGCCAAGGCAGCGCCCGACGGCTATACGCTCTTGTTGGCATCGCTGGCGCAGCTCACGATCAATCCGAGCCTTTACGACAAGATGCCGTTCGACACCGTGAAGGATGTCATTCCGATCACGCAAGCGGTGTTCACGCCCAACATCCTTGCCCTCAACAACGACGTGCCCGCGAAGAGCGTCACCGAACTCGTCGCGTTGGCGCGTGCGCAGCCGGGTCAGTTGACGTTCGGCTCCGCCGGCGTCGGCACCTCGCAACACCTCGCCGGCGAGCTGTTCAAGTCCATGGCTCACGTCGATATCCGCCACGTGCCTTATCGCGGGGCGGCACCCGTCATCACCGATCTGCTCGGGGGCCGTATCAGCATGTTTTTCGGCAATATCACGGCGGTGTTGCCGCAGGTGCAGGACGGCAAACTGCGCGCGCTGGCGGTCACTTCACTCAAGCGCGTGGCGGCAACGCCCGATCTCCCGACGCTCGCTGAGGCGGGCTTTCCCGGCTTCGACGCCACGGCGTCATTCGGCCTGGTGGCGCCGGTCGGCACTCCGCCGGCGATCATCGACAAGCTCCACCGCGAGACGGTGCGGATCCTGGCGCTGCCCGAGGTGCGCAAACGTTTCGCCGAGCTGGGCTCCGAGGTGATCGGCAACTCGCCTTCCGAATTCTCTGCCGTCATCAAGGCCGAGATCCCGCAATGGGCGAAGCTGATCAAGGAGGCCGGGATCAGGGCGAGCGACTAACCAACGTCGGGCACGCGAGGTTGACGATCGCCTCAGCGGCTCACGTGCACATTGAGGATCGCGGTCTTCCCGGCCTTGGTGGCGGCCAGCGCGCCTTGGATAGCTCCCTTGAGTTCGGCCAAAGTCTCGACCCGCGCGCCGTGGAAGCCGAAATGGCTTCCCAATTGCTCGTAATCGGGTCCGTCGATCGTCACGCCGTAGTGCAGGTCTTTGCTGGCGGACGCGCCATCGGGATAATGATGGACATGGCCCTTGCGCATCGCCTCGTATTTCTTGTTGTTGAGGATGACGATCATGATGGGCAGAGCATGGCGCTTCGAGGCGCCGAGTGCCTGCACGATCGGGTTGTAAAGAAACGACCCGTCGCCGATGAGCAACGCCACCGGCCGCTTGGGAGCGGCAAGCTTGAGGCCGAGCGCGGTGCCGATCCCCTGGCCGAGCCCGCCTGAACCGCGGAAGAAACTTTGCGGGAGGGTCTGCGGCAGGTGCTGGCGCAGCAGGGGGGAGTGCGTGATGGTCTCGTCCATATAGATCGTGTCGGCGGGCATCACCTCCGCGAGCGCACCCAACAGCGAGAGCGGGTCGATCCCGCTTCCGTTCCGAGCCTTCTCGCGCTCGGCGCGCAGGCCCGCCACATAGCTCTCGTGCTCGCGCGTCCAGCGTTGCCGGCGCGCATTCACCGCTGCGGCGTCGACCTTCGCCGCCTTTGCGGCTGCACTGATGAGCTTGAGCGACTCCGCGGTATCGCCCTCGAGATAGAGATCGGCATGCAAGGTCTGGTAGACCATGTGCCCCTTCAGCGGATTGTCATGGACGGCGATGATCTTTCCGTTCGTCGGCCGCCGCCGCGCCGGATACCAGGGCGCGCGTCCGCCTACGAGCAGAATGACATCGGCGTCGTCGACCGCCTTGTAATTGCCCATGCCCTGATAGAGCGGATGGTCGGTCGGGAAGTTGGCGTAAGCGTTGACGCGCCCGTTAATCACAGGGATGGCGAGGAGATCGGCGAGTTCCACCAGGGCGGAAAACGCCTTGGGATCCCGCCCGGCGGTCTCGGTGACGATGACAGGGCTTTTGGCATTGAGCAGAAGCTCGGTGACCTTCGCGACGTCCTCCTGCCGCGGCTGCAGCGTGGGCGCCGCCGGCACCTCGCGCGATCCGGCGGGGGGCGTCCAGTCGTGCAACATGTGCTCGAGCGCGACGTTCAGATAGATCGGCCCCTTGGGGACGCGTTGCGCCATCTCGCCGGCGCGCACGACGCTCTCATAGAGGGTGTGCGGGCTGGTGACGGCGCGCGCCCATTTTGCCACCGGCTCGACGAAGCGCTCGATGCCGCCGACGGTCAGGCCGCCGTACCACTGCTGCTCGATATCGAGATCGGGATCTTCGCCGAGGGTCTGGGATTCACCCGACATGACGACCATCGGCACTTCGTTCTGCAAGGCGCCGTGGACGCCCATGCTTCCCTGCAGCATGCCGACGCCGGCGTGCAGCAGGACCGCCTGTGGCCGCCCGGTCATCAGCGTGTAGCCGGTCGCCATGTTGACGGCGAGCGTCTCATGCCAGGATTCAACGAAGGTCGGCCCGGCCTTGTTGTCGAGCTTCTGGCGCGCCAGCGCTTCCCAGAGCGGCGACCACTCCGAGCCCGGGGAGGACATGATGTAATCGATCTTGAGCTTGCGGAACGCCTCGAGGATCGCCTCGCCCCCGTCGACATAGTTCTTCATCTTTGTCCTCGCTCCCTCAGTTGCGCGGCGCCTACCAACACCGAATTCCGGCGGCCCGCAAGCGGAGCGGACGCACCCAACGGCAGGATCAGGGTTGCGCGCCGAGCCTCGCGCAAGCGCTCCCGCCCGGGCGCGGATTGACATTTGGATGGCTACGCACCATCAGGCCAGACACCTTGCTCCGTCGTTGCCGCAAGGGACTCCATCATCGTGCCGCAGGACTTCGCCATGAGCCCATCCCGCAAGGCGTTGCGCCGTCCCGACGATCTGATCGCCGCCGGACTTGTTCCGCCCGAACGCCGCGCCGGGATCGAAGCGGTCGCCGTGCGCTATGCGCTGGCGCTGACGGGCGACGTCGCCGGCCTCATCGATCCTGCCGATCCAAACGATCCGGTCGCGCGCCAGTTCGTTCCCGATCCGGCCGAGCTCGACGTCGGTCCCGAGGAGATGGCCGATCCCATCGGCGACGGCGCCCATAGCCCGGTCGAGGGCATCGTGCACCGCTATCCCGACCGCGTGCTGCTCAAGCCCGTGCATGTCTGCGCGGTCTATTGCCGCTTTTGCTTCCGCCGCGAAGTGGTCGGGCAGGGGCGAGCCCTTTCAGCCAAGCAGCTCGACGCCGCGCTCGACTATATCCGCACCCATCGCGAGATCTGGGAAGTGATCCTCACCGGCGGCGATCCGCTTGTACTGTCGCCGCGCCGCCTGGGGAAGATCGTCGCCGCGCTCGGCGCAATCGAACACGTCAAGATCGTTCGCGTGCACACGCGCATTCCCGCGGTCGAGCCCGCACGCGTCACGCCCGCGCTGGTGCGTTCGCTCAGGGCCCGTGGCAAGGCCACCTACGTGGTGCTGCACGCCAACCACGCGCGCGAGCTGACCGCCGAGGCGCGCGCGGCTTGTGCGCGCCTGGTCGATGCCGGCATTCCCATGCTGAGCCAGACCGTGCTGCTACGTGGCGTCAACGATGAGGCCGCGGTGCTCGGCGAGCTGATGCGCGCCTTGGTCGAATGCCGGATCAAGCCTTACTATCTCCACCACGGCGACCTCGCCCCCGGCACTGCTCATTGGCGCACCGGCATCGACCACGGCCAAGCTCTGATGCGCGCGATTCATGGCCGGTTCTCGGGTCTCTGCCAGCCGGCTTATGTGCTCGATATTCCCGGCGGCCATGGCAAGTCGCCGATCGGGCCGAACTATCTCACGCGGGTCGGGGGAGCGAACGGCACGGCGCGCTACGATGTGGAGGACTTCAACGGGCGCCGCCACGCCTATCCGCCGCCGTGCTGAACGCCAGAGCGCGTTCCGTTGAGGTGACTCGATCGTCTGCTCTGACGCGCTCTAGATTTTTCTGCGTGGGTCGCATTTGCTGCGGCAACCAGCGGTCCACTTGCCTGGAAAAGACCCCGTCGTCACCAACGGCTGCCGCCGCACGACATCTCGCAGGTGCTGCGCCGATAGAAGTTGTAGAAAACCGCGTAGGCGCAACGCCCGTTCCAATCCCCGGCGAGCAGCTTGATCCGTTCGCCCGCGGCCCAGCTCCAGCACGCCGGCGTCCGTCCGACAAAGCGCGCGCCGTTGATGATGAAGTTGGCGCTGTAGGGCGGCCGCACCACCTCGATGACATGCCGCTCCGGCGGCAGATAAATCCCGTAGTGACGGTAGCGTGGACGCGAGATTTCCATTTCATCGGCGAAGGCCGGTATGCCCATCAACAAGACCAACGCGAATGCCGACACCGACTTGAGCATGTCCGCCTCTCCACTGTAGGCCCGGAAGATAGAGGCGATCCGCGATGCTGCCAAGGGAGGCGCATCGCTGCGGCTCGCGAATTCGATGGCGACCTGCGCGGACGGCTCGCCTGCTGCCGGATTTTCTGAAATATACCCACGCGATTCAATGGAGCGACATTGCGATGCTCATCATCTCGATTGCGCTTGAGGCTGCGGTTGCGATCCTGGCTGTCCTGGCGGCGCGCAGGGGCAAGCCGTACATCTACGGCCTTGCATTCACGTTCGGCGCTTACGTGCTCTATGACCTTGCGCGACTCCTGCACTGGAACGTGCAGGCTGGGATTCTTTCATGGTTGTTTCTGCTGGCGACGATCAGCGCCCTGATCGCGGTCTGGGGGTTGTACCGGAAATGGTGAGGGGCTGGCGGCGGACTCGACCAGGCCATCGCCGAGGCGCGCGAATTCTTGTCGGGAGCGCTCGCTCCCGATACTGTCCTCCTCCAATAAGGCGGCGGTAGAGCTCGCCTGGAGGAGGGTCGGTCATGTCGAAGCTCGCTTGGATCGTCACGTTTGCCGTGTTTTCCGTCACGCCTGCGGCGGCGGAGTCTGCCATCCCCAATCTTCTCGGCACCTGGAAGGGCGAAAGCGAGTCAATCGTGATGGGCCCCGGCAACGCTCATCACTCCGCGGCCCCCGCGGCCGGGCCCCGGCTCAACAGCATCGCGTTCACGATGACGATCGACAAGCAGGATGGCCGGCGGTTCTCGGGCGCGTTTACCTCGGCGCGCGGCAAGGACACCATCATCGCCGTGATCTCGCGCAACGGCTCCATCTACTTGGTCGACGACGACGGCTACACCGTCGGGACGATGCTGGCGCCCAACCGGATGGAGCTCTGCTACATGCGGCAGTCGCCAAAAGCGCGCGTTGCGTCCTGCACGGAGATGACCAAGCAGCCATAGCGCAACGCCGAAAGGATCCAAGGCGTGCGCTGCCTGCGGCCGGGAGCATCTGCCCCCGGCCGTCGACGACATGGCCGAACGCGTGACGGGACGTTGTCGGCGTTGCACCGGCGCAAAGCCGGAGCAGCTATCGCTTGAGTAAGGATAAGAGGACGCAGGCCAGCAGGCGGGCCGGAGGAAGAAATGAGAGCAATGCGCTGCTTAAACAACAGAAGAAGGTGGACAAAGAGCCCTCGGCTAAAGCGGGGAGGGCGAAAGCAAAAACAAAACCAAAATCAAAAACAAAACATGTGGTGAAGTGAGTATGCGCCTGCGCGAAGTCTCAGTGTATGCCTCGGAACGCCACAGGTGAAAAGCCGCCATCCGGCAAGTCCCGCGCTTGATTCATCGGGCGAAGCTCCCACCTTACCTCCATGTGCAACCGCTTCCGCTCGATCAGGGAATGGTCCGATATCCCCCGCCACCTTCACAGCGGGCCGCGCATCAATTTCGAGTTCAATCCGAATGTCGCGCCGACTGAAACCGTCCCCGTCCTGATCGCGGGCGGCGGCGTTGTCCTGGCCCGCTTTGGCATTCACATGATAGGCTCTGGCGGGAAGCCGCGGCCTCCGCTGCTCAACGCGCGCACGGACGGGATGCGCAAGGGGCAGTTCCGCACTCACCTGGAAAAGCAGCGCTGTGTCATTCCCGCGGATGGGTTTTATGAATGGCGGGAGGAGGGGGGCAAGCAGCCCTATTATTTCAGCCGCAAGGACGGCAGACCGCTGCTGCTGGCGGGCATCTGGCAGGAGTCCGAATATAAAGGCGACAGGCGTATCGCCTTCGCCATCCTGACCGACGAGCCGAACGAGCTGGTCGCCTCTTATCACGACCGAATGCCGCTCGCGGTCGCAGACGACAAGGTCGCGGCCTGGCTTGATCTGTCGAAGCAGTCATTGCTCAGCGAGAATCTGTTGCTCGAACTGAATGAATTCGCCGTGCGCCCGATGGACCGCGCCATGAACAATGTCAGGCAGAAGAATCTTGCGGCGATCGACCCGGAGGCCGACGCGGCCTGATTTTCCTGGCGGGCCGGGCGCGTCCGGCTGCGCCGTACCGGGCTCTATTCGCTCCCGCTCACCGAACCCGCGAAGATCCCACGTTCGCGGGAAGCGCGGTTTCGGTCCGTGCGGGTGACGATCCCTCGCGCAAGCACATACGGTGCCCCTGAGGGGTCAGGGAGAGGGCTCTGCCCTCCCTCCCTTGGCCCGTGTTCTACCCCTCGACCGGCCCAATCATTGATTGCGGATGGCGTGCCATGGACCTGATGGAGGGCGGCCAGGGGTGGATTAGCGTCATGGACAGCCATTCCTAGGCGTAGGGCCCCCGCTCACCGACAATTCCTCTGGGGGGTCGGGGCCTACCAAATTGCACCAGCCCCCGAGCCCAAATCACCCAAGTTGTGATCCCCATCACATCGGTTCTGCGAAAGGCTGGTCATGCTCCTCGATACTCCTCGATACCGGAGCGTAGGCCTTCTCAATCAGGAGCACGGCGATGTTGGCAGAAATCTACATGCTTCGGTTGGAAGCGGCTGCGCGGGCAACGGCCACGGCCACGACCAACTCGCGGTTCGTCCCCATCACGCTGCCGGCTCTTCCCCATCAAACATCGACTTGCGTCTCGCCGACATCAAAGCCGGGCATGACCACCGCATAATTTCTTCGGGCTCGGGCAAACCGGAGCAAAGCAGGGCCAGCGGGCGTCATTGAACATCAAGAGTTTTCTTCAACCTAAGGAGGTCCAAATGCTCGATCTCTTGGCTTTCGTGGTTGTTGCGGTTGGGCTTGCGACGCCGTTCGTCGTGCCCTTGATGTGGGGCCAGTTGCAAAACCCGGAATCAGCTTCCTGAACTTGCCAGTGAACCTCGGTCCTCCCCGGATACCCCCGTACCGAGGTTCTGAACCCCGCTGGGGCCTCCTCCGGTGAATAGACACCGCAATGAGCGAGGCCGAGCACATGCCGTCATGGCCGAATCTGAACCCGAATCGGCCATGGCGATCTCGCATTTTGCTGAGAAGGCTCGCTGGTCACTCGACTGGGCGGCACCACCTTGTCGAGATCAAACGCATAGAAGAACTGACCTTGTCCGTCTTCCCGCCGACCCATCATGCGCCGCTCCCGCTGATCCTTGTCTCAAGCAACGGAATCACGGTTCGCGAGTCGTCTCAATGAGAGTTTTGCAACACATTCAGGGGTAAAGCAGCCGTGCCGCAGAAATCCTGAGACGGCAGAGGTTGACCCGACTGAGACATTGGCCGCCAAATTTGCTGTGATGCACAACGCGGCATTCCATACGACGATGTGGTAGCGTGTGACATTCGGGCTGAGGGAGCCCATGAGGTGAGGTCGTCGTTGGTTCATTCCTCGATACGAGTTGCTGAGGGAGGGCGGGGACCGGCATCGTCCCTATCGTCCTCGGTGCAGCACCCCTGAGGCGCGCGAGGGTACAAGGATGGATATCCGGTTTTGGGGTACCCGCGGATCCTTGGCCAAGCCCGGTCGAATCACGCTGCGCCACGGCGGCAACACGTCGTGTGTTGAGGTGCGGGGCGACGACGGCACGCTGATCGTCCTCGATTGCGGCAGCGGTGCCCACGGATTAGGCCAAGCGTTGTTGTCCGCCGGGCCGCGCTGCGACGGACACCTCATGATCACCCACACGCACTGGGATCATATCCAGGGGTTCCCCTTTTTCGCACCACTGTTCGTGCCCGGCAACACGTGGGACATCTATGCTCCTGGGGCGCTCGGACGCCAGCTCGAACAGACGTTGGCGGGTCAGATGGAGTACAATTACTTCCCCGTCACGCTGGCGCAGCTGCCGGCGACGATTCGCTTTCACGATATCGCCGAGGGAGAATTCGCGATTGGTGAAATGCGCGTCACCACGCAATATCTCAATCACCCGGCGCTCACGCTGGGCTATCGCCTGCACTCCGGCGGCAATGCGGTTGTGTACTCGGTGGATCACGAGCCGCATGCCCCGAACCCGGCGGCAAGAGCCGAGGGTGAGCCGCCGAGGCACAAGGAGGATCAGCGTCACATCGATTTCCTTGCGGACGCGGACCTTGTCATTCACGATTCTCAGTACACGATTGCGGAGTATCCGTCGAAGACGGGTTGGGGCCACACGCCCGCCGAGTGGGCGGTCGACTACGCGGTCGCCGCGTGCGCCAAGCGGCTGGCTCTCACCCACCACGATCCGCTCCGCGACGACGAAGCGGTCGATCGCGTCGTGGAGATGTGTCGCCGGCGCGCCGGCGCTGCCGGGAGCGGACTCGAGGTCTTCGCAGCGGCCGAAGGGCAAGAATTGCGGTTCATCGAACGCGACGCCAAAACACCGGCAGCGGCTCGCGCGCCGGAGCCAGTGAGGAAGGTTGGCCCGCATACCATTCTCGTCGCCGATGATGACCCTACGATCCTGCGTCTGCTCACGCTCGCCCTCGAGCAGGACGGATTCCGCATCGTGACCGCAAGTGACGGCGAGGCCGCGCTGCGCCTTGCCCGGCTCGAGCGCCCGGACTTGATCCTGCTCGATTGGCAGATGCCGAGCGCCGACGGAATGGAGGTTACACGCCGACTTCGCAACGAGCCCGATCCTGCACTGCGCGACGTGCCCGTCGTGTTGATCACGGCACAGTCCGGGCCCGAGAACACGGCGGCGGGATTTGCCGCCGGGGTGACCGACTATCTGACCAAGCCCTTCCGGCCCGCGCACGTTCGTGCCCGCGTTCAAGCGTGGCTGCTGCGCCGCCCGGCTGAGGCTCCGCGCGACACATGAATGACAGCAGCCATGCTCCGATCCCGCCGTCAGGAGGGGCTGGCCTCAACCAACGGCTGGTGTCATCGCTCGAGGCGTTGAGCCGGGCGTCGAGCTGCTTGATTGCGGGCGTTGGTCTGGCGGTACTCCTCGGATGGCATTTCGACATCGAGCTGCTCCGGGCCGGATTACCCGGCCGCACGCCAGTGAATCCGGCAACAGCGCTCGCGTTGCTTTTAGCCGCCTCCGCGCTTTGGATGCATCACCAAGCGAGGGGCAGACCCGACTCTGCACCGGTTCGCTGGCTGGCGCTGACCGCCGCTTCACTCGTCATCGCGCTGGGTGTGATCACACTCACTGGCTATTTCATTGGTCACAATCTTCGCGTTGACCAGGTCCTGTTTGGTGTGCAACTCGCCGGCAATCGCGTTGCGCCCAATACCGGCTTTGCTCTGTTGCTGATTGGCGTCGCGCTATGGCTGCTCAACTCGCCGCGCCGCTTGCGGCCCGCGTTTGAGCAACTGGTGGCACTGTTTCCAATCGGCGTCGCCCTCATTTCGCTGCTCGGCTATGCCTATAGCGCGGAGGGAATGTACGGACTCGGCGAATTGCAACGCATGGCGTTGCCGACGGCGGCGTCTCTCTTCGTGTTGGGGATAGGCATCCTCTGCGCTCGTCCCGACGGCGGATTCGTTTCCGTGATTGTCAGCGATCATGCGGGCGGAGTCCTCGCGCGTCGAATGCTGCCCGCCGCAATCCTCGTCCCCGCCGGCCTCGGCTGGCTCACGTTGTCGGGACAGCGAGCCGCGCTTTTCAGCGAAGCACTCGGCCTCGCCATCGCCGCGGCGGCCACAATGTTCGCGTTCGCGGCGTTCATCGCGACCACAGCCCGCTCTCTCTCGCGGGCCGATCGCGTCCGGAAGGCGAGCGAACGTCATCTCGCCGCGCAGAACCTGACGACATCCGTGCTCGTGGAATCGGCGACGCTAGCGGAGGCCATGCCACGCGTTCTCGAGGCCGTTTGCAACGGCCTCGACTGGGCCATGGGAGCGAGCTGGAGCGTGGATTCCCAGGCGCACGTGCTCCGCTGCGCGGAGATGCACGTGGCCCGGCCGCGGCTGTTGCAAGAAATGGTCGAGGTCAATCGTTGCGTCACATTCGCGCACGGCGTTGGGCTTCCGGGCCGGGTTTGGAGCACCGGGCGAGCTGCGTGGATTGCCGACGTTGTCCACGAGCCGAACTTCCCACGGGCGGCGGCGGCGGCGAAGGATGGCCTGCACGGCGCGTTTGGCTTTCCGATCATCGGTCCCGGCGGGTTTTTGGGCGTGATGGAGTTCTTCAGCACGGAGATCCGCGAGCCAAACGCCGCGGTGCTCGCTCTGTTTGAAGGTATCGGCGGGCAGGTCGGCCAGTTCATCGAGCGCAAGCGTGCGGAGGCTGAGCTCGAGCGCGCCAAGGTTGCCGCCGAAGCTGCGACGCAGGCGAAATCAGACTTCTTGGCCAATATGAGTCACGAGATTCGGACGCCGATGAACGCGATCATCGGTATGTCCGATCTCCTGACGACCAGCCGGCTCGAGCCCCAGCAGCGCGAGATGGCCGAGACGATCCGCATGAGCGGCCAGCATCTGCTGACGATCATCAATCAAATCCTCGACTTCTCCAAAATCGAATCCGGGATGCTCGAACTCGAGCAGGCGCCGTTCGATCTCGCCGACTGCATCGAGGAGGCGCTGCAGCTGGTGGCGCCAAAAGTGGCGGGTACCGACATAGAATTGACCTATGCGCTCGACGACGCGATGCCGAGGCTGGTTGTCGGCGATGCCGCACGGTTACGGCAGGTGCTCGTCAACCTTTTGGCAAACGCCATCAAGTTCACAACGGCAGGTGAGGTCGGCGTGACCGTCTCCGCTCGGCGGCTCGAGGGCTCGCGGCGGGAGGTTCACTTTGCGGTGCGCGACACCGGGATCGGCATCCCAAAGGATCGGTTCGACCGTCTATTCAAGGTTTTCAGCCAGGTGGATGTCTCGACGACGCGCCGGTATGGCGGGACAGGCTTGGGGCTGGCCATCAGCAAGCGACTGAGCGAACTCATGGGCGGGCGGATCTGGGCGGAGAGCGAGCCGGGGAAAGGCTCGACGTTCCACTTTACGATCGTCGCAGATGAGGTCGAGGCTTTAGAGCATGCGGCCGCCGACCGTGAGCAACCGGAGCTGGCAGGCAAGCGCGTTCTGATCGTCGACGACAATGCCAGCAATCGTCTTTTGCTTAAGCTCCAGACCGAGCGATGGGGCATGCGCGCCCGGGATACAAACTCTCCCGCCGTGGCGCTCGAATGGATCGTACAGGGCGATCCCTTCGACGTGGCACTTCTCGATTACCAGATGCCCGAGATGGACGGAATCGCGCTGGCCCGAGAAATTCGCGCCGCGCGGGGCGCACACGCGCCGGTTCTCATCCTTCTGTCGTCGACCGGCCAGTCGCTGGCGTCTGCCCACGCCAACGCCGGCTTTGCCGCGGGGCTGTCGAAGCCCTTGCGGCTCTCGCATCTGCGCGATCGGCTGCTCGAGACGTTCGGCGACCGACGCGACACGTCGGCCGGCGCGGTTCCTCCGGTGGCGCGCGATGTGGGCTCGCCGGTGCCGCTGCGCATCCTTATCGCCGAGGATAACGCGATCAACCAAAAGGTCGCGCTTCGCCTGCTCGAGAGGCTCGGATACGGAGCCGACGTCGTTGGTGATGGACGCCAGGCGCTCGCGCGCCTCGACCATGCCGTCTACGATGTCATACTCATGGACGTCCAGATGCCGGAGATGGATGGCCTCGAGGCGAGCCGCGCCATCTGCGCGCGTTGGGCTGCAAGCGAGCGTCCGCGCATCATCGCGATGACCGCCGAGGCGATGCAAGGGGACCGCGACAAGTGCCTGGCGGCGGGTATGGACGACTACATTGTGAAGCCCGTGACGCTGGACCGACTCGCAGCGGCCCTCGCCAAATGCCGGCCTTTGGCGGCCGCCACCGCACCCGAAGCTGCGGCCACGCCGGTCGCGGTCACCGCACTCGACCGCGACGTGCTCGATCAGCTTCGCGAAGATCTCGGAGGGACGGCGGCAGTGCGGGAGGTGATTAGGAGCTTCCTCGATGAGACCCCGTCCGTTCTCTCGGCGCTGCGTGACGCAGCGGCTCGAGCCGATGTCCCGAGCATCCGGCGGGCCGCGCATATGATCAAGGGTACAAGCTCAATCCTAGGCGCTCGCGAACTCTCGGAGCAATGTGCGGAGATCGAACACGTCGGCCAGACCGGCTGTATCGCCGATGCCGGGGCTCGCGTGGTCGCCGTTGAGGCGTCGTACCGGACGATCGAAGCCGCGCTCAAGGCGGAGATCGAGAGGCTTCGGCCATAGCACCATTGGCGTTGGATATGCCGCCCGATTTCGAGCGCGCCGTTGCGCCCGTCCTCGATAGCCGCATCACGGATGGGCGCCGAGCAATTCGCCGGTGCACACAAGGGGGAGGCGCCACGATGGACTCGATTAGGATCATTCTTCCGGAATGTCGGCGCGCACGTCCGCGCCGACAAGGAGGAACAATGAGATCTCTCGGCAAAGCGACCGCCGCCATCCCTGTTCTGCGACGCGGCTTCGCGCAGACGCTGAGAGCCGGCTCCAAGAACTTCACGGAACAGTGCATGCTCGACGGCCATGCCCCTCCGCTCGCATTCTCAAAGGCACAACGCCCTCTGACCTACTGGTTCAGCGTCGGCGGTGAGGGCTAACATTTCTCTCGACGCTGGCACGTTAGAGGCCCTCGACGAGGCCGCCCACGCGCACGGTCTGTCGCGTTCGTCGGTATTGAAACAAAGCGGTGTCGCGGCGACGAATACGTCATCTCAAGCTTCAGCCCCGAAGCTCAAACGTGTGCCGCATCGGATGATCCTGCGTGGATCGGCGCGAGATCGCGTTTGGGCAGATTGGCAACGGCGATATGCAGCGCGCTGGTGTTCGCCAAGGTTCGGCAACGTTTACTCCCCAAAAATTCCCCGAATCGCCTTTCGAAACACCGTCATCGTGCCTAATCAGCTGAAATCATTGGCGCGCCCTACGGGAATCGAACCCGTGTTTCCGCCGTGAAAGGGCGGCGTCCTAGACCGCTAGACGAAGGGCGCTGAGGCGCGGCGACATATAGAGCCGTTTTTCCCCCGCGGCAAGGAAGCCGCGGGCGCAACGAAACCGGGTATGGCGGTCACCATTTCCCGGTGTTGGGCATGGAGACCCACGGCTCCTTGGGCGGCAGCGGGGCGCCTTTCTGCAGCAGTTCGATCGAGTGCTTGTCGGGCGAGCGCACGAACGCCATCACGCCATCGCGCGGCGGACGATTGATGGTTACGCCAGCCTTCATCAGCTTCTCGCATAACTCATAAATGTCGTCGACCTCGTAGGCGAGGTGGCCGAAATAGCGCGCCTCGCCGTAGTCCTCGCTGTCCCAATTGTGCGTGAGTTCGACCAGGGGCGCGTCGCGGCCATTGCGCTTGCTCTCCGCGACCCGCGTTTCGTCCTCAGGCGCGGCGAGGAACACCAGGGTATAGCGATTTTTCTCGTCGACCCGGCGGCGCTCCTCCTTGAGGCCGAGCTTGTTGCAGTAGAAATCGAGCGCGTGATCGAGGTTGCGCACGCGCAGCATGGTGTGCAGATATCTCATGTGTGACCTCCTTGCATCGCCTGGCAAAAAAAGCGGATGAGAGAAGCATATATGATCGCGCCCGATCTGGAGACCGCTATCGACCGACTGCAGGAGCTGGTGGATGGCGCGCGCGTCATCGTTCCCTTCACCGGCGCCGGAATTTCGACCGAGTGCGGCATCCCCGACTTCCGTTCCCCGGGCGGGCTCTGGACCAAGAACCGGCCGATCCCGTTCGACGAGTTCCTGGCCAGCCAGGAGATGCGGAACGAAGCCTGGCGGCGGCGTTTCGCCATGGACGGGCACTTCTCCGCGGCGGTGCCCGGGCGCGGGCATCTCGCGCTCGCAAGCTTCTACCGCACCGGCAAGGCGCCGGCGGTGATCACACAGAACATCGACAACCTGCATCAGAGTTCCGGGATTTCCGAGGAACACGTGATCGAGCTGCATGGCAACAATAGCTATGCTCTATGTCTCGATTGCGCCAAGCGCTTCGAACTGTCGTGGGTGCGCCAGCGGTTCACCGATGCGAACGAACGCGCGCCGGATTGCCCGGACTGCGGCGGCCACATCAAGACGGCAACGATCTCCTTCGGGCAGGCAATGCCGGAGCGGCAAATGCGCCGCGCCGAGCAACTGACTCTTGACTGTGATCTTTTTCTCGCGGTGGGTTCTTCGCTGGTGGTGTGGCCGGCGGCCGGATTTCCCTTACTTGCCAAAAGAAACGGCGCTCGTTTGGTGATTATCAACCGGGAAGCGACCGAATTCGATGAAATTGCCGACCTTGTCGTGCGCGAAGACATCGGAACGGTGCTGTCCCCCTTCATCGTCCACTGAGCCGGAGTGTGGATAGATGTACACAGTCATCCACCTCTTTTGGCATGTGAATGCATTTTAGCCTTTCCCCTTCGCAGCCGAATGATATCTTCGTAACCGCCAAGATTCGAAGCGCGCACAAGAAGCGCCTGGACTGAGCGGCGGCGTTGGGGCGTCATGACGTCGGACGGAATTGGACCCAAGGGGCCTGGCGGCGGTTTGGAAGTCGACCGCGGCTCTGGCGGCGAGATCGGCGACGAGACCGCGAGCGTCATCGAGCTCACCGGCGTCATCAAGTGGTTCGACGTCTCCAAGGGCTATGGCTTCATTGTTCCCGATAACGGGATGCCCGACATTCTGCTGCACGTGACGTGCCTGCGGCGCGACGGCTTCCAGGTCGCCTATGAAGGGGCGCGGGTGGTGGTCGAGGTGCTGCAACGCGCGCGCGGTCTGCAAGCCTTCCGCGTCGTCTCCATGGACGAATCGACGGCGGTGCACCCGGCGCAGATGCCGCCGCCGCGCACCCACGTGACGGTGACGGCCACCAGCGGGCTCGAGCGGGCGCAGGTGAAGTGGTTCAATCGGCTGCGCGGGTTCGGCTTTCTCACCCGCGGCGAGGGCACCGAGGATATCTTCGTGCACATGGAAACACTGCGCCGCTTCGGGCTGACCGAGTTGCGACCGGGGCAGTACGTGCTGGTGCGCTTTGGACCTGGGCCGAAGGGATTGATGGCGGCCGAGGTGCGTCCCGAAGGCGTGCCGCATGGGCAAGCTTCGCACTGACCCACCGCCAGCCAGCACACCAGCACCCGGAATTGCGATCTGACGCCGTCACGGCCACGTGATCTACGGGCCGGGCCCGGGACAACCTCGGTGGCGATTCTGTTATAATAGGGCCTTCCAGCATCGAGGCTTGTCCATGCGTCGTGTCCTGCTCGCCGTTCTCGCCGTTGTCTCGCTCTTCACCTTGCCGCTCGGCCGTGCCGGCTTGCTCGCAGCGGCCGAACTGCAGCCGCTCGAAATCGCCAGCAAGAGCGGCGTACATGTCTTCGCAGTCGAAATGGCTGTGACTCCGGAGGAGCAGGCGAAAGGCCTGATGTTCCGCAAGCAATTGCCGGAAGGGCAGGGCATGCTGTTCGACTTCCACCGCGAGCAGCCGACCAGCTTCTGGATGAAGAACACCTACGTTCCGCTCGATATGATCTTCATCCGCGCCGACGGGCGCATCCTGCGGATCGCCGAGAACACCGTGCCGCTTTCTGAAACGCTGGTTCCCTCCGGCGGCCCGGTGCTGGCCGTGCTCGAGGTGGTGGCCGGCACCGCCAAGAAGCTCGGCATCGCCGCCGGCGACCGCGTGGCCCACCCGATCTTCAACAGCCGTTAGTGTGGCGGATTTGACGTTCCTATCAGCATTGCTGCGAGTCATTCATAGGAACGTCAAATCCAAAGCCACACTGGAGTCATATAGTTGCTAGTGTCCCTTTGGTTCCGACGTTCGTATGAGCGCGTGCTGCAAAGGGATACGAACGTCGGAACCGGGACACTAGCTCCGGCGGCGACCGCTGCCTTTTGCGCGCGATCAGCCTTAGACTTGGTTGCGTCCAAGAGACGAACCGGACATCGCAGCGCAGGGAGGGATTCATGCGACACGGCCTCGCAACGGCGTGCCTGACGCTTTCGTTCATGTCTTCGCTGATGGCGGTGCAATCCGCGATCGCCGATCCTTCGGTAAAGGAACTCGCGGCTCGCACCGAGGTGCGGCCGATCGAAACGCTCATGCTCTCGGATCAGCAGTTCCTGACCGGCGACAAGAGCGCCGCCAAGGCCGTTGTCATAGCCGGCGAGTTGCGCCTGCCGCAGGGCGCCGCGGGGCGGCTGCCCGCCGTCGTGCTCATGCATGGTTCGGGAGGCGCCGGCGCACGCGAGGAGTTCTGGTCGAAGATCTTCAACGAGATGGGCGTCGCGTCTTTCGTGGTGGACAGCTTCTCCGGGCGCGGGCTCACCAGCGTGTCGGCGAACCAGGCGCTGCTCGGACGCTTCAATATGATCCTCGACGCCTATCGCGCTCATGCGACGCTGTCGGCGCATCCGCGGATCGACCGCTCTCGCATCGTCCTCATGGGCTTCTCGCGCGGCGGCCAGAGCACGCTTTATGCGAGCCTCAAGCGTTTCCACCAGGCGTGGGACCCGGAGGTTGCATTCGCCGCCTATATTCCGCTCTACGCGTCGTGCAACCCGACGCTGATCGGCGACACCGATGTGAGCAGCGTT
>Ga0207643_10000522_pt1 | contig 24626 bp, 19 predicted proteins | sample KBSMisM62_FD_184313 | JGI IMG/M metagenome (GOLD analysis project Ga0207643, IMG submission 184313) | Miscanthus rhizosphere microbial communities from Kellogg Biological Station, Michigan, USA - KBS Miscanthus M6-2 (SPAdes) (version 2) | ecosystem: Host-associated > Plants > Roots >...
CTCGCTCGTCAACAGCGTGCTCCTCTCGCCGTTGCCCTACGACTCACCGGAACGAATCATGACGGTCGAGCCCTTGTGGACGAACACAGGTCAGACCAACACCGTGTCGTCGGCGCCAGACTTCCGCGACTGGCGCGACCAGAATCATGTCTTCGAGTACATGGCCTTCCATGCCGGCCGAGAGGTGAGAGTGGTCGCGAACGGTACGCCGATCTTCGCGGCCGTTCAGCTGGTGACTCCCGACTTCTTCGGCGTCTTCGGAGTTCGGTCGTTCAGAGGACGACTGTGGACGGAAGCCGAGGAGACATCGCCGCTGGCCGTTGTCAGTCATGCCTGGGCCAGCAGCCAGTTTGGTGAGGCCGCGTCTGCCATCGGCCAGAGGATCGAAGTCGTTGGACAATCAGCCGAGATCGTTGGAGTCGCGTCCCCGGGCTTCACCTATCCGGCGTCCACTGATATGTGGCTGTCGAGCGCGCTGATCCCGATCAACCAAAATCGCGGCGGCCACAACTACTTCGTGGTTGGAAAGCTCAAGCCGGGCGTTGGTGTCGACGAGGCACGGGCCGACATGCGCGTCATCGCGGCGCGTCTCGAACAGGAGTATCCGGCGAACCGTTTCAAGTCGGTGGCCGTGACGCCGATGCTGGACAAGCTCACGAACCGTGCGCAGACGACGCTGTGGCTGCTGTTCGGCACGGTGATCGGCGTGATGCTGATCGCATGCGTCAACGTGGCCAATCTCCAGATGGCGCGGGCGGCGGCGCGTGGTCGGGAGATGGCCGTGCGATCCGCGATTGGCGCCGGCCCGGGCCGCCTTGGGAGACAGGTCCTCACGGAGAACCTCGTGCTCGGATTTGTCGGCTGCCTGGTGGGCCTCATGTTCGCGTGGTTCACGCTGAAGGTCTTCCTCGCTGTGGCGCCTCCGGACATTCCGCGTCTCGATGAAGTGCACATCAATGGACGCGTCCTGCTCTTCACGCTGGCGGTGACGACGCTGTGCAGTGTCCTGTTCGGGGTCGGGCCGGCACGCCGTGCTACGCAAGCGGATATGTCTTCCGGGTTGCGGCATCAGACCGCCCGGGGCACGGTGCGAGGAATCGCGCCGCGCGTCCGTTCGACGCTGGTCGTCGCCGAAGTCGCGCTGTCGCTCGTGCTGCTCGTGGCATCTGGACTGCTGCTGCGATCGTTCATGCGTTTGAGCCAGGTCGATCTCGGCTTCACCACCGAGCGAGTGCTCGTGACCACGACGTCGTACCCCGCCGGGGGAACGGAAGCCACCGCGTTCTATCGCGATCTGATCGCGCAGCTCCGCACGATTCCCGGCGTCCGTCGTGCAGCTGGAGTGATGACGATGCCGTTCGACACCCTGCGGGCGAATTCGGGCTACACGGTCGATGGTAGTCCCACAGCTTACGGGAAGGGCGAACCGCCGATCGCAGAGCTCCAGATTGTGACTCCCGGATACTTCGACACCGTGAATACGCCCATTCGTGCCGGGCGCGATTTTGACGACGGCGATATATCCGGCCGGCCACAGGTCGCGATCATCAACGCACGGCTTGCTCGAGAGGCCTTTGGCGACAGCAATCCACTCGGGCGAATCATTCGAACGGGGATGACGCCGGAATCGAAGCAGGGCATGCAGATCATCGGGGTCGTCGCCGATGCGCGCCAGCGATCGCCCGAAATGCCATCGCGCCCCGAGATTTTCATGCCGTATCTTCAGCAGCCAGGTCCCGGCTCGCGGCTCACGTTGTTGACGCAGACATCGCTCGATCCGGTGCTGCTTGCGGGATCGGTTCGCGAGACCGCGCGAAGGTTGAATTCAGGGGTGCCGATTCGCTTCTCCACGATGGACGAGGTGTTGACGAAGGCGCTGTCGTATCCACGTTTCCGTACCGTGCTCGTGGCCTCGTTCGCGGTCCTCGCGGCGATTCTGGCGCTGGTCGGGATCTACAGTGTGTTGTCGTATCTGGTTGCGGAGCAGACCTCGGAGATCGGCGTGCGGCTGGCATTGGGTGCAGTTCGCCGCGACATCTTCAGTCGCGTGATCACTGAAAGCATGCGAGTCGTGGTGATTGGACTGGCGGTGGGTCTGGCCATCTCGCTGATCGCCGTGCAAGCGATCGATACCGTGCTCTTCGACATCAGCTCCCGCGACCCGGTCACGATCGCCGCCGTGATCGGCTTGCTGGCCGTGACCGCTCTTGCCGCCAGCGGAATACCAGCACTGCGCGCGGCGTCGGTGGATCCGCTCGTCGCGCTGCGCGACGAATAGTAACGATGCTTGCGGTGCGAAGGCGCGATGGTGCGAAGGTGCGAAGGTCAGTCCGGGGTGCGGCGCTAGTCCGCCTTCAATGTCTTCATGACATCCACGCGAGTGGCGCCGCGTGCCGGCACCAGCGACGCCACCATAGCGATCGCGGTGAGGCTGATGGTGATGATGAGCAAGACGCGCGGGTCTGAAGGGCCGATCCCGAAGAGCTGAGCCGCGAGCGCTCGTCGCAAGGCAAACGTTGCGCCGCCCCCGACGGCCACTCCGGCGAGCGCAAGCACGAGCCCCTCACGCAGCACGAGGCCGAGGATGTGTCGCGGCGTGCCGCCAACCGCCACGCGCACGCCAAACTCACGCCTGCGCTGCGACACGAGATAGGCCAGCGTCCCGTAGAGGCCAACCAGCGACAGAAACAATGCCACCGTCGCGAACATCGAGGCGATGCGCATCGTGCTCGTTCGTGACATCAGCGACAGCGATGTGAGTTCGTCCAGGGTCCTGATGTCGAAGAGCGGTGCCTCACGATCGATCGATGCCAGCGCCGTGCGGAGTTCGCCGATGACTGCGCTGTTGTCGGCGTGCGAACGAACGACGTATCCGAACTCACGTGGGGCGCTCACGGCGTAAGGAAGATAGAACGCGCCCGTCGTCACCTCTATCGCTGCTGGTCCGCGCAGCTTCGCGAAGCGGACCACGCCGACGACCGTCAGCCAGCGTGTGTTGCTGTCGACCGACGTAATCTGGCGTGGATTCTCTGGTCGGAACATTCGGTGGCCCACGGCGTCGCCGTTCGGCCAGAATCGTCGTGCCAGCGCCTCGTCGATGATGAGAGATGTTGACGCAGAATCATTGTCGCGATCGTCGAAGTAGCGACCCGCGACGAGCGACGTGCCGACCGCCTCGAAGTATCCAGGCGTCACGGCGACGCGGATCCCACTGATCACTGGCTCGCCCGGTTCGGGTGTGTAGCCTTCAGCCATGATGATGCCGCTCTGGTAGTTGCCGCTCAGGGGGACGGCGCTCGTGATCGCTGCGGCGGTCACACCCGGCAGTCTCCGGATCGTCTCGAGCGAGCGCGTCGCGAATCCGCGTGCGTCGTCTGCTGTCGCGTAACGCGTGGCGGGAAGGCTCATGTTTGCCGTCACTACACCTTCGGAGCGCAACCCGGTATCCAGTGCAAGCAGGTTTCGCAGGCTGATCCACAACAGCCCGGCGCCGACGAGGAGGACGAACGCGCAAGCCATCTGCGCGATGACGAGCGTTCGTCGGGTTGCGCGGGATGCTCGACTCCGGGTGCCGGTGTGGGCACCCTGTTGCATCAGTGCCCCGGGCGCAAGCGTCACGAGGGAAAAGGCACTGACCGAGGCGATGACCAGACCAGCGAGCACGGCGGCAGCGGCACTCGCGGCGACGACGAGCGCATCGATTGGTGGTGTGTCACGGCCGATGAGAATCGTAGCTGGCAGCGATCGCAGCCATAGCGCGAGCAGCAGTCCGGCGCTCATGCCGGCAGCGCTGACCAGCAGGCCTTCAACGATGAACTGACGGAGGATGTCCAACCTCCGTGCGCCGAGCGCGAGGCGGGTTCCGAACTCGCTGAGGCGCGCCCGCGAGCGAGCGACCGCGAGACTTGCGACGTTTGCCACGCCGACGGCGAGCACCACAAACGCCGCCACCCAGAGGAGCGTGAGCGGGCCGCGCACGTCGCGAACGACAAAATCCTGCAATGGGTTGATGCTCGTGTAGTAACCCGCGTTCAGCAGCAGCGGCTTCAGTTGCGGCAGGCGATCGATGTTCAGCTGGTCGAGCGCAGCGAGCTCCGCGCGAGCTTGTTCGATGGTGGCTCCTGGCTTCAGGCGTCCGATGCTCAGCCACCCGTTGGTGTGACGCGCTTCGTCGCTCCGCTGCCGATCGGTGAAGGCGAGCGGAATGTAGAAGCGAACGTCCGTTCCGCCGAACATAAAGCCAGGCTGCAGGATTCCGACGATGGTGACGTCGCGGCCTGACAGGCGAATGACTCGTCCGATGACGTTCGGATCGGCGCCATAGAGTTCGTGCCAGAGTCCATCGGTGAGCACGATGGCCTGATCGCTTCCGATCGTTCCTTCGCTTTCAACGAACAGACGACCGTACGCGACGCGAGCCCGCAGCAGCCGCAGCAGCGACGGCGTGCCGGCGATGCCGCGTATGCGCGCCGGCACGCTCCCCGATTCGATCGTGCCGGCGGTGAAGTTGTACATCGCCTGATCCTCGATCGTCGTGATATGGACTCGGCGATCGTCGAAGTCCGGTGCCGCACTGACCCCACTGAGGCGCGAGGAGTCCACGCGGGGATACTGGTTCGCCATGAGATAGATGCGATCCGGCTCCGGAACATTGAGCGGATGGAGCAGTGTGGCGTTCACAGCGGCGAGCATCGCGGCGTGTCCGCCCAGGCCAATGGCGAGTGTCACGACCGCCGCCGCGGCGAATCCGCGATCCTTGCGCAGCGATCGCCACGACATGCGGATGTCCCGGGACCAGTGATCCAACGACACGGCTCGCGTCAGACGAGCGAATCGAGTTCGCCGCTCGTGGGCTCCGCCGGCCGGCATGGCCGCCGCAAGGTCGCGCGCAAGATGAAGCCAGGACGGAATCTCCGCGATCGCCGCGCTCCATGCGTCGTCATCCGACGCTCCGCGCTGCACACGCGCCGTGTAGCGCGCCTCCAGCTCGGAGGCGAGCTCCTCGACGATGTCGTCGTAGCGACGCGCGCGCGCGCCTTGAGCTGGGAGGCTCGAGCGCTGCAAGTGCCGGCGAACGTAGGCGGTGAAGTCACGCATACTCGAGGCCCGCCGCTCGTTGCACTGCGACCATGAATGCGCTCCAGACCTGACGCTGCTGCAGCAGCCGCTTGCGCCCGGCGGCCGTCAGCTTATAGAAGCGGCGGCGCCGTTGACCGGCGCGTTCCACCCACCAGCCACTGATCGCACCCTGGGCTTCCAGGCGATAGAGGATCGGATAGAGAGACGCGACGTTGAACGAGACGGCGCCGCTCGATCGCTGCTCGATTCGCAGCGCGATGTCATATCCGTGCCGGGCCCCGTCTTCGAGCTGCGCGAGGACGAGCAGCTCGGCGGTCCCTTTTTTCAGCGTGTGTTCTTCTGGAGGAGGATTCATATATATCGCAGTAAAACATATATGACTCCGGCAGGAGTTGTCCAGAGAAGAACTTCCAACTCCAAAAGCGTTGCCACGAAGAACACGAAGAACACGAAGAACACGAAGAACACGAAAACGGCTAGCCGCGGGAAGGCGGAAACGCGAGCCGCCACGGGTCGAGCCGGCCCTGTGGGCCGGCACAGCGAAAGGGCGAGACGGCGATCACAAGCGTGCCGAGTCTTCATGACGCTTGTGTCGCGGCCTCGCCCTTTCATTGCCGCGCGAGGCGCGGCGACCCGTGGCGGTTCGCTGGAGCGGCGAGACGATGAATGCCTCGGCCTCTGCGCAACGCCCTGGTTTGTCGCTTCGTGACCTTCGTGGCCAAAATTTTCGTGGTTCTGTTGCGTTTCACTCGAGCGGCACGGTCGGGAGGAACTTCGGAGGTTTGCGGTGCTTCGTGGCCTGCTCGTATGCGAACGCCAGGCCGATCAGTCGTGATTCGCTCCAGGCACGGCCCATGAAGAGGATGCCGACCGGCAACTCGCCAATCCAACCCGCTGGCACAGTGATGCTTGGGTAGCCGGCCACGGCGGCCGGCGTTGAGCCGCCGCCGCTGATGTGATCGCCATTCAACAAGTCCGTCGGCCAGGCGGGTCCAAGCGTCGGGACCACGAGGGCATCGAGCTGGTGCATCTGCATCACTGCATCGATCCCCTGCTCTCCAGCCAGACGGCGACACAAGCCGGACGCCGTTACATATTCAGGAGTGGTGAGCGGTCCCTTGGCTTCGGCGCGGACGAACAGATCTTGCCCGAAGTACGGCATCTCACGGGTGCGCTCGCGCTCGTTGAAGGCGATCAGATCTTTGAGCGTGCCTGCCGTCGCGATGCCCCTCGTCGCGAGGTAGGCGTTGAGATCGGCTTTCAACTCGTAGAGCAGTACTTCGATCTCGCACGCATCGAGGCGCGCAGCCGTCGGAATGTCGGCAGGGTCGACGATCGTCGCGCCTTGAGCTTTCATCCGCATGATGGCGGCCTCGATCAGGCTGTCGGCCTGCGCGCTGTAGCCGAAGTACTGAGCCCGCGCGACACCGATACGCGCACTCTGCAGCGCAGTTGCCTTCAATGCCGCCGTGTAGTCTTCCCGTACCGCGGGAGTCGACGACGTCGCCGCATCGCGCGGGTCGGCGCCGGCCATTGCGTTCAACAGCACCGCGGCATCGGTGACGGTTCGCGCCATTGGGCCCGCGGTGTCCTGCGAATGCGATATCGGGATGATGCCGGATCGGCTCACCAGTCCAATCGTTGGCTTGATTCCGACCAGCGCGGCCACCGACGAAGGACAGACGACCGAGCCATCGGTTTCGGTGCCGACACCCACCGCCGCGAGATTGGCCGCGATCGCCGCGCCCGTTCCCGAACTGGATCCGCAAGGGTTGCGATCGAGCACGTAGGGATTCTTCACCAGGCCGCCGCGACCGCTCCAGCCGCTGGTCGATTTCGTCGATCGGATGTTGGCCCATTCACTCAGATTGGTCTTGCCCAGGATTACGGCACCGGCGGCCCGCAGCCGTTCCACGACGAAGGCGTCGCCCCTGGCGGGGGCGCCCGCCAGCGCCAGAGATCCGGCCGTCGTCAACATCCTGTCTCCCGTGTCGATGTTGTCTTTGACCACGATCGGGATGCCATGCAGTGGTCCGCGTGGGCCCTTCGACTTCCGCTCGGCATCGAGCGACTCGGCGATCGTGAGCGCGTCGGGATTGGTCTCAATCACCGACCGGAGTCGAGGCCCGGCGGCGTCGATCTGCGCGATGCGCCGCAGATACAGTTGCACGAGCCGGTGTGACGTATAGCGGCCCGAGGTCATCTCATCCTGAAGCTGCGCCACTGACAGCTCGTTCAACTCGAACTCAGTTGGCGATGGTCGTGAACTCTCGCGCACGTCGACACGGCACGCGATGGTGAGAACGACTGCGGCCATGCTCACGAGGGAGCGGGCATGCATCCCGGACAGCCTACACCACGGTCACGCCGCACGCATCACGAAGAACCTGTAGTGATAGAAGTCCGAGTAGGCGTGCCAGATGTCGATCTCGCGCTGGATCTGATCGGCCAACTCTTGTGCGTCGGCTTCGTCCCGATGGCGTGCACGGAAGTCAGTGATGTGCCGCGCGAGCGGTGCGTAGTAGTCGTCCCACCATGCCGCAGTGGGGAGCGCAAAGTGGCCGACGATGTCGTATCCGCATTGTGTAACGATTGTGAGCAGCGTCGCCGGATCTGAGATCGCCGGATATTCGCGCGTCCAGAACGTCGCGCACTCTGAAGGTGGATCGGGCGTCGACCAGCACACCTCGGTGACGGCCAAGTGGCCGCCTGGCGCCAGCAACGGGCGCCAGGCACGCAGACCAGCCTCGAAGCCAACCACGTAGATCGCTCCCTCGCACCAGATCAGATCGAACGAGTGCGGCGCGAAATCGAGCTGCCGCATGTCGCCAACGCGCGCTTCGGCCCGGTCGGCGATGTTCAGGGCACGCGCGTGACGATTGGCTTCCTCGACAAACGGCGGGTGGTTGTCGATCGCCACGATGCGACCCGGCGAATTTCGCGCCAGCACACGCGTCTGCGATCCCGTCCCGCATCCCAGGTCGAGCGCGCGGCCGTGGGGACCGAGTGCTGGCACGAGCGCCAATGCCTTCAGCGTGCTGGCCTCGTCTCCCGGCCCCTGTCTGGGAAGCCCGTCGAAGATCTCGAAGAACAAGCTGGTCGCGCGATCTTCAGTCATTTTCTCGATCTTCCGTCTTCCTCGGTTCAGGTTGGCAGGTGTTGTCCGGGCGCTTAAAGCTGAGGGCGAGGAGCCTGCCCGGGGCGTATAATCGCGCGGCAAAGGCTGTCATGATCCGCGGATTGCATCGCCCCCTTTTTATCGCCCTTCTCTCCAGTTTCTGCGCCTTCACGATTGCGGCGAACGCCCGGATGGCGCCCGCGGCAGACGCCGCGGCTGACGGCTGGGCGGGCGACCTTTCGCCGATCGCGGCTTCCGACTGGAACTACGAACGCGCGGCGCATCTGATCGAGCGCGCCGGCTTCGGCGCGACACCGGAGGAGATTGCGCGTGTCGCCGCGATGACGCCGGAGCTCGCGGTCAACAGCCTGGTCAACTACGAGACGATCGACGCAAGCGCGCTGAAGCCGTTCGACGAATCAGGCATCTGGGATCCTGGCATGGACCCGTTTCCGCCAAGCCGTGCCGAAGCGGTTCGCCGCGCGCGCGAGCATGGCGAAGGTCTTGGTGAGAAGGTCCTGGCGCCAGGGACTCAGCGCCGGCTTCAACCAGTCGTCGACAAGTTCTTCTACAGCCTGACGGCGAACAACATCGAGACGCAGCGGCTCGGCCTGTGGTGGGCGAATCGCATGATCGCGTCGCCGCGGCCGCTCGAAGAAAAGCTGACGCTCTTCTGGCACGGCCACTTCGCGACCGGACAGAACAAGGTGCGCGATTACCGGATGATGCTGCAGCAGAACCGGATGCTTCGAGCCAATGCATCCGGGACCCTGCGCGACCTGTTGGTCGGGATCCTCAAGGACCCCGGCATGCTGGTCTATCTGGACAACGGCGAAAACGTCAAGAGCCATCCCAACGAAAACTTCGGTCGGGAGCTGCTCGAGTTGTTCAGCATGGGCGTGGGCAACTACAGCGAGCGCGACGTGCGCGAGGCCGCCCGCGCATTTACCGGGTGGACCAACGACGTGCTGACGTACAAGTTCGACACGGAGCAGCACGACTTCGGCGAGAAGACGTTCCTCGGACGCACCGGACCGCTGAACGGCGAGGACATCATCGACACCATTCTTGCGCAGCCGGTCACCGGCGAGTACATGGCAGGCAAGCTTTATCGCTACTTCGTGCGCGACGAGATTTCGAGCGATGTCAAGGCGGATCTGGGGCGCTCGTTCCGCGCCAGCGGCTATCAGATCAAGCCGCTGATGCGTCGCATGCTCCTCTCGAAGGACTTCTATAGCACGCCGTCTGTCGCGACGCAGATTAAGAGCCCGGTGCATCTGGTCGTCTCCACCTACAAGAAGATGGGTCTGCGCGAGATCCCGACAATCCCCGACTTCGGTCGCATGACGGGTGGCCTCGGTCAGACGCTGTTCGAACCACCCAATGTCGCCGGGTGGGCAGGCGGCCGCACGTGGATCACACCGGCCACGCTGCTGCAGCGCGGCAATCTGTTCCGCGATGTGATGTTTCCGGATGTGAAGAGCTTCCGCCCACCCGATCGAGCGATGTCCGCGACCGACACACGCGTCGGCGAGCGACTGGCGCAGGGGATGAACATCACCGAAGCCACTCGTGAAGGTGATGCCGAGTCGAACAAGATGGTCGATCGCGACGAGGACTACAACACGCGTTACGGTGGATACGCTGGCAACCTTCTCGCGTTCAAGCGGACGAAGCTGATTCCGCGGCAGCCCGCCGGGATCAATCTCACAGCGATGGTGACGGCAGCCGGCGCAGACACGGCAGATAAAGTCGTCGATCATTTTGCGCGCCGGTTCCTGAGTGTCCCGCTGGCGGAGAAGGATCGCGCGCTGCTCGTGGGCTTCTTGCGCGACAAGCTCGGCTCGTCGACGGTGAAGCCGGGCGACGTGCTGGAGTCATCGCTTCGCGAGTTGCTGTATCTGGTATTGAGTACGCCGGAGTATCAGTTGGGGTAAGACGTGGCGGGTCTACAAAGCAAGACCCGCCCTACGCTGCAGCCTAAGGACAAGACCCGCGCTACGCTGAGGTGTGATTATGCGTTGCCAATGCACGCGCCGCGACTTCATCGCTCGGGGGATGTACGGTCTCGGCCTCGGTGCCGGGTTGCCCTTCATCCTCAATCGCACGTCCGCGGCGCTGGCTGCGCAGGCACTGGCAGGCACGAGCATCGAGAAGCACTCGAATCGCATCCTCGTGGTGATCGAGCTCTCGGGCGGTAATGATGGCCTGAACACCGTCGTCCCGTTCGGCGACGCTGCTTACTACCATGCGCGGCCGAAGCTCGGGATTCCCGAACGAGACGTGATCAAGATCACCGATGGCTTCGGTTTCCATCCGTCGATGGTTGGTTTCGAGCGGCTCTACAAAGACGGGAACCTTGCCGTCGTGCACGGCTGCGGTTACGACCATCCCAGTTTGTCGCATTTCTCTTCGATGGGCTTCTGGCACACCGGCGTACCGAATGGCGGCGAATCGCTCGGATGGCTCGGGCGCGTTGCGGATGAAACTCTCGATCCCAAACAGCGCAATCTCATCGTGAACCTGGGAACGTCTCAGTCGCTCGCGGTGCGGAGCCGACAGCATTCGCCGCTCGTCTTCGACGACCCGGCGCGGTTTCGTCGCGAAGGGACCGACACGGAGAAGCAGGCGCTGGCGGAACTCAGTCAGTCGCGCACGACACCGAACGCCACGCTCGACTTCCTTGCGTCGACGGCGCACAACGCGACGGAAAGCTCCGATTTCGTGCGGCAGGCGTCATCCGCGTATCGCACGCCGGTCGATTACGGTCAGGGCGGCGGTCTTGGCGGCAACCTGCAACGCGTGGCCGCGCTGATCGCAGCCGAGATGCCGACGCGCCTGTACTACGTCACCTATCAGGGCAACAACTTCGACACACACGTTCAGCAGGCCGACCTCCACAGTCGCCTCCTGATGTACACCGCGGATGCGGTGCGCGGGTTCATCGACGACGTCAAACGTCTTGGGCGCGGCGATGATGTGGCGGTGATGATCTTCACGGAGTTCGGAAGGCGAGTCGAGGAAAACGGCAGCCTCGGCACCGATCACGGCACTGCGACGCCGATGTTCATTGTCGGCAAGGGCGTGAAGGGCGGGTTGTACGGCCGTCCTCCCAGCCTGACCGATCTGGACGACGGCAATTTGAAGATGACGACCGACTTCCGTCGCGTCTACGCGACGATGATCGACGGATGGCTCGGCTGCAGCCAGACGTCGATGATTCTCAAAGGACAGTTCGAGACGTTCAAGGTATTTGCGTAACAGCGGAGGTCACTTGCGGGATCACGACACACCGTCCCTCGACGTTGCTCGGGACGCCCTGAGCGTCAGTCGAAGGGCGAGGCACCGAGGCACTGAGAAGTTTTTAGGACTGTTTCTGGGCGTTGTTGCGGCCATCGCCATCGCGACAACATTGACGCTCCTGGCGCAAGCGCCGCAAGGCGGTCCGCCTGGCGGACGGGGTGCCGCGGCAGGGCAGACGGTCGAGAAGATTCGCGAACTCAAGCCGAACCTCTACATGATCACTGGCGGCGGCGCGAACACGCTCGTCCGCGTCACCACTGAGGGGCTGATCCTGGTCGACACCAAAAACCCGAGCGATGAGAACTACAAGCGGCTCATGGAGGAGATCGCATCGGTCTCCAAGTTGCCGGTCAAATACGTTCTCAACACGCATCATCACCCCGATCATGTCGGCAACAACCAGAAGTTCATCGATGCGGGCGCGCAGGTGGTCGGGCTCGAGGCGCTCAAGCAGCACATGACGAGCGATCCGCGGACGAAGGACATTCCCGGTCCGCCGACGGTCACGTTTGCCAAGGACTACGTGCTCAGATTCGGCGGCGCGGTCGTCGAGGCGCACGCGTACGGCCGCGGACATACGGGCGACGACACGATGGTGTATTTCCCCGATTCCAAGGTCGTCATGGTCAGCGACCAGATCACGAACGCCACGCCGATCGTCGACTTCGCCAACGGCGGCAGCGCAGTCGAGTGGACGCAGATTCTCGATGGCGTGCTGAAGCTGGACTTCGAGATGGCGATTCCAGGGCGCGGCGATCCGAAGACGCGCGCCGAAGTCGAGGCGTATCGAAAGAATTTTGCGGCGCTGATCGATCGCGCGAAGGGCGCGATCAAGAACGGCGCAACCAGGGACCAGCTCGCGGCGCAGGTCAAGACCGACGATCTCGGGTGGCAATTCAATCCGATGTTTTACGGCCAGCTGTACGACGAATTGACGAGGAAATAGGGGGTCGGGAGTCATTTGATCAGGACAGTCATCGAGCGTGTGTGCCTCGAACGTGTCCTCAACAAATGACTCCCGACCCCATTTAACCGGAGGCCCCAGATGAGTGCATTCATTCCATCTCGGCGCGTTACGGCAGTTCTTGTCGCGGCGCTCGTCGCCGTGACGTTGGGTGCCGTCGGCGCGCGTCAGGCGGACACCAAGGCGGTCGCCATCGACGCCGACGACATCGGCGGCGTCGTCACCGGGCCAAAGGGTCCGGAAGCGGGCGTGTTCGTCATTGCCGAGACGACCAACCTGCCGACTCGCCTGATCAAGAGCGTCGTCACCGACGATCAGGGGCGCTACCTGCTCCCTGATCTTCCACAGGCGACCTATGACGTGTGGGTCCGCGGATACGGACTCGTCGACTCTCAGAAGGTCAAAGCGACGCCCGGCAAGGTCCTCGCGCTGACTGCGGTGGCCGCGCCGAGTCCGAGAGTGGCCGCCGAGTACTACCCGGCAGCGTACTGGCTGTCGCTGCTCCAGGTGCCACCGGCCAGCGATTTCCCAGGCACCGGCCCGGGCGGCAACGGCATCTCACCCACCATCAAGAGCCAGGGCGAGTGGATCCGGAACATCGTCAACACCGATGGCTGCACCGGCTGTCATCAGATGGGCGGCAAGGCGACGCGTGAGATCCCCGAAGCACTCGGCAAGTTCCCGAACTCGTCGGCCGCGTGGGATCGACGCATTCAGTCCGGGCAGGCCGGCGCCGGCATGAGCGCGCGGTTCACGCAGGTCGGCCGCGAGCGCGCGCTCGCGATGTGGGGCGATTGGACCGACCGAATCGCGAAGGGCGAGCTGCCTGCAACCGCACCGCAGCGGCCGCAAGGCAAGGAGCGCAACGTCGTTGTGACGATGTGGGACTGGGCGGATCCGAAGGCATATCTCCACGACGAGATCGCATCCGATAAGCGCAACCCAATCGTCAACCCGAACGGCCCGATTTATGGAGCGCTCGAGGCGAGTGCCGAATACATGCCGGTCGTCGATCCGATCAAACACACCGCGACGCAGATCAAGCTGAAGGTCCGCGACCCGAAGACGCCGAGCGAGGCCGATACGCCGCCGGCAGCGGCATCCGCGTACTGGGGAACCGAGACCATCTGGACGAGCCAATCGAACGCGCACAGCTTCGCGATGGACAAACAGTCGCGTGTATGGATAGCCGCGCGCGTTCGTCCAAACCAGACGCAGGCGTTCTGCCGCGAGGGATCCGATCATCCATCCGCGAAGGCGTTTCCGATCGCTCAGAGCGGACGTCAAATGCAGATGTACGACCCGAAGACGAAAGAGATCACGACGATCGATACCTGCTTCGGGACGCACCATCTCAACTTCGACGACAAGGACGTGCTGTGGTTCACGGGCGGCGGGGCCGTCGAGGGATGGTTCGACACGCGGATCTACGACAAGACCAAGGACGAGACGAAAGCGCAGGGGTGGACGGTCTTCGTCGTCGATACCAATGGCAATGGGAAGCGCGACGCCTACGTCGAACCCGATCAGCCGCTCGATCCGACGAAGGACAAACGGATCAACGCGCCTTTCTATGGCGTAGCGCCCAGCCCCATCGACGACTCGATCTGGGGATCGGTCACGGGCATGCCGGGATTGCTCGTGCGCCTGACGCTCGGATCGAATCCGCCGTCGACGGCGCTCTCCGAGGTCTACGAGGTGCCGTTCAAGGATCCAAAGGCATCAGGGTCGGGATTCGCCCCGCGCGGGATGGACGTGGATGGCAACGGCGTCGTGTGGACCGTGCTCTCGAGCGGGCATCTTGCCAGCTTCGATCGCCGCAAGTGCAAGGGACCGCTCAATGGACCGAACGCGCTGGGCAAGCAGTGTCCGGAAGGCTGGTCGCTGTATCCGTTGCCTGGTCCCAATTACAAGGGAGCGACCGAATCGGGAAGCGCGGACACGGCGTACTACAACTTCGTGGACCGGTTCGACATGCTCGGCATGGGCAAGAACGTTGCACTCGCCACGGGCAATGGAACCGAGGCGCTGCTCGCGCTCATCGATGGCAAGTTCATGACGTTCCGCGTGCCGTATCCAATGGGCTTCTACGCGAAGGGGATCGATGGCCGAATCGATGATCCGAAAGCGGGCTGGAAAGGCAAGGGCATCTGGACGACCTATGCGACGCGCGCGCCGTTCCACTCCGAAGGCGGCAAGGGGACGACGAGCAAGTTGATCAAGTTCCAGGTGCGTAACAGCCCGCTCGACAAGTAAAACTGTGAAGGGGTCAGACCCTTTGATATGAAAAGACTCAAGGGGTCTGACCCCACCAGGCGAAGAATTCTCAAGGGCGCGGGCGGACTCGTTGCCGCCTCTGCTTTCCCAGCATCGGCTTCCGGACGAACACCAAGCCAGAGCGAGTCGAGAGCGACCTCGCGCGACCGCGAGACGGATGACGTCACTGCCCGGCTCGCGCGCTACATGGTTCAAGCGCGCGAGCGTGAATTGCCGACCGCCATCACGCGCGACGCCAAACATCGAATCCTCGACACCATCGGCGCGATGGTTTCCGGCGCCGCGCTGCGGCCAGGAGTCCTCGCCATCAGTTACGTGCGTGCCCAGGGCGGCACGCCCGACGCGTCAGTGCTGACGACCGATATCCGCACGACCGCCGTCAACGCGGCGCTCGCCAACGGGATGTTTGCGCACGCCGACGAGACCGACGATTTCGAGCCGGTCACCAAGGCGCATCCCGGGTCCGCGGTCGTTCCGGCGGCGCTCGCGATGGCTGAGAAGGAGGGGCGCTCCGGCAGCGAGCTGGTTCGGGCCGTCGCTCTCGGCTACGACCTCTGTTGCCGATTCCTGATGACGCTCGGTCCCGACCACGTCCGGGCCACCCATCGCAGTGCCGAAGGGACCAGCGCGACTTTTGGTGCCGTCGGTGCTGCCGCGTCGCTCGCGCGTCTCGACGAGACAGGCACGCGATTCGCGCTGTCGTACGCGGCACAGCAGGTCTCCGGCCTGTGGAGCTGGACGCGCGACGAGGATCACGTCGAGAAGGCATTCGACTTCGCCGGGATGGGTGCCAGAAACGGCGTCACGGCGGTCACGATGGTGCAGGCAGGTTTCACCGGCGTGTCCGACGTCCTCGACGGCGAGCACAACATGATCCTTGCGCTCTCCAGAGAAGGAAAGCCGGAGGAGATGGTTGCCGGCCTTGGTTCGCGCTACTTCGTCTCCGAGACGGCTATCAAAGTGTTCTCGGTGGGCTACCCGATACAGGCGCCGCTCGACGCGCTGCTCACGCTCCGGCGCGAGCACGCGCTTCGTCCCGACAACGTCACGCGCATCGTCGTTCGCCTGCCCGAAGACGGGGCGCGCATCGTCGACAACAGCGCGATGCCGGATGTGAACTGCCAGCATCTCATTGCCGTCGCATTGATCGACGGCACGGTATCGTTCGAGATGAGTCACTCGCGCGAGCGGATGCAGGACCCTGCCGTGAAGGCCGTGCGGTCGCGCGTACAGCTCGTTGCCGATAAAGCGCTGATGGACCCGCAGGCACCACGAGGCGGACTCGTGGAGATCACCCTGTCGGACGGCCGTACGGTGAGTCACCACACGACGCATCCTCCGGGTACGAAGGAGAACCCACTCGACGCCGCACGTCTCAACGAGAAAGTGCGGGATCTGATGGTGCCCGTCCTGGGCGCGCGCCAGACTGACGTTGTGATCGATCGCGTGAACAGGCTCGAGGAGGTCGGAAACGTCCGCGAGCTCGTTGCGTTGATGACGCGTCGCGCGTGACGTCCCGCCGTGTCCACAAAACAGGACCCGGCCTGCGCAGCGGAGTAGCGGGTCTTCAGACCCGACGACGACCGGCCGATACACCCTCTATATTCCCCTTGGAGGATTCGATGCGATCGATGACGTGTATCTGCGTGCTGCTGGCGGTGTTCGGCACGGCAGTGCTCGACGCGGGTCAGATTTACGGGACGATCGTTTCAGAAGGGAAAGGGCTTCCCAGCGCCAACGTGGAGATCAAGTGCGGCGCGGGCGACGCCGTGACTGGATCAACCGCGGCGGACGGGGCGTACCGCATCAATGTGTCACAACAGGGTCAGTGCACGCTCACACTGCCTGGCGTCACGGGTCGTCCTTCCACCGCCATCTTCTCCAGTCCTAATCCCACCTTGTACAACTTCGAGCTGGTGAAGCTGGGAGACGGCAAGTTCGAGTTGCGTCGACGATGAGTATGGCTGAAGGTGATGTTCCGACACCGACTCCGCCTCCGAGCGAAGGGCGACGCACCTGGCCGATCGAGCTCGTCAAGGTACTGGCCCTGCCGCTGGTGACCCTGGTCCTCGGCTACTGGTTCAACTCCTCGTTGAACGAACGCCAGCAGATCGACAACAACGTCCGGCTGTATGCCGAGATGATGGGGCGTCGCGAAGAGGCTGACAGCAACCTGCGCAAGGACATGTTCAATTCCATCCTGAACACGTTCATGGCCAAGGATCCGAACTCGCGGCTCACACCGGAAGAACAGATCAGGCAGCAGATCCTGAGCCTGGAGCTTCTGGCGTTCAATTTCCACGAGTCGCTCGACATCGCTCCACTCTTCAAGGAGGTCGGACGACGGATTGCGATCGACGAGAAGCCGATCAACCAGGAGCTGCGCGGGCGCCTCGAATCGGTCGCGCTGCAGGTGATCGAACATCAGTTGACGGCGCTCTCGGACGTGGGGACAGTCGAACGGGGCGACGCGCTCCCTGACAAGATCAAAGAGCTGCAGGCGCACATCATGTTCGGTGCACGCGCGATTGCCGATCCGAAGGTCAAGCTCGGGGAAGGGCCGTCGCGGGTCTGCCTGTCGATGGAAGCCGTTGACGGGTCGCGCCACTATCGGCAGTTCGTGCTCGAGTTGATTGGCTACGACGCGGTGGCGCACGAAGTCCAGGTGCGGTTGTACGTGTCGAAGGTTCTGACTGCGGAGCAGTGTCAGCAGGCGACGCTGGATCTCGAAGGGCAGCGGGAGATCGACACGAACTTCGTCGTGGGATTGTTCGATTTCCCGATGATCGACAACACGCGGCTCTCGGGGAGCGAGCGCTGCGCGGTGTCGCTGACCGTGCTCAATCCGAATGTCGTGAGCGTGAGCCTGGCGTACTTCCCCGCGTCACGCGCGAGCTTGAAGGACAAGCCGTACTACGACGAGGTCATCAAGAATCTCGTCCGCGAGCGCCAAGTGTCGCTCCTGCCGTAAATCGGAGGCGCTCGCAAGCTGATCCATAACACGCAGAAAAAGCCGTTGCGCTGTTCATCGACGCGCGTAGACTTGTGTCCGAGCGGACCTCACGGGGGCGTCGGCTCATCTAGCCCAGGATCACCTCAACCCCGGTCGCGCGCGTCGCTGCCAGGTTCTTCGGGTCGTCGTACGCATCCCAGTAGCAAGGAGGGAGACGTGGACGCCAGCGGCAGCTTTAAAGGCCAGCCCGCACCGTGCGGGCGAATCGTCGACGGCGAAAACTATCGCGATGAGGACTCCGACGTGGTCGTCACGCTGGAGATCGACTTCGCGTGCGGCTGTCGCAGCATCCAACACGAATACCACGATGGCACGGTGAGCCGGAAGGTGATCCGCCATGACGGTCGGGTGCTGATCGACGAGCTGCTCGCCGCGGAGTAGGGTCCGGGACGCCGTCGCGCGCCTTGCGCGCTTTGGCGAGCCGGGCACTACGGGGCAGGCGGAGGTAGCGAGGAATGACGCCTTCTCACGACGTCGTGCTCGTCGGGGGCGGAGGGGCCGGTCTGCGCGCGGCGATCGCCATCGCAGAAACCAATCCACGCCTGAGCGTGGCCGTCGTCTCCAAGGTCTATCCGATGCGAAGCCACACCGTCTCGGCGGAAGGTGGCGCAGCCGGTGCCATTGCCGCTGACGACAGCCTCGACGAGCACGCCTACGACACGATCTCCGGTGGTGACTGGTTGTGCGATCAGGATGCGGTCGAGGCTTTCGTTCGCGAGGCCCCAGAGGAGTTACTGCGACTCGAGCACTGGGGTTGCCCGTGGAGCCGCCAGCCCGACGGGCACATCGCCGTGCGCCCGTTCGGCGGCATGAAGAAGATGCGCACGTGGTTTGCCGCGGACAAGACCGGCTTCCACATGTTGCATACGCTCTTTCAAACCTCCCTCAAGTACACGAGCGTGGTCCGCTACGACGAGTGGTTCGTCACGAAACTCCTGGTCGATGACGGGCGAGTACAAGGTGTCGTCGCACTCGAACTGATGTCAGGACGCGTCGAGGCGATCACGGCTCGCGCCGTCATCCTGTGCACGGGTGGCTGCGGGCGAGTGTTTCCGTTCACCACGAACGCGAGCATTAAAACCGGCGACGGGATGGGGCTGGCCTATCGCGCGGGCGCTCCGCTCAAGGACATGGAGTTCGTCCAGTACCATCCGACGGGCCTACCGTTCACCGGCATCCTCATTACCGAGGCGGCGCGCGCTGAAGGTGGATACCTGCTCAACAAGGACGGTTATCGCTACCTGCAGGACTATCACCTGGGAAAGCCGCAGCCAAAACCGGTCCTGCGCACGATGGAGCTCGGCCCGCGCGACCGACTGTCGCAGGCGTTCATGAAGGAGCTCGAGAAGGGCCGCACGATCGAGACTCCCTACGGCCATGTCGTGCACCTTGACCTTCGGCATCTGGGCCGGAAGGCGATCGACGCGAAGATCCCGTTCGTGCGCGAGCTGTGCCAGAAGTATCAGAACCTCGATCCAGTGAAAGACCTGATTCCGGTTCGCCCGGTCGTGCACTACATGATGGGCGGTGTCCACACCGACATCGACGGAGCGACGCCGCTCCCCGGACTCTACGCCGCCGGCGAGGTCGCCTGCGTCAGCATCAACGGCGCCAACCGTCTCGGGTCGAACTCGTTGCCAGAGTTGCTCGTTTTCGGCGCGCGCGCGGGACGAGCAGCGGCCGAGCAGGCCTCGCGGGACGCACCCATGGGCGCACACGTGGCAGCGCAGCTGCACGACGAGCGCCAGCGGCTCGAGCGGGATGTCTTTGGGAAGACGGGCGGTCGGGAACGGCTGGCGGACATTCGCGATCACATGCAGAAGACCCTCGAAGAAAGCGCAGGCATCTATCGGGACGGTGGGAAGTTGGCGTGGGCGGTCGGGCGTCTGCGAGAGCTGCAGGACCGCATGCGTGATGTGTCGGTCGAGGATCACAGCCGCACGTTCAACACCGAGCGGGTTGCTGCGCTCGAACTCGCGTGCATGCTCGATGTCGCGGAGGCGATCGCGCAATCAGCGCTGCGCCGCGAAGAATCGCGCGGCGCCCATCAGCGGACGGACTTTCCGGCGCGCGACGACCACCGGTTCCTGGCGCACTCTCTGATCTATCGCGCGTCGGAAGGGTCGGCGCGGATCGAGTATCTGCCGGTACGAATCACGCGTTGGCCGCCAGCGGAGCGTGTTTACGGGGAGGTGCCCCCTCATGACGAAACAGATAAAGCTGCAGGTCGCACGATATCGGCCGGAGCAAGAGTCTGAGCCGGTCTTCGATGAGTACGAGGTGCCCTGTCACAGCGACTGGGTGGTGCTCGATGGACTGAACCATGTCAAAGATCGGCTCGACGGCACACTGTCGTATCGATCGTCGTGTCGTATGGGTATCTGCGGCAGCTGTGGCATGACGGTGAACGGCGAGCCGAAGCTGGCGTGCGCCACGTTCCTCGACGAATACGCCCCTGGGCCGGTGCGTGTCGAGCCGCTGCGTAACTTCCCGGTCATCAGAGATCTCGTCGTCGATCTCGGCGATTTCATGCAGAAGTTGGTCAGGGTCAAGCCATGGATCGTCCGATCGGTGGAGCGGCCGCTCGCCGATGGGGAGTTTCTTCAGTCGCCAGAGGAGATGGACGAGTACAAGCAGTTCAGCATGTGCATCAACTGCATGCTTTGTTACGCGGCGTGTCCCATCTACGGCCTGGATCCGAAATTCATCGGTCCGGCCGCGATCGCGCTCGCTCAGCGCTACAACCTCGATTCGCGGGACGAAGGCGCATCTGAGCGGCTCGAGATTCTGTCCGAGCACGAAGGCATCTGGGGGTGCACGTTCGTCGGCGAGTGCACGAAAGTGTGTCCGAAGAACGTCAATCCGGCCGGGGCCATCCAGCGTTACAAACTGAACGCGGCTCTCGAGTCAGTGAAATCGTTCTTTCTGCCAAGGGGGGCGTGATGGCCCACATCGCCGAGCATTACACCGCATACCACCCGCGCTGGCTCAGACCGCACGTCTCCACGTACTGGTGGTTGCGAAAGCGATCCTACTTCGCGTTCATCCTGCGCGAGATCAGCAGCGTGTTCGTTGCATGGTCGGTGGTGTACCTGCTCTTGATCGTCTATGCCGTGGGGCAGGGTCCGGCACAGTACCAGCAACTTCTCGAGTGGAGCAGGCAGCCGTGGGTGGTCATCGTGAACGTGAGCAGCCTGCTGCTGGTCGGCTTCCACGCGATCACGTGGTTCAACCTGGCGCCGCAGGCGCTGGTCGTCCGTCTTGGCCACACGCATCTGCCCGGCTCCTTCATTTCCACATCGAACTATGCGGCGTGGGTCGCCGTGTCGGCCATCGTCGCGTGGATTGTGATCGGGGGCTGAGATGATCAAACGATCAGCCGAGCCGCTGCTCTGGATGGTGTTCAGCGCCGGCGGAGTGGTTGCGGCTCTTGTGCTCCCGATGCTGCTCTTTCTCTTCGCCGTCGCGTTTCCGCTTGGCTGGATCACGCCGCCGTCGGCAACGCACCTCGCGTCCGTGATTGGTCACCCACTGACGCGCCTCACCCTTGTCGTCGTGTGCACGGTGTCACTCTTCCACGCAGCGCACCGCTTCCGTTACACCCTGTACGATGGTCTGCAGATCAAGCATCTCAATGAGATCATCGCGCTCGCCTGTTACGGCGGCGCAGTCGTCGGGTCGGTGATGTCGGCGTATCTGCTCGCCACGTTCTAGCTACGCCGCGCCTAATCCCGCCGAATAACCTTTCCGCCCTTCATGACAAACATAACGTTGTGCAGCTGCATGATGTCGCCGGTCGGATCGCCAGGCACGGCGACGATGTCGGCGAACTTGCCTTTGGCAATCGAACCGATCTGACCATCCCACCCCAGGACGCGCGCGTTGACGATCGTGCCGGCTTGCAGCGCCTGAGTCGGTGTCATGCCCGTCTTCTTCACGAGCTGCTCGAACTCGTTTGCCTGCGTGCCGTGCGGGAAGGTCGAGCCGTCCGCGCCGCTGCCCACCATGGTTCGCAGCCCCTTGGTCTTGACCGCCATTGATACCGCCCGCTCGAAGATCGGAACGATCCGGTACTTGCCGCCGGTGCTCTTGGCGTCGTTGTCGTCCATGAACGGGGCGTTGTAGCGCGCCAGCGTCGGATCGAAATCGAGCTTCTTGCGCACCATCTCGTCGAGCTGTGCCTGCGTCAGGGCGTAGCCATGTTCGACCGTGTCACAGCCTGCGGTGATCGAGTACTGGAGGCCATCGCCTCCGAAGACGTGACACCCGACCCGCTTCCCGAGCTTGTGTGCCTCTTCGATGATTCCCTGTAGCACCGGCAGCGGATAGGTCGTGACGTAGCGATCTTCTCCGTTCGGGCCGAATGAGTAGGCGCCGCCAGGATACAGTTTGATCCAGTCGACATTGTGCGCAACGGCGTCGCGAACGGCCGCGCGCCCATCCTCGAGCGAGCGGATGACGGTGTCTGCGAGCGGGTTGTCGGGCGCCTTCGGGTCGGGAGGTTCAGCGCTCCAGCGGATGCCGCGGCCGGACACCTGGAAGCGCGGACCGTCGATGTCGCCGCGATTGATGGCATCGCGGATCTCGACGTCGGCATAGCCGTTGCCGTGCGAGCTCATGTCGCGCGCGGCGGTGAAGCCGCCGCGCAGATCCGACTGGACGTTCTGGATGGCGATGATCGTCGAGCGCTCGCGCGACATCTTCGGCGTCGGGTTGTTGAACATGTGCGTGTGTGCATCGATGAGGCCAGGCAGCACCGTCGCCGCGCTCAGATCGATGACTTGCGCACCCGAGGGGATCGTCACTTTTCCCTCGGCGCCGACGTCCGTGATGCGCTCACCTTGCACAAGGATGACCTGTTTCGTCAGCATCGTGCCGGTCACGCTGTCGAACAGCCGGCCGGCGCGAATCGCGGTGACGCGTGTCGATGCGGGCCAGCACGGGAACGTTCCGCCCTCGGGTATGAGGCATGGTGGTGCCCCGATGTTCCGCCACGTACCCTGGACCGGCGGCCGCGCCGGCGTCGCTGGCGCTTGCGTCTGAGGTGCCTGGGCGGTCAGCACGACGCACAGGACGACGAGGGCAGCACCAACGGCAGCGATTCCACAACGCATAACTATCCTCCTGCAAGGACACCGGGTGTGATTTCCGCAGGAAGCCTATCGGAAATCACACCGTGTGTCTTCATTCCCACTGAACGAGATCTCCGACGCGGATCGTTCCACTGGTCAGGACCTGCGCGAAGGCGCCGCCGCCCCAGTTCGCTCGCATCGCGTCCTGAAGGCCGGGCAACGCTTCGTCCATGCGCTCGCACGGCGTGGTCTCGTCGTCGATGACGAGGCGTGCGTCCCCGATGCGCAGGATGCCTCCGCGCATACGCGTGAGCGTGATGCCGCTGACGAGCAGATTGGCGCGGCGTGCCGCCGGATCGACGCTTGCCTCGAGGCCCGACATCAGGCGATCCCAGACCTCACGCTCGATGAGCGTGACCTGACGACGGCGGCTGCGATCGACGTTGCCGACCAGGCCGAGCCCCTCCTGGAGCTCCGCCGTGTCAACGGTATCCATTGGTCCGCCATGCGCCCGCTTGACCCAGATCGCTTCGAGACGCCCGCAACGTCCAGGTTCGCTAGACATTCATGATCTCGAAGCACTGCTGCAGACTCTTGACCGCATCGCGACCCGGCCCGGGCCGGTGCTCGTGCGCGACGAATCCGGTATACCCGAGGTCAGCGATCGCATTGGCGATGAAGCGATAGTTCAGTTCCTGTGTGTCGTCGATCTCCTGGCGGCTCGGCACGCCTGCCGTGTGGATGTGGCAGACGAGGTCGAAGTTGTCGCGCAGGTTGCGCACGACGTCGCCATCCATGATCTGCACATGGTAGATGTCGTACAGAATCTTCACGCGGGGTGAATTGACCTTGCGGCATACGTCGAAACCCCACGCCAGGTGGTTGAACACCTGGTCGGTCCGCTGATCGGCGGCGACCTTGGAGTTGGTGATCTCCATGCAGAGCGTCACGCCCTTTTGCTCCGCATAGCCCTTGACCCTGCTCAGGATCGCGGCGGCGTTGTCGGCGGCTTGTTCGTATGGCATGCCGCGGCGCTCGCCGGGCATGGCGATCAGGTTGGGACAGCCGGCGGCCGCGCAGGCGTCAATGCCCGCGTGGAAGGCGGCCTCGAACTTGTCGTGTAGCTCCTTGCGAATCAGCCCATCCTGAAACGTGGTACCCGCTCCAGTCATCAGGGCTGGCGCCAGGCCGTATTGCTTCAGGATTGGCACCTGCTCCGGCGTCGGGAGGTCGACGCCCTTGAACCCGATCTTTGCGAGAATCTTGCACCGATCCTCGAACGACAACGTCGAGCCGTTCCCCCAGACCGAGGCCATCACGCTTTGCTTGATGGGCATGCGCGCGCGCGCAGGGGCGGCTGCTTGCGCGGCGGTGGCGGGCGCTGGCCTGAAAGCCGTGACAAACGGCACGGCCGCCACACTGGTGAGAAAGTCTCTTCTATCCATGGCGGCACTATACTTCCTGGGCGGACTATTTGTCCGTGTCAGATCCCACTTCGCTGGTGGCACCATCTTGATCGCTTCTGGAGATGCGCATGGTCACTGTAGACTCAACGACCTCAGTCGAATCGCTCCGTTCCCGCCTTCGCGGAGAAGTCATCACGCCGGTCGACGCTGCATACGATCGCGCGCGCCGCGTATGGAACGCCATGATCGAGAAACGCCCGCTGCTCGTTGTCGCGTGCGCGGGTGTGGCTGACGTCGTCACCACCGTCAATTTTGCGCGCGAGAATCACTTGACTCTCGCCGTGCGCGGCGGTGGCCACAACATCGCTGGCTACTCCACGTGCGACGGTGGCGT
>Ga0207643_10000524_pt1 | contig 24604 bp, 11 predicted proteins | sample KBSMisM62_FD_184313 | JGI IMG/M metagenome (GOLD analysis project Ga0207643, IMG submission 184313) | Miscanthus rhizosphere microbial communities from Kellogg Biological Station, Michigan, USA - KBS Miscanthus M6-2 (SPAdes) (version 2) | ecosystem: Host-associated > Plants > Roots >...
CAGGCGGTCCCACACGGCTCCGGAGTCGAATGGCGCGTTCACGAGAAACGCGGCGCCCGGAGCCGCATGCTCGAGCAGGTCGATTTTGTCCACGAACTCGAACTGATGGCAGGCCACGAAGCTCGCGCGATCGACGAGGTAGGCCGAGCGGATCGGCTTCGCACTCGTCCGCAGGTGCGAGACCGTGATCGCCCCCGACTTCTTCGAGTCGTAGACGAAGTACCCTTGAGCGAAGAGATCTGTTTCCTGGCCGACGATCTTGATCGAGTTCTTGTTGGCGCCCACTGTGCCGTCGGCGCCAAGGCCATAGAACACTGACGCCGATACATCGGCAGACTCAGTCCGGAACGACGGATCCCACGCGAGCGACGTGTGCGTCACGTCGTCGACGATTCCGACGGTGAAGTGGCGCTTCGGAGCGCCCTTGGCCATCTCGTCGAAGACGGCCTTGACCATCGCAGGGGTGAACTCCTTCGACGACAAGCCGTACCGGCCGGCGATCACACGCGGCGGAGTCGCAAGCGGCATGCGGCCTTCGGCCTGCGCTTCGGCGAGCGCGGCCACGACATCCATGTAAAGCGGGTCACCGATGGCGCCTGGTTCCTTGGTGCGATCGAGCACAGCCAGGTTGCGGACCGACAGAGGCAGCGCGGCAAGGAACGCGGCGCTCACAAAGGGCCGGTACAGTCGCACTTTCAGGACACCGACCTTCTCGCCTTTCGCCGTCATGTGCTCCACCGTCTCGTGGACGGTGTCCGCACCCGATCCCATGATCACGATCACCCGTTCGGCCCCGGGGTCGCCGACGTACTCGAACAGGCCGTAGCGACGGCCCGTGAGCTCGGCCAACCGCTGCATCGTGCGCTCCACGGCGGCCGGGCACTCGTCGTAGAACCGATTGGCCGCTTCCCGCGCCTGGAAGAAGACGTCTGGATTCTGCGCGGTACCCCGGATCACAGGGCGATCGGGCGTCAACCCACGTCGGCGGTGCGCGTGGACCAACGGCTCCGCGATCAGGGCACGCAGGTCGTCGTCGGTGAGCTCCTCCATCTTGGCAACTTCATGCGACGTCCTGAAACCATCGAAGAAGTGCAGGAAGGGAATGCGCGACTCCAGCGTCGCCGCATGCGCGACAGCGGCCATGTCGTGCGCCTCTTGCACCGAGTTCGAACACAGAAGCGCGAACCCGGTCTGGCGGCAGGCCATCACGTCGGAGTGATCGCCAAAGATCGACAACGCATGCGTGGCCAGCGCTCGTGCCGCCACGTGCATCGTGAAGGGCGTGAGTTCGCCCGCGATCTTGTACATGTTGGGGATCATCAACAGGAGGCCCTGCGACGCCGTGAACGTCGTCGCAAGCGAGCCGGCCTGCAGAGCGCCATGGACGGCGCCGGCGGCACCGCCTTCTGACTGCATTTCAGCCACCTCGGGGACGGCTCCCCACAAGTTCGGGGTTCGCCGGCTCGACCACTCGTCGCAGAGTTCGGCCATCGGGCTGCTCGGCGTGATCGGGTAGATAGCGATCGTCTCGCTCGCCCGGTAAGCGACCGACGCGGCCGCCTCGTTTCCATCGACGGTTATGCGGCGTCTGGTCACCATGTCAGTCCGTGGGAATGGTTACTCTGTGGCTTCTAGTTGCTTATGGCAGAACTCGCACTCGGCGCTGATGGTGGAACCGTCACCTGCCGTGTGTGAATCATCGTGGCAGCGGAAACAGCCGGTCGCGATCGTGTGCCCCTTCAAATCGGGATACGAGCCGAACGAGACCATCATGGTGGGAAACACATTGCGGCGGTATACGTCCTGAACCCCCGTGATGCTCCGCGCCACTGCCTGCTGATCGGCAGAACTGCCTTGCGACGCATAGAAATCGCGCAGCCCGCTTTCGATGGCACGCATCGCCTCGTTCTCGCCCGGATACGATGCCTTGACGAGTCGAACGCCTTCGCGCCGCACGAATGGCAGATCGCGACTCACGGACTTTGCCGCGATCGCCTCATCGATCCCCTGTTCGGGGCTCGCAGCGAACGGATGGCCGATTCGATTGTGACAATCACGGCAATCCATCGTGTGCCGAGTGCCGCCACCGATCGTCTGATCGGTTGTATCCGGTGCCTTGAACTCCTTCGTCTGCCCATTCGCATACGTCACTTTCACGTACGGAATCGTCTCCCTCGCCGCGTCGGTCGCGACGTAGTCGACACGAACGGAGGGATCCGCGTGCCAGTGAATCGATCGCGGAGAGGCGGACGCCGCACCCATGTGCATCTGAAGCATCGTCGCCGTTTCGGAATTCTTCTCGTCGTCTCCGTAGGACCGAATTACCCGGACCCGATCGGCGGAAGCGGCCTGCCCGGGGCGATGACAGTTGGCACATGTCTGATCCACCGGCGGCAGGTTCTCCGCAGGCGGAATCGGCTTGGGGACGGAGTTCGTAACGACGTGCACGAGCTGCCGTACACCAGCGAGCTTCGCGTGAACGAATCCGCTGGCGCCTTCCCCGACATGGCAATGCACGCACGCGACATGTGCGTGCGACGCCCCCTCCCAGGCCATGAACTGCGGCTGCATCGGCGTATGACACACCTGGCCGCAGAAGGTCGGCGACTCCATCCAATGCAGGCTGCCGTATCCGGCCAACAGTACGATGACGATGTTGACCGCTGTGAGCGCGGTGATGGCGAGCGCCGTGCGCCGAATGCTGGCCTGGCGGAAGTCCAGGACCGGCCAGTCCGCAGCGGCAGACGGATCACGTTCGAGCTTGCGAGCCTGCAGCCACATCCCGGCCGGGATGAGCAGCAGCCCGATGACGAACAGCGCGGGTAGGGCGATGAAGACGACGAGGCCCGCGTACGGGTTTTCGAAGAGCCCGGCCAGCACCGCGATGGCCAGTGCGACGAAGGCCACCGCCGAGGCTGTCGTGATCAGCGCGCCAAGGATGGCGAGCGGATGTCGCGCAAGCGCTTCGCGTCGTGTCAAAGGGGTCTCTTACTTCAGGGTCTGCAGATAAGCGACGAGCGCATCGATATCGGCGGCCGGCAGCTTGGCGTACCGGTCAGCCATCGGCGGCTTGCCTGTCGCCTTGCTCTTCGTGGCCATCTCCTTGGGCGTCAGGATCCAGGCTTTGATGTCCGCAGCACTGAGCTTCTTGCCGACGCCGTCAAGGGTGTTCGCCTTGTAGCCCTTGCCCGCGATGTTGTGACACCCCTGGCACTTCTGCGCCGCGTAGACTTCCTGCCCACGCTTCGCGTCCTGTCCTGCCGCAGCCAGCGACGGCGCTACGACGACGCCGAGGGCAACGACTGCCACTGGAAGAACCCTTCTCGTGATGAACGTGATCCGCATGGAGCCTCCAAAGACGATAACGGAGCTATCCCTCGCTACCAGTAATATCTGGCACCCAGCACGAACGAGTTCGCAGTATACGGGCGGTAGACGTACCCGAGAACGAGCGAGCTCGGCTGAACGATACTGTTGACGACCGTCTGATCGAATGCGAAGTCGTACACGCGGAAGGGCTCGTAAAGATACGAAAACGTCGCTGCCCACTGATTCGTCAGCCGATGCCGCACGTCGACGTGCAACTGCTGCAGCTTGTTGTAGACGTTTGGAAGCTGATTCGGCGGCGTGATCGGGCTGCCGGGAGGGATCGCGTAGAGATAGCTTCCTTCGGCGTAGCTGAAGTCGTAGGAGACGCGCGCTTCGGTGTTCTTGCGAAACCTCGGAGGCGTCGCATAGATCGAGAAGTAGTTCACGGTCTCCTTGGAATCGACAGTCCAGTTCCTCAGCGGGTCGGTCTCTTGTGGCGGCGTTTGTCCCGGGCTTGCGTTACGCGACTGCTGGAAGCCCGAGTAGCGCTCGTAGTTGTACGAGGCGCCGGCGCCCCAGCCATCGGGCCGGCGCAAGTCGGCACCCAGCGAGAATACGCGAAACGTCGATTCCTGCAGGCCGAAGTAGCTGTCGTCGTAGTCGTCCTTGCCAACGCCGCCCGACACACTGAACGTCCAGAGGTCGTTCGGCACGATATCGATCTGACCGTTGAATTTATTCCTGGTGCGATCGGCGACGTCGTAATGGCGCAAGGCCGGCTGTTCGCCGATTTCGACGAGGAGATCCTCGTTCAAGCCAGACCCGGAGCGATCCGAGAGCTCGTAGTCGGCCCGGAACGTCAGCCATTGCGTGCCGACGGCGTCCGCCGTGAGGCGGAGCGTATTTTCGCCGGTATTGTCGAAAATGCGGAAATCGTGCCCCGTGTTATTGCGCGTATAGCCGACGCTCAACGCGAGCGGCTGGAGGCCGGTCCATGTCGCGTCCGCATCGAAGGTCGTGCGGTTGTGAGCGTACAGCTCCGGCCCACCTGTCGACGACGTGGTGACGGACGTGTCGTAGTTGATGAACTGGGGTATGACTGCCTGGGGAGTTTCGTTGCTGTAGTCGTACCGACGAACACGAGCACTGAACCGCCACTCGTCGAGTGGCCGGGACACCAGGTTCAGATTCGTCGAGAAGACGTGCGCCGTGGCATCCGTTGTCGTTCGTGGCAGCGCCAACTGGGGCAGCGTCGCGTTGATCGTGAAGGGCTGAAGCGGCTCGTCGTTGTTCCACGATCCGAATGACACGAAGCCGGTCAGCTGCGTACGATGGGCAAATTTCGAATAGCCCGCAGCGCTGACGGTTTGCGCTGAATTGGACGGCCACAGTGCCGTCCGACCGCGGCCGGGGGCGCTCGTCGAGTCCGTCAGCCGAAGCGGGCTATCCCAGACCAGGGTGTCGTCCTGGTCGTTGAACCACGACCCGGCGTACCCGACGCGGAACATCTGGCGTGTGTTGTTCCACTCGGCGCCGAGATTGAAGTCGTTGGTCCGCGAATCGTACGGCAGCGCGACCTCGACGTCGTTGCCGAATCCAAAACTGGCGCCCCACGGCAGTTCCCCGACATGCCGCTGTGTGGTGAACGACGCTGTCAAATCCAATGACGGCTTGGGCGTGGACACGAAATTCACGTGCCCGATGTCACGGCGTTCGATGAGATCGAACTGGGTGGCGATCGGCAGATAGACGTTCAACCCACCGCCGTTCTGGGCCTGCAGCTGCGCCGTGTCGTCGAGCTGGAGCGGACTCGGCGCGGGTGTAAAGGGCGTCTTCGTGTCAACGCTGTAGAACTGAGGAATCTGGTCCCACAGACCGGTGACCACGAACTTGCCCGTTCGCTGGTACTCGGCGGCGTATCGTTGATCGCGCCACCCGAGGTTGTCCGCACCCGCACGGAACAACCAGCTTCCGTCGGTCGCATCGCGCGCAAACCTGGCATCGGTGAACAGCACGCCGTCGCGGACGTCCTGGTAACGCTGGAATCGAGCCGGATCGCCATCGATGCTGCTGAACCTTCCGCCGATTTGCAGCTGGTTCGCCCGCGGCTCAAACAGATTACGTGTATCGAGCGCGGCACCGACAGGCGCCTGGGCGGGCGCCTGTGCGACAGCCGCAGGGAGCACGCCTTCGGAGGCGGACAGAGCCACGGTTTGCGCGCGCGCGGCCGCCGGCGCCACGAACATCGCGCAACAGGTGAGATGAAGCAGCAGTTGACGGCGCATGTGTGCCTCCGGCCCTACCGCATGAAGAACTGCCCGGACGGATGGTTCGAGCCATGCACGTTCGAGTGGCAGTTCACACATGACCGTCCGAACATCCGGTTGCTCTTGTTCGTCGTGATTTCGTCCTTGTCATACAGCGTGGAGGGGTGTCGCGTGGCCACGTGGCAGCGCTGACAGAGCATCGGCATCCGAACGACGAGCATTCGATCGTTCGATGAACCGTGCGGGTCATGACACGTCGCGCAGTTCTCCCGAACGGGCGCATGTTCCCACAACATCGGACCGCGCATCTCGGCATGGCAGCTTTCGCACAACTCCGCCACTGAGCTGCCGACTTTGAGCGCCTTCACGTTGCTGATGGATCCGTGCGGGTTATGGCAGGACGTGCACGTCATCTTGCCTTCGCGCACCGGCATGTGGGCGACGGCACGCTCCGTCTTCGTGACCTGGACACGGTGACAGGTCGCACACAACTCGGTCTGGGTCGTCTTGACAAGCTGATGCGCGGTGGACTTCGGGCTGTGAACGCTGTGGCACGTGGTGCAGGAAAGATTCCGGCGCTCGTGCCCACTTCCCTCCCAGCCCGCGTGGTCACCGCGATTGTGGCAACTCAGACACGTCTGGTTGACCTCGGCAGGCTTGACCTGACCGAACTTGCGGATGTTGCCCTTATTTTCGTCGTCGACGTGCGCCTGGCCTGGACCGTGGCAGCTCTCGCAGCCGTGGGTGGCCGCCGGAGTTCGTGGGTTCATCGCCATCGCGTGGGGAGTGCCCTTGAGCGACTCGCCCTCGGTGTGGCACGCCTCGCAGGTGTCGCTCCCAACGTAACCGACCTGCGAATCGGGCGCCGCCGGCTTTTGTGCAGCCGGTGCCGGCGCCGCCGGCTTTTGTGCAGCGGGTGCCGGCGCGGCCTGCAAGGCGTCGGGTGACATCCCGTCGGTCGTACTGACTGCAATCGCAAACGCGAACAGACACGTAGCAGCAGCAAGATAGAAGCGGTGTTTCACATGCGCCTCTCAGAAGCTAGACTGACCCGTCGAACCGCGGGAAGCACACCTTGTGCCCGGCCGCTACGAGGTGCTCGTTCGTCGGGAAACGACGAATTTCCGAGCCTACATCGGAAGCCTGCTCCAGCGTGCTGGAGGAACTCCCAAATGTCGGAGGCCCCCATGCTTGTGGCGAACGGGCATCCGGATCAACCGGAGATAATTCGTGGCCGCGAAAAATTCCCCCGTGGAACGAGTCGTGCTGCAAATCGGGAGGAAGGATCTGCCTTATGAGGCCTGCCACTGAGAAGACACCACGGGCTCCTTCACGTGCTCCCTCCTCGGCCGAGAGCATCCGTACCGGACTCGGTGTGGACGCGATCACGCAAGCGTTGATCGACAACCTGCACTGCCTCCAGGCGAAGCTGCCCCAGCACGCATCGCGTAACGATTGGTACATGGCGCTCGCCTATACCGTCCGCGACCGGATGCTGCATCGTTACATCTCCACGCTGGGGACGATCGCAGACGCAAACATTCCGATCAAAGTCGTCGCATATATGTCGGCCGAGTTTCTCACCGGCCCACATCTGGGGAACAGCCTGATCAACCTGGGAATCTGGAGAGAAGCCGAAGAGGCGCTGGCGAGGGTCGGGCAAGATCTTCTGACGCTGCTCGAACAGGAAGAAGAGCCGGGGCTGGGCAACGGCGGCCTTGGCCGCCTCGCGGCCTGTTACATGGACTCGCTCGCATCGCTCAATGTCCCTGCGATCGGATATGGGCTGCGCTACGAGTTCGGCATCTTCGATCAGGATATCCGCGACGGTTGGCAGGTTGAGCTGACGGATAAGTGGCTTCGCTTCGGGAACCCGTGGGAGATCGTGCAGTCGGAGATCACATTCCACGTGAACCTCGGTGGGCGAACGGAATATTTCCGCGATGAGCTGGGTCAGCAACGTGTCCGCTGGGTACCCGACCGGGTGGTCAAGGGTGTTGCTTACGACACTCCTGTACCGGGATACGGCGTCGACACGACAAACCTGTTGCGCCTGTGGAAAGCGGAGGCCACCGAATCGTTCGACTTCTTTGCTTTCAACGTGGGTGATTACTACGGCGCAGTCAACGAGAAGATGAAGTCGGAAACAATCTCCAAGGTGCTCTACCCGAACGACGAGCCCGAGGCGGGAAAGCAACTCCGGCTGGCACAGCAGTACTTCTTCGTCTCGTGCTCACTGCAGGACATGATTCGCCTCACGCTGGTCCAGGAGAAGACGCTGGCTGAATTCCACGTCTACTGGGCCGTCCAGTTGAACGATACGCACCCGTCGATCGCGGTCGCCGAGTTGATGCGGCTGCTGGTGGATGAGCACGAGATGGATTGGGATCAGGCGTGGGAGATTACGCAGCGCACCTGCGGCTACACCAACCACACACTGCTTGCGGAAGCGCTCGAGAAGTGGTCACTCCCGCTCTTCGCCCGGCTCCTGCCGCGCCACCTCGAGATCATTTACGAGATCAACCGCCGCTTCCTGGACGACGTGCGCGCACGTCATCCAGGCGACGATCAGCTCGTACAGCGGCTGTCACTGATCGACGAGACAGGCGACAAATACGTGCGCATGGCGAATCTGGCCTGCGTCGGCAGCCATGCGATCAACGGCGTCGCCGCGCTGCACAGCGAACTGCTCAAACAGACAGTGCTGCGTGATTTCTACCAGGTGATGCCCGGGAAATTCTTCAATGTCACCAACGGCGTGACCCCGCGTCGCTGGATGGTGTTGAGCAATCCCAAGCTGAGCGCCCTGATCACCAAGCGGATTGGCGGGCGCTGGATCTCCAACCTGGAGGAGGAACTCCAGCGACTCGAGCCGTTGGCGACGGACGCGGGTTTCCAGGCCGAATGGCAGGCCGTGAAGGGTGACAACAAGTTCACGTTGACCGCATTCGTCAAGGCACACACCGGCATTCTCGTCGACCCACGGTCGCTGTTCGACGTCCAGGTCAAGCGGCTGCACGAGTACAAGCGGCAGCACCTGAACGTGCTGTACGTCATCACGCTGTACAACCGCATCAAGCGGGGTCAGACGTCGAGCACGCCACGAACGGTGATATTTGGCGGCAAGGCGGCTCCTGGCTACCGCATGGCCAAGCTGATTATCAAGTTGATCAATTCGGTGGCATCCGTCGTCAACATGGACGCGAAAGCCTCCGATTTTCTCAAGGTCGTGTTCATCCCGGACTTCAACGTCAAGACGAGTCATCACGTCTACCCTGCCGCTGATTTGTCCGAACAAATCTCCACGGCCGGCAAGGAGGCTTCGGGCACCGGCAACATGAAGTTCGCGATGAACGGTGCGCTGACGATTGGCACGATGGATGGCGCCAACGTGGAAATTCGCGAGGCGGTCGCTGCCGAGAACTTCTTCCTGTTTGGCTTGACCGCCGACCAGGTCGTTCAGCTCAAGAGGGACGGCTACGATCCGCGACGCTACTACGAGTCGAATCAGGAACTGCGCGAAGCCATCGACCTCATCGACTCGGGATTCTTCACCAACGGCGATCGCACGGTCTTTCGTCCGCTCGTCGAGTCGCTCCTGACACGCGACGATTACATGCTGCTGGCAGACTATCAGGCGTACGTCGACTGCCAGGAACGTGTCAGTGACGCATACCGTGACCGGACCAACTGGACGCGCATGTCGATTCTCAACAGCGCACGAGTGGGCCGGTTCTCATCGGACCGTTCGATTCGGGATTACTGCCGCGACATCTGGGACGTCAGACCGATGGAAATGCCGGACCAGGGCACATGAGCGCCGCGACTGCGTCGATCGCCAGGACGCGGGACGTCGAACAAGGCAGCAGCGCACCGCTGGGTGCGTCAGTCCGTCGCTCCGGCGTGAACTTCAGCGTGTTCTCGAAAAGCGCCACGCTGATCGAGTTGCTGTTGTTCGACGACCGTAACGCCGCGGAGCCATCACGAATCATTCCCCTCGATGCGACGCAGCACCGCTCCTATCACTACTGGCACGCCTTTGTCCCTGGTATCGGACCTGGTCAGATCTACGGCTACAGGGCTGATGGGCCGTTTGCGCCCGGACGCGGGCTTCGGTTCGATCGCGAGAAGCTGCTGCTCGATCCGTATGGGCTCGCGGTCGCCGTGCCCGATGGCTACCAGCGAGAAGCCGCTGCACGACCGGGCCCGAATCATGGCGCCGCGATGAAAAGTGTCGTCGCGGATCCAGGTGCGTATGACTGGGAAGGAGACGTTCCGCTCAAACGGCCCTTCGCCGAGACCGTCATCTACGAGTTGCACGTTCGCGGATTCACGCGGCATGCGACTTCGGGCGTCTCGCCCGGGTCACATGGGACGTATGCGGGACTGGTCGAGAAGATTCCCTATCTCAAGGATCTGGGCGTCACTGCCGTGGAGCTTCTGCCGATCTTTCAGTTCGATCCGCAGTCCGCACCGGCGGGCAAAGTCAACTACTGGGGCTACCAGCCCGTTTCATTCTTCTCGCCCCACCATGCCTATAGTTCGCGGCCTGATCCGCTCGGCGTCCTCGACGAATGCCGCGACATGATCAAAGCCCTGCACCGCGCCGGCATCGAAGTCATCCTCGACGTGGTGTTCAATCACACCGCCGAAGGTGGACATGACGGCCCGACGTTCTCCTATCGCGGTCTCGGGAACGACTGTTATTACATCCTGCGCGACGATAAGTCGCAGTACGCCGACTACACCGGCACCGGCAACACGCTGAACGCGAACCAGCCCATTGTGCGGCGGATGATCCTTGACAGCCTGCGTTACTGGGTCATCGAGATGCACGTCGACGGGTTCCGCTTCGACCTCGCCTCGGTCATGTCGCGCGACGAGTCAGGGCGTTCGCTTCACAACCCGCCGGTGCTGTGGGACATCGAATCGGATCCGCTCCTGGCGGGTACGAAGCTGATCGCCGAAGCGTGGGATGCGGCCGGCTTGTATCAGGTCGGCAGCTTCGTCGGTGACACCTGGCAGGAATGGAACGGGCGCTTCCGCGACGACGTTCGCCGGTTTTTCAAGGGCGACGAGGGATCGGTCTCGGCAATCGCCACGCGCCTGCTTGGCAGCCCTGACCTCTACGGTCATGAAGAACGCGAAGCCGAGCAGAGCATCAACTTCGTCACCTGCCATGACGGGTTCACGCTCAACGACCTGGTCTCCTACAACCACAAGCACAACGAGGCCAACGGTGAGGACAATCGCGACGGGACTGATGACAACCTGAGTTGGAATTGCGGCGTCGAAGGACCGACCGACGATCCCGCGATCGAGGCGTTGCGGAATCGTCAGGTCAAGAATTTCTTCGCGCTCGAGTTGCTCGCTGCAGGTACCCCGATGGTGCTGATGGGCGATGAGGTGCGGCGGACTCAACGCGGGAACAATAACGCATACTGCCAGGACAACGACGTCAGCTGGTTCGACTGGTCCCTGCTGACGTCCCACGGCGACGTCCACCGGTTCGTCAAGGAGCTCACGGCATTCCGGCAGCGTCGCGACGTTGTCGCACAAGAAACCACGTTGACGCTCAACCAGGTTCTTGGTCGAGCCCGAATCGACTGGCACGGCGTCCTGCTCAACCGCCCGGACTGGAGCGAGTACTCGCACTCGCTGGCCTTCACGTTGCGGAGCGTCCGAGGGCAGTTCCTGCTGCACGGCATGCTGAACGCGTACTGGAAGCCGTTGATGTTCGAGCTTCCGCCGGCGCCGGCGGGCTATGGCACGTGGCGCCGCTGCATCGATACGGCACTGGCTTCGCCCGACGACATCAACCGCTGGGACGTCGCGCCCACGGTGACAACGACAACGTATGAAGTACATCCGCGCTCGGTAGTGCTTCTCGCGCTACCGCTCGCCGCGAAAGTTGAGAGGAAGTCATGAACACGCAAGCTGCACCCGTGGAAGTCGAATCACGTCCGCTGACCGATCAGGAACTGACCCTGATGCACGCCTATTGGCGCGCGTGCAACTACCTCGCGGTCGGAATGATCTACCTGAAGGACAACCCGCTGCTTCGCGAACCGCTGATTACGGAGCACGTGAAGCATCGACTGCTCGGCCACTGGGGCGCCAGCCCGGCATTGTCGTTCGTGTGGGTGCATCTGAACCGGCTGATCGTCAGAGACGATCTCGACGTGATTTTCGTGGCCGGTCCAGGCCATGGCGCGCCCGGTGTGCTCGGGCCCGCCTATCTCGAGGGCACCTACTCGGAGATCTATCCGGACAAGAGCCAGAACGCCGAGGGGATGCAGAAGTTTTTCAAGCAGTTCTCCTTCCCCGGCCATATCGGCAGTCACGTCACTCCCGAGACGCCGGGCTCGATCCACGAGGGCGGAGAACTGGGCTACAGCCTGTCGCACGCCTACGGGATGGTGCTCGACAACCCCGATCTGATCTCGGTGTGCGTCGTCGGTGACGGCGAAGCCGAGACCGGACCACTCGCGACCGCGTGGCATTCCAACAAGTTCCTCAACCCGATTCACGACGGGGCGGTCCTGCCGATTTTGAATCTCAATGGATACAAGATCGCGAATCCCACGGTCCTTGCCCGCGTCAGCCACGAAGAACTGGAAGCACTCTTCACCGGCTACGGCTACACCCCCTATTTCGTGGAGGGAAGCGACCCCTCGTCGATGCACCAGAAGATGGCGGCGACACTGGATCAGGCCGTCGGCCAGATTCGCGCCGCACAGAAGGCGGCGCGCGATTCGAACAATCCAACCCGTCCGCGCTGGCCGATGATCGTGCTGCGCTCACCAAAGGGTTGGACCGGTCCCAAGGAGATCAAAGGACACAAGGTCGAAGGCTCATGGCGCTCGCATCAGGTGCCTTTCAGCGATGTGCGGAACGATCCGGCCGGACTGAAGCTCCTCGAAGAATGGATGCGCAGCTACAAGCCGGAGGAGCTGTTCGACGCCGACGGCACGCTCGTGCCACAACTGAAGGCTCTGGCTCCGAAAGGGAACCGGCGGATGAGCGCCAACCCGCACGCCAATGGCGGGTTGCTTCGCAAACAACTCAGGCTCCCCGATTTCCGGCAGTACGCCGTCAAGGTGTCTTCACGCGGCACGTCGGCTCATGAAAACACCAAACCGCTCGGCGAGTTCCTGCGCGATGTGCTGGCCAACAACCCAACCAATTTCCGTATTTTCGGGCCCGACGAAACTGCTTCCAATCGACTGCAGGCCGTGTACGGCGCGAGCAAGAAAACGTGGATGGCGGATCTTCTTCCCGAGGACTCTGACGGCGGCGAGCTGTCTCGTGACGGCCGCGTCATGGAGATGCTGTCGGAGCATACGCTCGTCGGCTGGCTCGAGGGATATCTCCTCACCGGACGTCACGGCTTCTTCCATACGTACGAGGCCTTCGCCCACGTCATCGACTCGATGTTCAACCAGCACGCGAAATGGCTGGATATCTCCAAAAACCACGTCCCCTGGCGCGCCTCGGTCGCATCACAGAACATCCTGCTCTCGTCGACAGTCTGGCGCCAGGACCACAACGGGTTCTCTCACCAGGATCCGGGTTTCATCGATGTCGTGACCAATAAGGGTCCCTCTGTCGTACGCGTCTACCTGCCACCAGATGCGAACACGCTGTTGTCAACCGCCGATCACTGCCTTCGCAGCCAGGACTACATCAACGTCATCGTCGCTGACAAACAGAAGCATCTTCAGTTCACGACGATCGATGAGGCTTGCGTGCATTGCGCCAAGGGCCTCGGTATCTGGACGCGCGCCAGCACCGATGCCGGCGAGGAGCCGGACGTCGTCCTGGCCAGCTGCGGAGACGTGGCGACGATGGAGGCCTTGGCGGCGGCGGCGATCCTGCGAGAGCGCGTGCCGGACCTGAAGCTGCGATTCGTCAATGTCGTCGATCTTTTCAGGCTGCGGCCCGCATCCGAGCATCCGCATGGGTCAACGGAGCGGGAATTCGAAGGCCTGTTCACGTCTGACAAGCCGATCATCTTCAACTTCCACGGTTACCCGTGGCTGATTCACCGGCTCGCCTACCGCTTCAAAGGGCACGAGAACCTGCACGTGCGCGGCTACAAGGAGAAGGGCAACATCAACACGCCGCTGGAACTGGCGATGCTGAACGAGACGTCGCGCTTCCATCTGGTAATCGATGTCGTCGATCGCGTGCCGAGGCTGCGCGCCAAGGCGGCTCACCTGAAGGAGGAGATGAAGAACGCCATCATCGACAACATGAACTACGCGCACGAGCACGGCACCGATCGGCAGGAGATTGCGAACTGGACCTGGCCTTACTAGGCCAAAAGTCAAAGGTCAAAGGTCAAAGGTACGGTCCAAGGTCCAAGAACCAAGGACGATGGCTTCAGGCGAGGCCGTGCCTCTTCATGCGGACGTACAACTGATGACGTGTCATCCCGAGCGCCCGGGCCGCTTCCGACTTGTTGAAGCGGACACGTTGGAGCGCTTGTTCGATCATGTCGCGCTCCAGCGATTTCAAATCGCCGGCTGATGACACCGGTTGCGGCGGCCGCTGGGGTTCGGCTACCGGAGTCATGGCGGCTGGTTCGCGGAAAGCGACCCTCGCTGCGGGGCGTATGCCGAGGCCTATCGCGAGATGCTCCGGCGTGATCAGTCCTCCCTCGCAGAGGATCGACGCGCGTTCGAGAATGTTCCTCAGCTCGCGGACGTTGCCCGGCCAGTGATAGTCGAGCAACCGCTCGCGCGCGTCCTTCGAGATACCCGCCGCCGGCCTCGCGATGTTGCGGCCGATCTCCGCGAGAAAGGCCTCGCTGAGTGGCAGGACGTCGTCGGGCCGTTCGCGCAGCGCCGGCAGGTAGATGGCGAAGACGTTCAGGCGGTAGTACAAATCCTCACGGAACTGATTCTGCGAGATCGCCCGCTCCAGATCGCGGTTGGTCGCGGCGATGATGCGCGCGTCCGTGCGCAACACGCGTGTCCCACCGAGCCGCTGGAATTCGTGTTCCTGCAACACGCGCAGGAACTTTGCCTGCGCGGGCAGGCTCATCTCCCCCACTTCGTCGAGAAACAGGGTGCCGCCGGCGGCCTGTTCGAGCTGCCCGGGTTTGCTCTGCACGGCGCCGGTAAAAGCGCCGCGCTCGTAGCCGAACAACTCGGCTTCGAGCAGCTGCTCGGGAAGCGCCGCGCAATTCAGCGCGATGAACGGCCCGTTCGCACGCGGCGATGCTCTATGCACGAAGCGCGCGACCACCTCTTTACCCGTTCCTGACTCACCGAGAAGCAAGACCGTTGTCTCGTTAGGCGCGACCTGCGTCGCGTGCGTGAGGACCGAGCGCCACTGTGGCGACTCACCGATGACGCGGCGATATCCCGTCCTCGCATCGAGCTCCGCGGTCAGCGCGCGGACGCGCGATTCGAGCCGTGCCGCCCGTTCCGAGGCCTCGTCGGCGCGCTTCGATGCCTCGGCTCCCCTGTCACGCGCGATGAGAAGCGTAAGCCGGTCGGCGATCCGACGCGCGATGAGAACGTCTGACGCCGTGAATGCGGCCAGCGTTCGGGAACCAAAGATGACGGCACCGCCATATCGGCCTTCGAGCTTGAGCGGCACGCGGAGGAGAGACTTGAATCCCTGTCGCGCGGCGCGGACGTGATGCGGCTCGGTACGGATCGATGTGTCTTTGACGATCTCGTGCTCCCACTCCGGGTTGCTGATCAGCTCTTCCGGCACGTCGACGATCTGGGGCTGTGACGAGTCGACCCCCACGCTCGCATAGATGCGCGCATGGCGGCCGTCCGGCAGGATCACCGGCAAGGACGCCGCGTCATGAGGCAGGACCTTCTGCGCGATCGCGCACATGCGCTTGAACACATCACTCAAATCGTCAGTGTCACTGAGTGAATTGAGCAGATCGTCGAGCAGCTCGAGGTTGGCGGCGCGGGCGCGCAGTTCGTCGGTGTGTCGCGCCCGCTCGGCCAGTCGCTGATGCGACAACGTCACCGTGATGAAGTCCGCCAGCCGGAGTGCGATCTCGATGTCGGCGCTCGAGTACGTGGCGCACTCGAGCGACATGAACCCGAGACCGCCAATCACACGATCGCCGAGGCGCAGCGGCACTCGAATCGACGAGCGGCTCCCGGCCTGGGTCGCCGGGCGATCGCGCTCGAGTGGATGGCGCAGGTGGTCGTCGACGATGTCGAACTTCCACGCGCGCACAATCGCAGGCGGATAGGGTTGCGGAAACGTGCCTCCGAGCTGCGGGGCCGAGCCGCTCCGCGCCTCGATCGTCACGTGAGTGAGATCGTCGTCGAGCAGGCTCAGCGTCAGGATGTCATGCGCCAATGCCTGTTTACTGATCTCGGAGAGTGAGTCGAGGACGTCCCGAATGTCGAGGACCTGCATCAGTGCGGGCAGAAGCCCCGATGCCAGCTCGAGCCGCTCCAGGCGCATGCTGCGATCGGCTGCGGACGTCGGGCGATCGAGAAGGTCTAAAGCACGTGTCGCCACGTCCTCGAGCCCGCGAATCTGATCCTGCGTTGGGGGATTCGTGCCAGCCAGTCCGGCCCAGAGCCGCGTGGCAGCATTACGGTGCGGGATTGGCACCGACACGAGTTGACCCGCTCCGGCAAACGCGGAACGCCACTCAATCGGGCTCTGAACCCTGGAGTCGATCAGGGTGCTCGGGCCACGCTCGCGCGTTCCCTGGCGCAGCGCTTCAGGTATTTCCTCAGTTGGAATGACGTAAGACCCGAATCCGAATGCGTACCAGTACAGCAACTGGACTCTTTGATGATCGAGCGGGCGCACGAGCCCGACAATTGCGGTGGGAATCACCACGTCGATGGCCCGTGTGAGACCCGTCAACGCTTCCCGGGCCGGAAGTTCCAGCATGCCTAGCAATCCTGTCACGTGAATTCTTTTAGCAGTTGGTACGTTCTTTCAACGTAGTGCTTGAAGCTTACTCTCGCAGCCCGCATGTAACCCCTGTAGGGAAACGGAGGAGACGGAGGAAACGGCGCACCACGGAGACACGGCGAAACGGAGATTCAACGGCGGGAATGCCATGCCGGTGAGGCCGGCCATTCGGCCGGCCGTCGGATAGAGCGACGCGCAAATTCACAAGCCTTCCACGATCGATTGTCGGCTTGTGATTGCGCGCCGCTCTATCCCACCCGCGCGAAGCGCGTCACCGGCATGGCACCCCCCGTTCGTCCTCCGTGCCTCCGTTCCTCCGTGTCGATCCGTTTCCTCCGTGCACTCCGTTACGGCGTTACGGACGATATTGCGCGGCGAGCACCGTGATGTCGTCCGACTGTTTCGCGCCGGCCGTGAACCCGCGCACATCGGCCAGCACGCGCCTCACCGTTTCAGCAGGCATCGCATTGGACAACGAGCTGAGTGTCGCCAATAGCCGGTCCTCGCCGAAGAAGCCCTTGTCGGGATTGATCGCTTCCGAGACACCGTCCGAATACAGCACGAAGGTATCTCCCGGCGTGAGCTCGAAGGTTTCGGCGTCGACCGGATTGCTCGGCAGCAGCCCCACGGGCCTGCCGGACGAGGGGCACGCGAATCGCGGCGCGCGTCCTGGCGACAGAATCACCAGTTCGTGATGCCCTGCGCACGCACATGTCACGCGCTGTTTTTCGAGATCGAAGACGAGGCACTGCAGTGTGACGAACATGCCGCGCGGATTCTGTTCGAGCAGTTCGTCGTTGAGGCGACGCAGGATCTCGTCCGGCTCGGGGATCTGTCTGGCCAGCGTGCGCAGAACGGTCATGGCAACCGCCATGAACAACGCGGCCGAGACTCCCTTTCCGGAGACATCACCCAACGCCACGACGATGCGACCATCGGCAGCGCGCAGGACCTCGTATAGATCGCCTCCAACTGTGCGAGCCGGCTCTATGACCGCCTGCACATCGAGACCTGATCCCTTCGTGACGGCATCGAGATCGGCGGGCAGAATGCCCATTTGAATCTCGCGTGCGACCCTGAGATCACGCGCCATGGCCTCTCGAACGGCGTCGGCGTAGGCCTTGGCCCTGAGCAGCGATCGCGCCCTCGCCTTGATCTCCAGGACCTCGAACGGCTTCGTCAGGTAATCATTGCCGCCGACCTCGAAGCCGTGCGCTTTGTCCTTCACGTTCTCCAACGAACTGAGAAACATCACCGGCACTTCACGCGTCGCCTCACGTGAGCGCAGCCGCCGGCACACTTCGTACCCATCGACACCCGGCATCATGATGTCCAGCAGCACGAGGTCCGGCGGACTCTTTTCGACGCTGCGAAGGGCTGTGTCGCCGTCGAGCGCAACGCTCAACTTGTACTCGTCGCGCAGGGCCTCCACCAGGATGTCGATGTTCTCTTTCGCATCGTCGACGATGAGAACGCGGCTTTCGGACAGATCCTTCACGTCAGACCCCCTGCACACCTTTGAGTGCCTGCTCCAATCGCGTCTGAGCATCGGCGAAGGCGTAACCCTGAACGAGCTTCTCGAAGTCCGGCCAACCCGCGTCGCCAAACAGTGGCCGCAGCGCCGCCTGATTCGCTTCGACGAAATCGGCTGCGCCGGGATCGAATTCGGAAAGGAGCGTGGTGAGCCGTCCTGCCGCTTCGCGGCTCTGAGGCAACTGCACGCTCGTCGGCGTCGTGGGATTCACCTTGTCTTCGGCGGGGAACACCTCTGGGAGCGCTCGTAACGCGGTCACCAACGGATCGAGCGTTGCGGCGACGCGCCGCTTGGCCGTCTCGACGTCCTTTTCAGCGGCGCCGTCACGAATGCACTTCTCCAGGGCGCCCGCTGCGAACTGCACCTCCGTGGCGCCGATATTGCCCGCCACTCCTTTGAGCGTGTGCGCGAGTCGTTCCGCTGTCTGCCGGTCGCCTGCTCCCTGAGCCTCGGTCACACCCGCGACCGCCGTACCCTGGTTCTCGACGAACTGACGAAGCAGCTTGAGGTACAGCTTCCTGTTGCCGCCGACTCGCGACAGCCCGGCGCCGGCGTCGAGATCGGCGACCTGGTGCAGACGATCGGGGGCGGCACGCTCCGCGCGTTTGTAGAATCGTCCGACGGTCTCGAACAACGTCGCGGGATCGATCGGCTTGGCAATGTGGTCGTTCATGCCGGCATCGAGACAACGCTGACGCTCCTCGACCGTGGCGTGCGCCGTCATCGCAATCACCGGCAGCGTTGCGAACCGATTGTCGGAACGTAGCTTCGCCGTCGCCTGATAACCGTCCATCTCCGGCATCTGGAGATCCATCAGGACCAGATCGAATGGCGCTGGCTGTGGTCCGTTCGACAGGCTCTCGACCGCTTGTCGACCGTTGTGAGCAATCGTGACGGTGGCCCCGGCACCCTCGAGCAGCTCGACGGCAATCTGCTGATTGATCTCGTTGTCCTCGGCCAGCAGGATTCGCGCGCCCCTGAGCGGCGTTTCCTGCTCTCGTTCCGCTGACACCTGGGCGGCCTCGCCGGGCTCGGCAAAGACACTCACGAGAGTATCCACGATTGTCGATCTGGTAACTGGCTTGATGAGAAAGCCGTCGAGTTGGAGCCGCTCGGCTTCTTCGCGAATGTCTTCGCGTCCGAAGGCCGTGACGATGACGATGGCCGGCTGATGCGAGAGCGTCTCGTCGCTCTTGATGTGTCGACTGGCTTGCAGGCCGTCCATGCCCGGCATGCGCCAATCCATGAACACGATGTCGTAGGCTCCGCTGGAATCGCATTCACGAATCGCGGCAATAGCTTCCTTCCCGGACTCGGCCAGGTCCACCCGCGCCGTGATGGTGTTGAGCGATTCCCGCAGGATCTCGCGGGCGGCCGCGTTGTCGTCGACGACGAGGGCCCGCAGTCGCGCGAGTTTTTCAGGAACGATCTTGCGGGACTCCTTCGCTTCACCCACACCGAGCCACAGGGTGAAGTAGAAGGTCGTCCCGACACCCGGTTCGCTTTCGAGCCAGATGCGCCCACCCATCAACTCGACCAGCCGCCGGCAGATGGTCAGCCCCAGGCCGGTGCCGCCATGCTTGCGCGTGGTGGACATGTCCGCCTGTGTGAACGGCCGAAACAACTTCGCGGACTGTTCCCGGGTCATGCCGATTCCCGTGTCACGCACGGAGCACTTCAATTGCACTTTCTCGCCAGTCCGTTCGACCAACTCGATGTCGACCCGGATTTCGCCCCGCTCGGTGAACTTCACGGCGTTTCCGATGCAGTTCGTGAGGATCTGACCAAGGCGAACCGGATCGCCCAGCAGGTGTTCAGGGATCCCGGGCGCGGCGTGCACCAGGAACTCGAGCCCTTTGTCGTGGGCCTGTTGCGCCGTCAGCGTGGTCACGGAGCTGATGACGTCATCGAGCGTGAAGTCGGTCGATTCGATGTCGAGCCGCCCTGCCTCGATCTTCGAGAAGTCGAGGATGTCGTTGATGACGGCGAGCAGTGATGTGCCGGCGTTATGAATCTTGCTGACGTAGTCGCGTTGCTTCCGCGAGAGATCGGTCTTGAGGGCCAGATGCGAGAGGCCGATGATGGCATTCATCGGCGTCCGGATTTCGTGCGTCATGTTGGCCAGGAACATCGACTTCATCTCGGTCGCTTCCTCGGCCTTCTGCCTCGCGCCGACCAGTTCTTCCGCCTGCGCCTCGAGTTGGTGCGCTTGTGCCTGCGTCTGACCAAGCAACTGCTGCGTGTGGAGATTGCGCTCCAGGATTTCGAGGCTCATCCCGACGACAGGCAAGACCTCGTCGAGCAACGCCTGCTCGCCGGTCGTGAACGGCCGAAACGTCGCGACTTCGAGCACGGCCTGCAGTGTGTCCTTGGACGAAACGGGCAGCGCCGTCGCCTGCGACGGAAGTGCCTGACCCAGGCCGGACGCAATGCGCAGATAACCAGGAGGCAGATTGGTCAGCGCCACTGCTTTCCGCTCGTGTGCACACTGCCCAACCAGACCTTCGCCGAGTTGTATAGGTCCGGCCGAGTCGGCGCCGCCCGAAACGCCGTACGCGGCCACCCGCCGCAGCTGGTTGCTCTTGTCGTCAAGCCAGTAAAAGCCCGCCACACCCCCACCCAGCATCGGCACCAGGTCGGACAGCAGTCGTTGGCCGAACTCGGGAAGTGAGCTTGCGCCCTGTAGCACTCGTGTAATCCGGGACACGTTGGCCTTGACCCACCGTTGTTCGTCCATGGCGGCCGCGCCCTGTTTCAGGATGTCGATCGAGCGGGCGAGCTCGCCCGTCTCATCGGTGGCGCGAACGAACGGTACGGCTTTCGCGTAATCGCCCTCGGCGATTGTCTTGACCGACGACTCCAGCGCCCGGATGGGTGTGACGATGCGTCGGAGAGTCAGAAATCCGAGAAGCAGCGTCAGGACGAATGCTGCCGAGTTGGCAATCAGCATGTCGCGGCGAAAGCGATTGATCACGGCGATCGATTCACTGGCGGCGGCCGCGGCCGACTGCTGGTCATACCCGATCCATTCGTTCGACACGGCGCTCAGGCGGAAGCCGAGCTCGGTGATGCGCCCGTTCAGGAATCTAACCGCTTCCCGACCCTGCCCTGCGTCGAGCAGCGCCATCGCCTGCTTGGCGTCGCCGATCCAGTCGCGGCTGAGCGTCTGGTACTCGTCGAAAAGCCGGCGCTCCTTGTCGCCGAGGATGAGGCCGTCGCCGTACTCCTGAAGCAGGCGGGTGACATCCCGCTCGTCCTCATCGAAGGCCGCCCGCGCAGCCGCCCGCTGCGTGTCGTTTTCGGCCAGCAGGTAGCTGCGGACGTTGACTCGCAGTTCGGAAAACCCGCGAGAGAGATTCCCCAGCGTCGCGAGCGCGACGATCCGTGATTCGGCAACGAGGCGGCTGCGCTCCTCAATCTCGGCAAGCTGCAGGCGCGTGAAGACACCAAGGCCCAGCAGCGCCACGAGCGGCACCGTCAGCAGGACGACCAGACGCCTGGCTATCGTCACGTTCGAGGCGAACTCTACCGCAAGCTGCATGCCTGCGTGGCCATACAGCGACCGACGCAAACGCCCGCGAATTGTACGCGGGACTTCCGTTGTATTGGAGGTCCTCCGTTATGACGGAGGCGTCACGCCTTTCTCGGTGAGCTCATCGCAACAGAGAGCCGTATTTTCGGGAGTTTCACGTAGCCGGAAACTGGTTCGAGATCGGCATTCAGTGTGCTTCCCGCAGCGCGTGCAGAGAGGGCGGAAGGGACGCGAGATGACCAAGCCAGCAATCGTCGACGTCACGGAACAGGCCCGGTTGAATGATGCGCGGGAGGCAGGGATCCCGTGGAAGAAATGGGGGCCATATCTCAGCGAACGACAGTGGGGGACGGTCCGCGAAGACTACAGCGACGATGGCAATGCGTGGGCGTATTTCTCGCACGATCAGTCACGCTCGCGCGCCTACCACTGGGGTGAGGACGGCCTCGGCGGCATCTCCGACGACAAGCAGCGTCTCTGCTTCGCGCTCGCCCTGTGGAACGGGCGAGACCCGATCCTGAAAGAGCGGCTGTTCGGACTCACCAACAGCGAAGGCAATCACGGGGAGGACGTCAAGGAGTACTACTTCTACGTCGACAGCACGCCGACGCACTCCTACATGAAATACCTCTACAAGTACCCGCAGCGGGAGTACCCGTACAGGGACCTTCTCGAGAAGAACCGGATGCGGTCGCGGGAAGAGCTCGAGTATGAATTGCTCGACACCGGCATCTTCGACGACGACCGCTACTTCGACGTCTTCGTTGAGTACGCCAAGGCTGGCCCCGAAGACATTCTCATCAAGATTACGGTGCACAATCGCGGCCCCGAGTCGGCGCGGTTGAACCTGTTGCCCACCCTCTGGTTCAGGAACACGTGGTCGTGGGGGGAAGACGACCGCAAGCCTTCGCTCAAGGCAGCGGGGCCGGGCGCGATCGAAGCGTCACATCACGACCTCGGAAGATACGTGCTCAGTTGTGATGGGGCGCCAGAGCTCATATTCACCGAAAACGAGAGCAACGCGCAGCACTTGTGGGGACAGCCCAACCCGTCACCTTATGTGAAGGATGCCTTCCATCTCTACGTCACCACAGGCAACCGGGCATCGGTCAATCCCGCTCACGTAGGGACCAAGGCGGCCGCCAACTATGTACTCGATGTACCTGGAGGCGGAAGCCAGACGGTGCGTCTGCGACTGACGGGCGTGCCGCTGAAGGACGCATTCAGCGGCTTCGAGCAGATCGTCAACAGCAGGATTCAGGAAGCGGACGAGTTCTACCAGCGGATTACGCCAAAATCGCTCTCTGAGGACGAGCGTCGCGTCCACCGCCAGGCACTGGCCGGCATGCTGTGGGGCAAGCAGTACTACTACTTTGATCTGGAGAAGTGGCTCAGCGAGCACCGGAGTCATCCGTTGACTGACGCGGCGCGGCCAGGCGTGCGGAACGCCGAGTGGTTCCACATGCTCAACGCCGAAGTGATCTCGATGCCGGACAAGTGGGAGTACCCGTGGTACGCGGCGTGGGATCTGGCGTTCCATACGATCGCGCTTGCGCTCGTCGACTTCGATTTCGCCAAGGATCAGCTGCTATTGATGCTGCGCGGTTTGTACTTCCATCCCAACGGACAGATCCCCGCCTACGAATGGAACTTCAGCGACGTCAACCCGCCGGTGCATGCGTTTGCGACGCTCTATCTGTTCAAGATGGAGCGCACGCTCGGGCGCGCCGACATGCGCTTCCTGGAACGCTCGTTCCAGGGGCTGATGCTGAATTTCAACTGGTGGGTCAATCGGAAGGACCCGAGCGGACGCAATGTCTTCGCCGGCGGGTTCCTCGGATTGGACAACATCGGTGTATTCGACCGCAGCGCGGAGCTTCCGACAGGCGGCTCGCTCGAGCAGGCGGACGGGACGGCCTGGATGGCCTTCTACTGTCAGTGCATGCTCGAGATGTCGCTGATCCTCTGCGATTACGACTCGATATACGAGGAGTATGCGTTCAAGTTCGTCCAGCATTTCATGTGGATCGCCTATGCCATGGATCGCATCGGTGACAATCACGACGAGATGTGGGACGAGGAGGACGGTTTTTTCTACGACCTGCTGCGCCTGCCGGGCGGCGAAGCGAATCGCCTGAAAGTGAGGTCGCTGGTCGGGTTGTTGCCGCTCTGTGCCTCGACCGTCTTCGAAGAAGAAGGCGTGGTCGCGAATCACCCAAGGCTGAAGGAGTTGATCGAGCTCGCAAGGAAGCGTCACAAGGAAGTGCTCTCACACATCGCTCCCACAGACCAGGGGTTCATTGGGTACAAGAACCGGCGTCTGCTTTCGATTCTCAACAAAAAGAAGCTCGAACGGGTACTCGCCTACTTGTTCGATGAAAGCGAGTTTCTCGGGCCATATGGCATCCGTTCGCTCTCTCGATATCACCTGGAGCACCCGTTCAAGTTCTGGGTCGGCCACCAGGAGTACAGCGTGCAGTATCTTCCCGCCGAATCGAACACGGGAATGTTCGGAGGAAACTCGAACTGGAGGGGCCCGGTCTGGATGCCTGTCAACATCCTCATCATCAGGGCGTTGCTGAACTTGTATACGTTCTACGGCGATGACTTCAAGGTGGAGTGTCCGACCGGTTCCGGGCGCTACATGACGTTGTTCGAAGCCAGCCAGGAACTGTCGCGCAGGCTGGCAGGCACGTTCCTGCGCAACGCCGAAGGGAAACGACCGGTCTACGGAGGCACAGAGAAGTTCCAGAACGATCCTCACTGGAAGGACCTGATCCTTTTCTACGAGTACTTCCACGGCGACAACGGAGCCGGCCTTGGGGCCAGCCACCAGACGGGATGGACGGGCCTCGTCGCGCCGCTTCTCGACCTCTACGGGCGACTGGACGCGAAGACTATTCTGGAGACCGAACGCCGAAAGCTGCAGACGCGGATGATGATGGAGCAGGTGGCCGGAGAACACGTGCAGACTTAATACAACTCCCAACTCCCAACTTTCAACTTTCAAAACCCGAAATCCAACTTCCAACGTCGGCACTGGGAATT
>Ga0207643_10000527_pt1 | contig 24547 bp, 24 predicted proteins | sample KBSMisM62_FD_184313 | JGI IMG/M metagenome (GOLD analysis project Ga0207643, IMG submission 184313) | Miscanthus rhizosphere microbial communities from Kellogg Biological Station, Michigan, USA - KBS Miscanthus M6-2 (SPAdes) (version 2) | ecosystem: Host-associated > Plants > Roots >...
GGACGGATCGTCGAGATCGGCCCTGCCGAGGACGTGTTGACCGAACCGTTGCACCCCTACACGAAGGCCCTGCTCGAGGTCGTGCCCGAGGCGGGCGGACTCAAACGACCGTTCCTGACCGGTGAGCCGCCCGACCCCACGCAGATCCCCGAGGGGTGTCGGTTCCACCCCCGGTGCCCCGAGCTCATCTCGGGAGGGGCGTCGGCGGCCGGCGTCGAGGCGATGTGCCGCGGCGAGGACCTCGGGCTGGTCGAGCTCCGACCGGACCACTTCGCCGCGTGCCACCTCGCGGCGGCCCGCCCCGGCGACGCCGTACCTTCGGCGACGACCTGACCGTCGACCCCGGGTCACCCGGCGGTCTCCGCTGCGCGCCAACTAGCGTGCGAGACTTCGTGGATCGGAACGACGGGACCGGATCCCACCGTCCGAGGTGACCGGGGAGCGATGACCGACCGCTACGACATCGTGATCGTGGGCGCCGGCCACAACGGGTTGACCGCCGCGTTCTACCTCGCCCGGGCCGGCCTGCGGACCCTGGTGCTCGAACGCCGCGAGCTCGTCGGCGGCGCGTGCGTGACCGAGGAGATCGCGCCGGGCGTCCGCGCCTCGACGACCTCCTACATCGCGAGCATGCTGCGCCCCGAGATCGTCGCCGACCTCGGCCTCGCCGAACGCGGGCTGCGGATGGTCCCGTGCGAGCCGGGGTTGCAGGTCGTGTTCGAAGATCGCCCCGTGCTGCCGTGGTGGTCGACGCACGAACGCACCGCCGAGGAGATCCGCCGGATCTCGGCGCACGACGCGGACGCGTTCGGCCGCGTGACCGAGCGCCTCCACGAGCTCGCCCGCTCGCTGCAGCCCTTCTTCCTCGAGGAGGCGCCGAACCTGTACGCGACGGGCTGGAGCAAGCTCCGCGAGGGACGGCGCCTGTTCCGGCGGTTCCGGCACCTGTCGGGCGACCAGCTCTCAGACCTGGTGCGGTTCGCGACCGGGTCGCTCGGCGAGTTCGTCGAACGGCATTTCGAGTCCGACGAGGTCCGCCGCCTCTACCTAGCGAACAACGTCTACGGGATGCACGCGCCCCCGTACCGACCGGGGACCGCGATCGGGCTCCTGTTCCACATGCTCTCCGGCGGCGAGCACCACATCCAGGGCTTCAACGGACACGTGATCGGCGGGATGGGCTCGATCACCAAGGCGATGGCGTCGGCGGTCCGCGACGCCGGCGCCGAGATCCGCACGAACGCCGAGGTGGCGCGCATCGACGTCCTGCAGGGCAGGGCGACGGGGGTCACGCTCGAGGACGGGACCGAGATCTCGGCGCGTACGGTCGTCTCGAACGCGGACCCCAAGCGCACGTTCCTCGGCCTGATCGAGAAATCCCAGCTCGACGAGGGGTTCCGCGCCGACGTGGAGTCGATCGCGATGGCGGGCCCCTGCGCGAAGGTGAACTTCGCACTAGACCAGGAGCCCCGTTGGCACGGTATGCCCGAGGACGCGGACCCCAACCAGCGGTCGCTCGCGACGCTCGTGCCGACCCTCGAGGGCGCGCAGCGGATGTACGACCAGCACCGATGGGGCGAGATCCCGGACGAGCTGTGGGTGGACTGCGTCACCTCGTCGAACGTGGATGACACGCTCGCGCCCTCGGGCACACACGTGATGACGGCGTTCGTGCAGTACGTGCCGTTCGAGCTTCGGTCGGGCACCTGGGACGAGCTGCGCGACGAGCTCGGGCGCAAGGTGGTCGAGACGATCTCGCGATCATCCGACAACGTCGCCACGTCGATCCGGGCGATGCAAGTCGTCACGCCACTGGACCTGGAACGCACCTACGGGCTGACCGAGGGCAACATCTTCCACGGAGACCTCAACGTCGAGCAGCTGTTCTTCATGCGGCCGCTCCCCGCGTGGTCCCGGTACCGAACGCCGATCGACGGGCTGTACCTGTGCGGGGCCGGCACGCATCCCGGCGGCGGCGTGACCGGCGCGCCCGGCTACGTCTCGTCGCGCGCGGTCCTGAAGGACCTGAAGCGGCGGCGGTCGTGACGCTCGAGATCGCCTGTCCGACCTGCGGCCCTCGGCCGCACACCGAGTTCGCGTACGGCGGCGAGGAACTCCCGCACGTGGCACCCGACGCGGAGGCCGACTTCGCTCGCGTGTTCCACCCCGGCAACGTCGAGGGTCCGCAGCGCGAACGCTGGTTCCACGCGCTCGGCTGCCGGAGCTGGTTCGTGCTCACCCGCGACACGCGGACCAACCGGATCGGATGACGCCGGGCCGGTTGCGGTTCGAGGGGCGGGACGTCCCGGTGCTCGAGGGCGACACGGTGGCTTCGGCGCTGTTCCGTGCCGGCGTTCGGACGTTCTCGCGCTCGTTGAAGGGTCATCGCCGGCGCGGCCTGTACTGCGGAACCGGCGAGTGCCCGAACTGCGCGGTCACGGTCGACGGTGTTCCGGGCGTCCGATCGTGCATCACCCCAGCGACCGGCGACCTGCGGATCGAACGCCCACGGGGTTGGCCGTCGGCCGACCACGACCTGCTCCACGTCGCGGATCTCGCGCACCCGCTGATGCCGGTCGGGTTCTACCTGAAGACCTTCATCCGGCCACGGTTCGCGTGGCGGACGGCCGAGCGGATGATCCGGCGGGCAACGGGTTCGGGACCGCTGCCCATGGACGCGCCGGCCACGCGCACCGTCTCGAGGCACGTCCGCTGCGACACGATCGTGGTCGGCGCGGGGGTCGCCGGCCTGACCGCGGCGCTCGAGCCCGCCGTGGACGGCGAACGCGTGCTGCTGTGCGACGGGTTCGCGATCGGCTCCCGCGTCGCACCGGGCCCGACGCTCGACGCGATCCGGACGCTCGAGGCTCGCGTCCGGGCGAACCCCGCGATCGAGATCATGGAGGGCTACGCCGCGCTCGGCCTGTTCGACGGGCCGAGCGTGCCGCTCGCGGGTGCGGGCGAGCTCGTGCAGGTGCGCGCCGAGCGCGTCGTGGTGGCGACCGGCGCCACCGAGGCGCACCAGCTCTTCCCCGGCAACGACCTGCCCGGAGTGTGGCTCGGGCGCGCGGCGTCCGCGATGGCGGCGCTGCACGGCGTCCCGCCGGGCCGGCGCGTGGTGGTCGTGGCATCCACCGCGGAAGGCGTGGAGCACCTGCGGGCGCTCGTCGCGGCCGGGACCCCGGTCGTGGCCGCCCTCGTGCCGTCGGCGTTCGTGGACGAGGTGCCACGCGAGACCGAGGCCATCGTCGACGGGGAGCTCGTGGAGGCGCGCGGACACGGGCGTCTGCGCTCGGTGGTCGTCCGCGAACGTGGCGAGCGGCGCCGGATCAGGTGCGACGCGCTCGTGCTCTCGATGGGTCTCGCACCGCGCGACGAGCTCGCACGGATGGCGGTGGGCGAACCCGTTCGGCTCGTGGGCGACGCGGCGCTCGACGCCGGCGAACCCCGGCTTGGTGGCGGCTACCTCTGCCTGTGCGAGGACGTTGCGCTGCACGACGTCGAGCAGGCCTGGACCGAGGGGTTCCGCTCCGCCGAGATCCTCAAGCGGTACACGACCGCGACGATGGGCCCCTGCAGGGGCGCGATGTGCGGGCGCGCGCTGGCGTGCTTCGCGCGCGACCACGCGGACGCGGCCGACCAGCGTTCGGGTGCGCGGACGACGGCGCGCCCGCCCCTGCGGCCGGTCGCCCTGGAGACGCTCGCGGCGCCGGTCCACGAGGTCGTCGAGAAGCGGACCGGCCTGCACGAGGTCCACCTGGCGGCGGGCGCGAACCTCGGGTGGTCGAGCGGGTGGAAGCGCGCGCTCTCGTACGGCGACCTGGCCGGGGAGTATCGCGCGGTGCGCGAACGCGTCGGCATGATGGATGTCGGGACGCTCGGCCGGTTCCTGATCGCCGGACGGGACGCAGCCAGGCTCGCCGGCTCCGTCTTCGCGGGACGGATCGAGGACCTCGCGCCCGGCCGTTCGCGCTACGTGCTCGCGCTCGACGAGGGTGGGTACGTGGTCGACGACGGGCTGCTGTGCGCGGTCGAAGACGGCTCGTACCTGCTGACGTCCACCTCCGGCGGCGCCGAACGCATGGACGCCCGCCTGCGTGAGTGGGCCGATCGCCTCCAACTCCACGTGCATCTGCTCGATCGGACCTCGGAGCTCGGGGCGATCCTGGTCGCCGGTCCCCGGGCCCGCGACCTCCTCGAGCGTCTGACCGGGGATCCGATCGAGGCCGCGGCGCTCCCGTACCCGGGCCACCGCGAGCTGACGCTCGCGGGCGTCCCGTGCAGGGCGATCCGGAGCGGGTTCGTCGGCGAGCTGGCGTTCGAGCTGCACCACCCGCGTTCGAGGGGACCTGAGCTGTGGGACGCCCTCCTGCGGGAGGGAAAGGCGCTCGAGATCTCGCCGTTCGGGCTCGACGCGCTCGAGGTGCTCCGGCTGGAGAAGGGTCATCTCTACCTCGGTCAGGACACGCTGCCCGACGACACGCCGGCCAAGCTCGGTCTGAACTGGGCCGTGGACATGTCCAAGCCGTGGTTCGTCGGGAAGGCGGCGCTCGAACGGCTGGCCGAGCTCCCCCCGACCCGAAGGCTCGCGGGGCTGGAGTTCGAGGGCGCCCCCGCGGAGGGCGCCGAGCTCCGGGGCGCGCCGCTGACGGTCGGTGGCGCGGTCGTGGGTCGGGTCACGTCGGCGGCCAACTCCGCCTCGCTCGAGCGCGCGATCGGGCTCGGATGGATCCGGCGAGGCGAGGACGGGTTCCCGAACGAGCTCGGCGCGGGCTCGGTCGTCGCCCGCGTCGTGTCCACGCCGTTCTACGACCCCCTAGGCGCGAGGGTCCGTGGCTGAGCTCCGAACGTCGACGCCGAGCGTGACCAGCGTGCTGGCTTCGGCCGAGGCGTGCGACCGGGTGAGCGAGCTCCCCGGCGCGTGCCGCGTCTCGCCGGGCGAGGTCGCGCTCATGGGCGACGTCTCCGAGGCGGCCGTTCGCGCGGCGGTCGTTCGGCTCGACCCCGATGCCGTGGTACTCGACGTCTCGGACGGCTGGATCGTGCACTCGCTCGACGGACCGGGCTCGCGCGAGGCGTTCGCTCGACTGTCCGAGCTCGAGCTCCCGGCTGCGGGCTCCCTCGTCGGTGAGCTGGCCGGGGTGGGCGTTCGTATCCTCGTCGACGGGGACCGGATCGATCTGCTCGTGCCCTCGATGATCGCCGCCCACGTGCGCGAACGCATCGAGGTCGACGCCGCGGAGCTCCTCCGATGACCGGGCTGCTGCGGAACGTTCGGTTCCTCGAGCAGCGCGAGCTCCGTCCGAGCTACGACGTGGTGATCGTCGGCGGCGGCGTGAACGGCCTCTCGCTCGCCTACCACTTGGCCGAGGTCCACGGCATCCGCGACGTCGCGGTGCTCGAACGCTCCTACCTGGGTTCGGGCTCGTCAGGGCGCAACACGCAGGTGCTCCGCGCCAACTACAACACGCCCGAGACGGTCCCCCTGTACGAGGCGAGCCTGCGGATGTACCGGACGCTCTCGCAGGAGCTGGACTTCAACGTGCTGTTCACCGACCAGGGCGAGCTCGACCTGTGTCACACGCCAGACTCGCTCCAGGTCGAACGCGAGAAGTCCCTGCTGAATCGCGCGCTCGGCGTGCAGACCGACATCCTCACGCCCGAGGAAGCCCTCGCGGTGTGCCCATTGATCGACCTCTCCGGCGGCGGCGTGCTGCCGGTCCTCGGGGCGTCGTACCACCCGCCGGGTGCGTTCGCGCGGCACGACGCGGTCGTGTGGGGTTACGCCGCCGCCGCGCAGCGCCGGGGGGTGTCGGTCCACGAGGGCGTCGCCGTGACCGAGATCGACGTCCGCGACGGCCGATGCGTCGGCGTGCGGACCGATGCGGGCCCGATCGGGGCCGGCCACGTCGTCTCGGCGGTCGCCGGGCACACGAGCGTCGTGGCGGCCATGGCCGGTGTCCGCGTCCCGGTCTCGACCTACGCGCTGCAGGCCTTCGTGACCGAGCCGTACCGACCGGTGCTCCGCGGCCTCGTCTCGTCGATGGACCTGTACGTCTACGTCTCGCAGACCGCGCGCGGCGAGCTGCTCGTCGGCGCCGAGGTCCTGCCGTACCCGACGTACTCGACGCGGTCGACGTTCGGGTTCCTGTGCGAGGCGGCCAAGCGCACGATCCAGATCCTCCCGTTCGCGAGGACCGCTCGAGCGATGCGCCAGTGGACGGGCCTGTGCGACATGACCCCGGACTCCTCACCGATCCTGGGCGCGACCGAGGTCGAGCGTTTCTGGCTGATGGCGGGGATGGGGACCTGGGGCTTCAAAGGGGCGCCGATCTTCGGCAGGACGATGGCCGAGCTGATCGCGACGGGACGAACTCCCGACCTGATCGCGCCGTTCGACGCGACGCGGTTCCGACAGGACCGGATGGTGCCCGACGCCGCCTCGGCCGGCACCCACTGACGACGGTAGCTAGGTGGGTTCGCCGGCTCCCGCTGCGTCGGCGGTCTCGCGCTCGGCGCCGTCCTCGTCTCCGCCGGACTCGCCGGGTTCGCCCTTGAGGACGCCGAGGATCGCCTCCATCTCGGTGTCGCCAAGCGTCGCGTCCCGCCCCGTGCCCTTGGCCGCCGCGAGCAGCGTCCGCAGGTTGGTCTCGGCCATCTCGGCGCGAGCCTCGAGCTCCTTCACCTTGACCGAGAGCTGCTGGGCGCGGCGATCGGACTCCTCGCGCGCCTCCCGGGACTCCCGGGCCTCCTCGCGGGCCGCGCGCAGCTGGCCGCGCAGCGTCCCAACCTCGCGCCCGAGCTCGATCGTACGCTCGACGACCTCGCGCCCGATCTCGGAGTAGGTGACCCGACCCGGCTGCTCCTGCCGGCTCGCCCGCGGCTGCCTGCGAGCCGACCGTCGGGGCCGCGGGACCTGCTCGCGTTCGCCGGCCTCGATCGGGGTGACGTCCAACAGGCGGTACCTGCCGTCGACGGCCTCGAGCCTGCGCCGCGCGAGCAGAGCTCGAACCGCCCGGGCGGCCGCGAGCGGTTCCACCACACCGATCTCCTTGCCGAGCTCGGCCGGCGAGAGGTCGACGAGCTCGCCGACCGTCGCCCGGGCGGCGACGGCGGCCAGGAACGCGTTGGCGCGCTGGAGGCTTTCCTCGTTCACGCTGGTCATCGTGTCCGATTCCGGCTCGGTTCGCCACCCCGAGCCTCGGGCGCGCCGACCGCCCGGCCGCTCGGCCCGTCGAGCCGCGGCAAAGAGAGTGACAAAACCGGTCGGGCGATTTGACCGCCGAACGCGGATGGGTGTACAAATGCTTTGGTGCCGCTGGAGCCTTCGGGCTTCGGCGGCGCCACTCTTTTCCAGCCCCCATCGCGAGGAGCTCCTTGCCACCGGACGAGGACGTCCCGACCGCGCTCCCGCTCGCGGGGATCCGGGTCGCGGACTTCTCCCGGGTGCTCGCGGGCCCCCTGGCGACGATGTTGCTGGGCGACCTCGGTGCGGACGTGGTCAAGGTCGAGCGCCCGGGGACCGGCGACGACACACGGGGGTGGGGGCCGCCGTTCGTCGGCGACGACGCTGCCTACTTCCTGTCCCTGAACCGCAACAAGCGTTCGGTCGCGCTGGACCTGGGGACCGAGGACGGCCGAACGGCCGCCCGCCGGCTCGCCCTCGCCTCCGATGTGGTCGTCGAGAACTTCCGGCCCGGGCTGATGGAAGGGTTCGGGCTCGATCACGCCTCGCTCTCGGCGGAGCACCCCGGGCTCGTGTACTGCTCGCTCACGGCGTTCGGCGAGGTCGACGCCACGGCTCGGCCGGGCTACGACATCATCGTGCAGGCCCTCTCGGGCCTGATGAGCTTCACCGGTCACCCGGGTGCCGAACCCACGAAGGTCGGGGTCGCGCTGCTCGACGTGATCTGCGGCCTCTACGCGAGCAACGCGATCCAGGCGGCGCTGCTCGGCCGCAACGCGACCGGGCGCGGAGCGCGGGTGACCGTGTCGCTGTTCGATGCGAGCGTCGCCGCGCTCGTCAACCAGGCCGCGAACTACCTGCTCGGTGGGCTCGTGCCGCAGCCGCTCGGCAACGCGCACCCGAACATCGTCCCGTACCAACTGTTCGAGACCGCCGACCGGCCGTTCATCCTGGCCGCGGGCAACGACCGGCTGTTCGAGCGGACCTGCGCCGTGATCGGGCGGCCCGAGCTCGCCACCGACGAGCGGTTCGCGACCAATGCGGCTCGCGTGCGTCACCGCGACGAGCTGATCCCTCTCCTGGCCGAGGTGCTCGCGCGGCGACCCGTGGCCGAGTGGCTCGCGGCGTTCGAGGATGCCTCGGTCCCCTGCGCGCCGGTCCGAACGCTCGACGAGGTCTTCGCGTCGCCCGAGGGCGCCGCCGCGATCCAGGCGATCGACGACCCCGAGCGCGGGTCGCTCCGGCTGGTCGCCGATCCGATCCGCGTCGACGGCCGGGTCCCGCCCGCCCGGATGCCGCCGCCGCGGCTCGGCGAGCACACGGACGAGGTGCGCTCGGAGCTCGAGGGGTGAGTGCGCTCGAACGCTGGCGGGCCGAGCTCGCCGGCTGGGCGATCCCCGACGAGATCTTGGCCGCGGCGCCCGAGTCGCCCTGGGGTTTCCCGGCCGAGCTGTTCCGGACCCGTGCCGAACGGCGGCCCGCCGAGCCGAGCGCGACGACCCGGATCGCGCTCGGGGCGCTCGGGACGGGGGGCGACGTGCTGGACGTCGGGGTCGGGGGCGGGGCGACGTCCCTGCCACTGGCGACCGTCGCGACCAGGATCACCGGGGTCGACGAGTCCGCCGGCATGCTCGCGGGGTTCCTCGCGTCGGCACGCGAGGCCGGCGTCGAGGCCGGCACGGTCGAAGGCCGGTGGCCCGACGTGAGCCCCGACGCGACGACGGCCGACGTCGTGGTGTGCGGGCACGTTCTGTACAACGTCGGCGACCTCGAGCCCTTCGTCCGAGCGCTCGACGCGCACGCCAGGCGGCGCGTCGTCGTCGAGATCACCTCGAGCCATCCCCTCGTCTGGATGGGCGACCTGTGGCGGCGCTTCCACGAGCTCGAACGCCCGATCGGCCCGAACGCGGACCTCGCGGTCGACGCGATCGGCGAGCTCGGCATCCAAGTCCGCCGCGAGGACGAGGCCCGCGCTCCGCGCTCGGGCGGGTTCGAACGCCGAGAGGACGCGGTCGCGTTCATCCGGCGCCGGCTCTGCCTGCCCGCGGATCGCGACGCCGAGGTCGCCGAGGCGCTCGGCGACGGACTCGCGGAGAGGAACGGGCTGTGGACCGCCAGCCCCGTCGACCACCCGATCGTCACGCTGTGGTGGGACCGCCCCGAGAGGTGAGGGCGGGTCGGCGCCGGACCGAGCGCGCTAGGAGGCTCGCCGGCGGACGAAGTCGCGGAGCACGAACGACCCGAGCTCGCGGTCGTCCATCAGGAAGACCCGCCCCGCGGTGAGCTCGGCCAGTCGCTCCATGAACCCGATCAGCCCCGGCGAGTCCTCGAGCATGAACACGTTCAGGGTCACGCCGGATCTCGAGAGCTTGGTCGCCTCCGCGAGCGTGAGGCGGATCGTCTTGGGGACCGGGGGCCACGCGAAACGCGCCTTCTCGCCGTCCAGGTGCGCGGTCGGCTCGCCGTCGGTCACCATGATCACCTGGCGCGTCGCGCGCGGGTGCTGGGCGAGCAGGCGACCCGCGAGGTGGAACGCGTGATGCATGTTCGTCCCGTACACGCGCTCCCACCCGGCGGCCGCGAGCTCCCTCGGCTGCATCTGGCGCGCGTAGTCGCTGAACCCGATCAGGTACAGCGTGTCGTGGGGATAGCGCCCCTCGATCAGCGCGTGCAGCGCGAGCGCCATCCGCTTCGCGTGGACGTCGTGCCCGCGCAGCGGCATCGAGAACGAGAGGTCGAGCAGCAGCGCGGTCGCGGCCTCGGTGCGCTGTTCGGCCTCGAGCAGCTCGAGGTCGTCGGGCTCGAGCCGCACCTGCGCGCCCGGGCCGCCTCGGACGACGGCGTTGAACACGCTGCGCTGGACCGCGATCTGCCCGGCGTCGCCGAACCGCCACGGCCGGGTCGCGCCGGTGGGTTCGGCGAGCCCGCCGGCCTCGCGCGCCTCGTGCACGCCCTCGCGATCGCGACCGAGCTGCTCGAACACCCGGACCAGCGCCCGCTCCCCCATCGAGCGCGCGCCCTTCGGGGTGACCTCCAGCCGGCCCCGTTCGCGCGAGACCAGGCCGGCGCGCTCCAACGCGCGCTCGATCTCCTTGAGCCGCCGGAGGTCGCGCACGGCGTCCTCGCCAAGCGCCTGCCGCAGCGCGTCCTCGTCGACGTCGTCGATCGAAGCACCCGGGTAATCGCCCTGCAGCGACCGATCGAGCTCCTCGAGCTCGTGCAGACGTTCCATCGCGTCGATCGTGGCCGAGAGCGGCATCGACTCGTCGCCGCCGGCGAGCGCCGGCTCCCACCACCCCAGGTCGGGGAACGCCGAGGACAGGTTCGAGCCGAGCCGGTCCACCTCGAACGCGAGATCCATGTCCTGGAGGACCTGCTCGGAGAGGGCCTGGAGCTCGGCGCGCTCCTCGGGCGACATCGAGGCCAGCAGACGCGACATCGCCGCCATCCGGGCGGCCGTCTGCTCGAGCAGCTCGTCGAGCGTCCTCGGGTTGGCGGGGAAGAACTCGCCGTGGCGCTGCATGAACCCCTCGAAGTCGTACTGCTCACCGCGCTCGCGCTGCTCGATCATCTGGTTCAACTCGGCGAGCATGTCGCGGAAGCGGGCGAGGTCCTCGGGCGACATCGAACGGAGGCCCTCGGCCATGCTGCGGAAATACGCCCCCATCACCTGCTCGCGGATGTGCTCCATCAGCTCGTCGAAGGCCGCCTGCGCCTCGGGGTCGACGAACCGGTAGTCGCTCAGCTCCCCGATGCGGCCGGGGACGTCGGGCGGCAGCGCGTCGAGGAACGCCTCGCGCATCCGGGCGTCGTCCTCGGCCTTGAACGACAGCGTCGATCGTTCGCGATCGACGATGTCGTCGAGGCGTTCGCGGAGTTCCTCGAGCGGGCCCGAGAGGTCGAGGTTCGCCTGCTCGCGTGCGCGGCGTTCGCGGAGCCGGGCGCGGAGCGCGTCCAGGCCCTCGAAGCTTCCCTGCATCCCGCGGCGCATCAGCCGCGAGAGCGCTCCCTCGATCCCCAGACCCGACAACGCGTCGTCGGACAGCTCCTCGAGCAGCTCGCCGGCGGACAGCTCGGGGCCGAACGGATCCTGCGTGTCGTCCCAGCGCGAGTAGCGGGCCTGCACCCGACCAGCCTACGCCGGGCCGGGCGGAACGATGCCCCTAGCCGATGCCCAGGCCGGTGGTGAGCGCCCGCAAGGCCAGGCCGAACGAGATGAACGAGGCCAGCGCGAACGGCGCCCACGGCTTGGTACGGAATGCCTCTTCGCGCGCGAGCAGATGCCCGATCGCGAAAACCACGAGCGGCCCGAACCCGTACACGTAATGCAGCGTCGTGGTGGGGCGTTTGCCCGCGATCAGTAGGATCACGCCGATCAGCGCTTGGACGATGGCGACGACCTGCGCCGCGACGAGCCATCGCCAGAACCAGTCCCCCGCCTCACGGCGGGAGATCCACAGGACCAGGCCGAACAGCCACCCGATCGTGAAGATCGCGACGATGACGAACCCGACGTAGCGGTGGATCTCGGTCACGGCGGCCGAATCCTACGGGGTCGCGAGGCGGCCGGCGTCGTTAGGCGTCGGGCTCGGTGGAGCGGTACCGGCTGGCGCCCGCCCGGGACTCCAGGTCCTTGTTGAGCCGTCGGGATAGGTGCAACCCTTCCAGCGCGAACTCGAGCGCGGAGGCGGCCACGCCGGGCGACTCCTCCTCGACGCCGAGGCGCTGCAGCAGCTTGGACAGCCCCGGCAGCTCGCCGAACTGCGCCAGCAGCTCGCTCGCCGGCAGCAGGTCCGAGGTCTCGGCCTCGAACCCCTGCGCGAACCGGGACAGGATCGGCTGGAAATCGAAACCCGACAGCCGGCGGCGGAACACCTGGAGCTCGGCCGTCTTGAGGGCGCGGGACAGGATCTCCTCCTCTCGACCCTCCTCGATGGTGTCGAACTCGACCCGCCCCAGCCCGGCTTCGACGACGGCGGGCAGGTCGCACACCCGCGGGACGGCCTCCGGCTCGCCCGTGCGCGCCGCCCGTCTGATGGCGGCCGCAGAGAGCGTCTCGAGGTTCCCGATCGAGTAGCGCACGCTGACGCCGCTGCGGTGGTTCACGTGGGGCGAACGCCGGAGCTCGGCCGTGAACGCCGCGAGGATCTCCTCGAGGTACACGGGCACGCGGACGGGGACGTCGCTCTCCCACACGCGCGACTCCTGCTCCATGATCTCGATCTCGTCCTCGAGCGACTCCGGGTAGTGCGTGCGCACCTGCGTCCCGAACCGGTCCTTCAGCGGCGAGACGATCCGGCCGCGGTGCGTGTAGTCGTCGGGGTTCGCGGTGGCCACGAGCAGGAGGTCGAGCGGGAGCCGGATCCGGTAGCCGCGGATCTGGACGTCGCGCTCCTCGAGGATGTTGAACAGGGCGACCTGGATGCGTTCGGGCAGGTCGGGGAGCTCGTTGATCGCGACGATGCCCCGATTGGTCCGGGGGATCATCCCGTAGTGGATCGTGAGCTCGTCGGCCAGGTACCGGCCCTCGGCGACCCGGATGGGGTCGACGTCGCCGATCAGGTCGGCCACGCTCGTGTCCGGTGTCGCGAGCTTCTCCGCGTACCGGTCCTCGCGGCCGATCCAGCGGATCGGCGCCGCATCCCCGTCCTCGGCGACGAGGGCGCGGCAGGCGGCGCAGATCGGGTGGTACGGGTGGTCGTTCACCTCGCACCCGGCGATCGCGGGCGTCTGCTCGTCCAGGAGCTCGACGATCTGCCGGATCAGGCGGGTCTTTGCCTGCCCCCGCTCGCCGAGCATCACGAGATCGTGGCCGGCGAGCAGCCCGCGTTCGAGCACCGGGAGCACCGAGTCGCCGAACCCCACGACCTGCGGGAACAGCGGCAAGCCCCTGCCGAGCCGTTCGAGCAGGTTCGCGCGGAGCTCTTCCTTGACGCTCCGATCCGGGAACCCGGTCGCTCGAAGCTCGGCGATCGTCGCGGGCAGCGGCACGACCCCAGCCTAGCGGCTCCGCGGGATAGGGCGGTCAGACCAGGCCGCGCGCCGTGTACTCGCGCCCGAACCGGCGCTCGGCCAGACGGCGGCCGATCTCGGCCGAGAGCACGAGCAGCATCGACGCGATGAACACCACCGAGGACACGGCGATCAGCTGAGGGAGCAGGCTCGGCACCCGCAGCTGGGCGAACAGGTAGACAGGCCAGGTCTGCTGCGTGCCGGCCAGGAAGGAGGCGATCGCGAACTCGTCGAACGACAGAGTGAACGCGACGAGGAACGCCGAGATCAGCGCGGGCCTCAACAGGGGCAGGGTCACGCGACGGAAGGTCTGGCGCGGGCTCGCGCCGAGGTCCTTCGCGGCCTCGTCGAGCGACAAGCTGAGACGCTCGAGGAGCGGCATGACCGTGAGGATCGTGTACGGCAGCGCGACCACCACGTGACCGATCACGACCGAGTGGAGCCCGAGCCCGAAGTAGAAGCCGAACGACGCGGACAGGACCTTGTCGAGCAGCGTGAACAGCAGGAGCAGCGAGATCCCGAAGACCAGGTAGGGGATCACGAGCGGCGAGAAGACCAGCGCCGAGACCATGGGCTTGCCGCGGAACCGCCGTCGCAGCAGCGCGAACGAGGTCAGGACGCCGAGGGTCACCGCGATCAGGCTGGAGATCGTGGCCACGACCGCGCTCCGGCCGAGGGCCGTCACCAGGATGCGGTTGGACAGGACGTCCCCGTACCAGTGGGTCGTGAACCCGGACAATGGGAAGGAGGGATCGCCGTCGTTGAACGAGAACACCGCGAGGACCATGATCGGCAGGTAAAGGAAGATCACGAGCAACCAGAAGAAGATGGTGAGCGAGATCCGTCCACCCTTCGAGGTCGCGATCTCCATCAGTCAGCCGCCACGGATCGGACCTGCACGTACCGTCCGAACAGCGCCATGAGGCCGGCCACGACGATCAGCAGGAACATCGCGAGGACCGAGCCGCTCTGCCAGTCGAGCCCCCGGGTGAACAAGTCCTGGATCGCGTTGCCGTACATGTAGCCGTTCGTGCCCCCGACGAGCAGCGGGGTCACGAACTCGCCGATCGTCGGGACGAACACGAAGACGAACGCTGCGATGAGCCCCGGGAGGCTGAGGGGAAGCGTGACCCGAAGGAAAGTCTTTACCCGGCTCGCCCCCAGATCGCTCGCCGCCTCGAGCAGGCTGCGGTCGAGGTTATCCAGGCTCACGAAGATCGGCAGCGCGACGAACGGGATCCAGACATAGGCGAGGACCAGCATCACCGTGAACTGGCTGTAGAGCAGCCATTCGATCGGCTCGTTCGCGGGGCGCAGGTGGAGCGAGACCAGCAGCGAGTTGACCACGCCCTTATCCCCCAGCATCACCTTCCACGCGAGCACGCGCAGGAGGAAGCTCGTGAGGAACGGGACGATGACAACCAGGAGCAGGACGTACTTCAGCTTCCGCACGCAGAGCGCCAGGAAGTAGCCGATCGGGTACGCGAGCAGCACCACGACCACCGACACCGTGAGCGACATCCGAACCGACTTCCAGAACAGCCCCAGGTAGATCGACCCACCTCCGAAGAAGTGGCGCCAACCGTCGAGCGAGATCACCCCGGTGTCGGTCGGGAACAGCTTGATCGCGCCGACGCTGTACGCGGCGACGTACGCGACCGGCGCCACGAAGAACAGCAGCAGCCAGAGCATCGGCGCCGACAGCAGGGCCGCGGTCACGCCGCGTTCGCGCCGGCGCCAGTGCTTGGCCGATGCAGCGGCCTCCTCGGTAGCCACGGCCGTCTACCTGTGTCCGGTGTTCGCTGGCGTCAGGACGCCAGCACCTCGCTCCAGTACTGCTGGTAGACGTCTCGACGGGGGATGTACGACTCGGGGATCGAGCGCGGCGGGTCCAGGATCGTCGGGTCGTCGAGCCCGAGGGCGTCCACGACGCCCGGCGAGACCACCGAAAGATCCGCCGTCGTGTTCGTATGGCCGTAGTAGTAGTAGCCCATGAGGAACTCGGCCGCCTTCTTGCTCGCCCAGGAGTCCAGATAGTCGTGGGCGTGGAAGTAGTTCTGCGTGTCCTTGGCAAGACCCATCCCGCAAACCCAGGAGACCCGGCCCTCCTTCGGCTCCATGTAGCGGTAGTTCATCCCGGCCGCGTCGGCGTACCCGACCGTGTCGGGCCACGAGTAGCCGATCCAGACCTCTTCCTTCTTGAAGGAGAGCCAGAAGTCGTAGGACTGGTTCCACATGAACTTGACGAGGTGCTTCTTCGATGACAGGAAGTCGCGCACCTGCGCCAGCTCGTCGTCGGTCATATCGAACGGATCCGGGACGCCGAGGAACAGGCCGCCGATGTACATCATGTTCGAGGTGTCGACCCACGAGATCTTGCCCTCGTATTGGTCGTCGAACATGACCCCGAACGAGTCCTCCCCACTCACGTCCACGTGGTCCGTGTTCACGAGCGGGGCGATGAACCCCCAGTCGAGCGGGACGAAGTACTGCTGGCCATCCACGACCCCGGACTCCATGAGCTTGGGGTTGAGCTGGCTGTAGTTCGGGATCAGCGAGGTGTCCCACGGCTGCATCGCGCCGAGGTCGACCCAGTCCTTGTACTTGTAGCCGCAGGGATGGACCACGTCGAACGCGACCGTGCCCGCCACCGCCTTCGTGTAGGCGGCGTCGTCGTTCTCGAACAGCGTGAACTGCGGGGTGTCACCGGTCTGGTTCGCGTAGTCCCCCCACAGCTCCGACTTTTCCTTGTTCGGGTAGTAGTCGCCGTTCCCGTAGCCGGACCAGTCGAACACCGCGAGGTCCCCGGGCTCCTTGTCGATCGGTGGGTGGGATGCGGCACCGCTCGTGCCGGTGGAACTTCCGTTGTCCTCCGCCTTCTTGCACGCCGCGAGCACGGCCGCACCGAGCGTGGTCGCTCCGGCCATGCGCATGAAGCCGCGCCGGTCGTAGCGCTCGGCGAGGATGCGGTCGATATCGGTCAATGCGCCCCCCTTCGTCCATCCAAGCTCCAAGCTGAAATGACGCCGTATCATGCGCCGAACGCCGGAACCGTGCCACTTTCGCGGGAGGGCAACCGTTGGGCAGGCGGAACACCGAGGTCGGGATCGTGGCTTCCCTGCTGGTGACGGCGCTCCTCGCATCCGCGTGCGCCTCCGACCAACCGACGATCTCGGCGCCGTCCCGCACCACGGGGCCGGCCCATGTGCTGCAGCCCATCCCACCGACGGCGCTGCCGGGGAACTCGGCCGACCCGACCGACCTCGACGCCTCCTCGATCGCGTCGGACGCCGTCGACATCGCGGCGCTGGAGGCCCTGCTCGACCAGGCCGGGTTCGTCGGGGGTACCCAGCGCCAGTTCAGCCGCGTGCACGGGGGTCGCCGCCGGATCCTCGCCCGCGTGCTCACGTTCGAGACGCCGGAGGGCGCCTCCGCGTACGTCGCCTGGCTGCGGGATCACGGGGACGAGGTGATCGGCAGGGCGACCCCGAGCGCCTCCTTGCAGGTCCCCCGCCACGGTGTCGTCCTGGTGCACGAACCCAACCCCTGCTGCCACAACGAGACGCGGATGTTCCTCGCGATGTGGCACCAGGGCTCCACGGTCGTGACGATCGAGATCGCGGGCGAGGGCGCGCGCGAAACCGACATCCCCGAGCTCCTCTCGCAGCTCGACGCTGCGGTCTGAGCGTGCCGGCGCTCGAGGCGTTCGAGACGGTCGCGACCGGGCTCGACCATCCCGAAGGGATCGCGGTCGGCCCGGACGGTGCGCTCTTCGCGGGCGGCGAGGCCGGGCAGCTCTACCGCATCCGTGAGGGCGGCACGATCGAGGAAGTCGCGTCCACCGGTGGCTTCATCTACGGCGTGGCGGTCGCCGGCTCGGGCGACGTCATCGCGTGCGACTTCGGCAATGCGGCCGTCATGCGGGTCTCGACGGCCGGCGAAGTCTCGACTTACTCCAAGGGCACCGCGGAGCGGCCGATGCGCGTCCCGAACTTCGCGGCGTTCGACGACGGCGGGAACCTGTACGTGACGGATTCGGGCGAGTGGGGGGACGATGACGGGGTCGTCTACCGGATCTCGCCGGGTGGGGCGACCGAGATCTGGACCGAGGCAACGCACCGGTTCCCGAACGGCTGCTGCCTCACCGCCGACGGGGACGCGCTCCTCGTGATCGAGTCGCACGGTCGAGCGGTGGTCCGTGTGCCGATCCGGAACGACGGCAGCGCCGGACCGCCGGAGCCGGTCGTCGACCTCTCTGGCTCCCAACCGGACGGGATCGCGCTCGCGGAGGACGGCACCATGTTCGTCGGGTGTTACCGGCCCGATCGCGTCTACCGGATCCCGCCGGGCGGATCCACCGAGGTGTTCGCCGAGGACCCCGACGGTGTCGTCCTCAACCAGCCAGCGAACGTCGCCTTCTGGGGCCCGGATCTCGATCGGCTCGTCGTGTCGAGCCTCGGGGGTTGGAGCCTCGTCGCGGCCCCGGTCGGCGTTCGGGGTCTCCCGCTCCGTTACCCCTCCGTCTGAGCGACGGGAACCTCCGACATCAACGCCAGGTTGTTGCCGTCCGGATCGCTGAAGAACGCCATGTACAGCTCGGATCCCTCGGTGCGGTGCACGACGTGCGGTGGATCGCGGAACGAGACGCCGCGTCCGGTCAGCGCACGATGCGCCTCCTGTATGTGGTCCACCGTGAAGTAGAGCATCCCGCGGGCCCGATACGCCTCGGATTCGGGCACGCCCAGGTAGAGGCGAACGCCGTCGCAGTCGAAGAACGCCATCGGCTGCCCCGGCACGCCGAACAGGAACGGGATGCCGAGGACGTCGCGGTAGAACGCGACCGAGCGGTCGACGTCCGTCACGCTCACGTGGATCTGGCCGATCGTCCCGAGCCCGTAGAACCCCACGACGCACCTCCTCCGGTCGGTGACGAACGATACCCGCGCGTCAGATCTTGGTGACGAGCAGTCCGAGGGCGAGCAACGGGACTGCCGCGGACAGCCATCGGAGCGCACCCTCGGGAGCGCTGCGGAGCGAGGACGCGTCCAGCGGCTCGTGGGCGCCCTCGGTCGTGACGAGCTCGCCGCTCACGCTCGCCACCGTCCGCCGGAGCCTGCGGACGGGGGTCGAGAGCACGCGCTGCGCGGCCGAGATCGCCGCGCACCCCGCCGCCACGAGCACCGCCTCGACGCGGATCGTCCCGGTCTGCGCGAAGTACGCGGTGAGCGCCGGGAACGCCCCCCACCCGAGCGCGAACCACACGTCCGAGTGGAAGGCCCCGCCGAACAGCTCCAGGTTGTAGGCGACGACGAGGAACCCCCCAACGCCGATAAACGCCCATAGCCACGGCGAGATCACGATCGTCCCGTGGATCCCGAGGCCGATCGCGCCGGCGAGCCCCACGATCGCGATCGCCCACAGCACGCCGTCGGGGATCCGGGTCCGGAGCGGCCGCCCGTTGAGCTCGTCGAGCGCGTGGGCGGCCAGACCCATCGCGAGGAAGAACGCCAGCAGGGTCTCGACCAGCCACCCCACGTCCAGGACCGGCGCAACACACGCCCCGATGACCACGTACGACAGGTGCCACGCGGTGTACGGCGGGTGGAGCAGGGACCAGTAGTCGCGCCACCCACCGGGGCTCAGCGCGTAGAACGCGGGACGGTCGGCAGGCTCACCCATCGGGGTGGGCGAGATCCTCGGACTCGTCGCCCAGGACGGGCGTCGTCTTCACCGCCCACGTGACGACCGCCGCGCCGTTGCTCAGCAGCTTGGTCCGTACGCGTCGCATCCCGGCCTCCTGCCACCAGCGGACCTGGACGGGCAACGGGTTCCGCACGACGAACTCCGTGATGCTCCGGGCGAGGAAGCGCCCGGTCCGGTACCACTCGTTGGACACGGTCCAGCCCACGAACGGCATCGCCGACCGCGTGTACGCGAGCCATCCCGCCCGTGCCCAGGGTTCGGGCGGCACGTGGAACTCGAGCGAGGCCATGACCCCTCCCGGCCGCAGGACTCGGACGAGCTCGGCGACGGTCGCGGCCGGGTCGTCGACGTACCGCAGCAGGTACGTGAACGTGACCGCGTCCAGCGACCCGTCGGCGAACGGCAGGGCCTGCGCCTGCCCGAGCGTGAACCGCACCCGTCCGTCGAGCCCGCGTTCGCGAACGGCCTCCACACCCCGGGCGACCATCGCCGGGCTCTGGTCCAACCCGACGACCCGCACGTTCTTCTTCGCGAGCTCGCGCGCGACGAGCCCGGTCCCCGTTGCCACGTCCAGCACCCACGCGCCGGGGATGGCGTTCACCTTCGACGCGAGGAAGCGGCGCCACCTCGGGTCCTGGCCGAACGAGAGCACCGAGCCCATCCGGTCGTATTCGGGCGCGATCCCCGCGAACAGCCGGCGGGCGTGATGCGTGCGTTCGGGATCCATCGTCCGAGCCTACCGGGACGCCCAGGTCAGCGGGAGCGGCCGAACAGATCCGGGAGGCCGCCGATCGTCTCGAGCACGTGGTCGGGCGGTTCCGGCACCTTCGCGAAGTCCTCGGGCAGGAACTTCCCCGTCCGAACGAGCACGCCTCGGATCCCGAGGAGCTGCGCGCCGCGGACGTCGTTCACGATGTCGTCCCCCACCATGATCGTCCGCTCGCGAGGGACGCCGAGCATCTCGAGCGCGGCATCGAAGTAGGGCGCCGAGGGCTTCCCGCAGATCACGGCCTCGCGCCCTGTCGCCTCCTCGAGCCCCGCGATGTAGACGCCCGCGTCGAGCTCGAGACCGTCGCTCGTGCGCCAGTACAGGTTCCGGTGCATCCCGATGAGGGAGGCGCCGTCCATCAACCGACCGAAGATCCGGTTCATCATCGGGTAGGTGAAGTCCTCGGAGGCCCCGCCCAGAACGATGACCTCGGCATCGTCGACCTCCGCGAGCTCGACGCCTTCCAGGTCCGCGGTCGCGCCACCGTCCGAGAGCACGAAGCACCGCGCGTTCGGATGGTGAGCTCGCAGGTATTGCGCCGTGGCCGCCACCGCGGTGATGAGCTCGTCGTCTCGGACGTCGAACCCCGCGTCGCGAAGCGTGGTCGCGAGGTCGGCGCGCGTCTTGGTCGTCGTGTTGGTGATGAGCCGGAACGGCACGCGGTTCGAACGCAACCAGCCGACGGTCTCGATCGCGCCCGGTAGCGGCTCCCACGACACGGCGAGGACGCCGTCGATGTCGAGCAGGACGCCCTCGATCTCGTCCACGCGCGGAGTCTAGCGGCGGGCGCTCGGCGTCTCGCCGCGCAGGCTGCGAGCCCCGTCGACGCGAACGCCGACCGAACGCCGCGCGTCGCGCACACGCCCCGAGCTCCCGGCGCGCCACTCCTGGTACGGCGCGATGAACCGGAAGCGCGGCGGCAGGAGGGGCCGGAGGGTCCGGGTCGCCGCGAACGCCGCGCGCAGCGCCGCCCGGCGGCGGGACCCCATCTCGACCCCGTACAGGCGTCGGAGCTCCCTCGGCAGGGTGCCGAACGCCAGCTTCGACACGCCGACGAGCACCGGCCGCCACTCGGCCTCGCGCGGGGGATCGTGGAAGAGCGCGGCCACCCGCTGCGCGGCCTCGCCGACCCGGGGCAGCCCCGAGTCGTACACGCCCTGCAGGTACGCCCGGAGCTCGGGCACGGTGGGCGGGATCGCCGCGCGGGGGATCCCCACCATCTCGGCGGCGAGCATCTGCTCCTCGTGGAACCGCTGACGGCCTGCCGGATCGAGCTCGCCGACCGTGAGGCGTTCGAACACCAGGGCGCTCTCGATCAGGCAGGCGTGCACGTACAGCAGGAGGTCGGGGTCGAGCCCGTCGTACGGGAGGCCCGTCTCGGCATCGATGCCCTTCACGCGGGTGTGGACATCGTTGATGCGTTCGGCGGCCGCGTCGGCCTCCGCCTTCGAGCCGAACGTGATCGTGTAGGTGAGCACCAGGGTCCGCTGGAGGCGCTTCCACGGGTTCCGCTCGTAGAACCCGGTCTCGCGCGCCCCGGCGATCACGAGCGGGTGCGCGGCCTGCATGAGCACCGCGCGTGCCCCACCGAACAGCACCGTCACCTCGCGGTGCACCCGCCACGAGACGCTGTCGGGGCCGAAGTAGCCCAGGTCCGCCATGCACCCAGCCTAAGCGAGGTCTCAGGGACCGGTGACGCCCGTGATCCTTCGGAGCTCGCGCGCGACGGGTTCGGCGGCCAGGACCACGAGGTGGTTCCTCGCCCTGGAGCCGCCGACGTACAGGTACTGGTGGAGGTCCTCCAGGTGCTTCTCGCCGAGCTCGGCCAGGATCACCACCGGCCGCTCGAGCCCCTTGAACGCGTGCACGCTGGTCGCGAGGACGGTGCCCGGCTCCACGGTCTCGGACAGGCGGAAGCCGTCGACCGCCCCCGCACTCCTCAGGTGGCTCTTGTCCTTGCCCGCGGGCGTCAGCACGACGATGTCTTCGAGCGGGACCTGCTCCTCGTCGACCAGGTTCCGCAGCACCACCGCGAGCAGGCGCTCGAGATCGTCCTCGCGCTCGTACCCGAGGATCTCGACGGGCTCACCCTCGGGACCGCGGGCGATCGGTTCCTGTTCGCCCTTGTAGAAGACCGAGACGAACTCGCCGATCTGCCTCGTGTTCCGCAGGTTCGAGGCGATCGGCCCGACCCGGTCCTCTTCCCCGACCGGCAGGGCACCTCCGTACAGGTTCTGGTTGTCGTCGGCGAACACGTACAGCAGTCCGTCGTCGGGATCCGTCTGGAGCGAGAGCAGCGCGGGCCACCACCACTCGCGGAAGTCCTGTCCCTCGTCCACCACGATCGCGTCGTAGCGCGGCCCGAGCCGGGTCGCGGCCTCGGCGAGCGCCTCGGGGAGCCGGTGCTCGAAGAACGGAGAGCCGGGCCCGGTCTCCTCCGGCGGCAGCTCGACCCCGGCCTCCTTCGCCATCCGGACGCAGAGCTCGTGGAACGTCGCGACGTCGATCCCCTCGGCCTCGCCGACCGATGCGCGGAGATGGTCACCGAGCCTGCGGTTGAAGCACGTGAGCAGCGTTCGATGGCCCGCCGTCGCGAGCTGCTGGGCGACCGAGATCGCGAGCAACGTCTTGCCGCTTCCCGCTGGACCGACCACGGCCGCGCGACGCCGATGGAGCACGAACGCGAGCACCCACGCCTGATCCGTCGTGAGCTCGACGATCTTCTTGTCCTCCTCGTCGAACCGAAGCTTGAGCGGCGTGCGGACCTCCACGCGGAACCCGAGCGCCATCGCGACGGCATCCATCCCCTCCGCGCCGAACCGTCGCCCCGGGCGAGCCCAGGACCGCATCACCGGCGGAACCCGTTCGGCGAGCCGCGAGAGGTCGTCGCGATCGATCACGATCTCGGCGGGCGCGCCCGGATGCGCCGCGGTCTCGTAGAGCCCGTCGGGGAACGCCACGCCGAACCCGAAGCTCGGCTTCCACCGTTCCCAGCCCGGCTGGCCCTCGAGGATCCGAACGAGCGAGTGCATCGCGCCCTTCGCCTGGTGGAACGGGTCCTCGTCCAGCACGTGGGTCCCGGAGTGGCCCGTCTGGGTCCATCGCTTCGTGACGGGGTCGAAGGCGACCCGTCCGCCCTTCACCTCGAGCGCGAGCAGCCCGAGCTCGGGGTGCGTGATCACGAAGTCGGCCTCCCCTTCGTCGCGCCCGGCCCGTCCGCCGACCACCCAGTCGACGGAGTGGTAGATCACGAACTCGTCGCCGAGCTGCTCGAGGAAGCCTTCGTACAGACGGCGCTCGGCCGCGCTGTCGGTGGGGAGCATGGGGAACGGCACCATCCGGGCCATGGCGGGATGCTAGCCGCGGTCCCTGGACACGGGCCGCGGCGCGTGGCACCCTCGGTTCCCAACCGATGAAGCTGCTGCTCGCCGTCGTCCTGCTGTCCGTCTGCCTCGGCTACGTGTTCGGCGGGCGGCTCCACCGCCTCGAATCGATCCGGCCGCGGTGGTGGGGGCTCGTCATCCTCGGTCTCGGGATCCAGTTCGTCCCGCTGCCCGAGGGCGTGGCCGGCACCGATCTCGCGATCCGGACGGCGGTACTCGCGGTCTCGTACTCGCTGCTGATCGCGTTCGGGCTGCTGAACGTTCGGATGCCCGGCATGTTCCTGGTGACGATCGGGCTCGCGTGCAACATGACCGTGATCGTGGTGAACGGCGGTATGCCGGCGAGCGCGCAGGCACTGATCGATTCGGGTCAGGAGGACGTGCTCGCGTACCTTCAGGACCAGGGGGCGGACAAACACCATCTGCTGACCGACGACGACCAGCTCACGTTCCTCGCCGATGTGATCGCGGTCCCGCAGCCGATCGGTCAGGCGGTGAGCGTCGGGGACATCTTCGTGTACGTAGGGTTGACCTGGCTGATCGTCGCGGCTATGCGCGGATGGGCTCCGTCGGCGAGGCCGGAGGGCTCGCGACCGCGCCGCGGGAAGCACCGGCGGGGGGCAACGCGGGAGCCTGAGCCTCTCCCTGACTTTGGATTTCTTCCTCCTGGAGCCACGACGTGGGGAACCGGACGGTGATCGTCGTGCCCTCTCCGGGGACGCTCTGGATCGTGAAAGTGCCGCCACCGACGGTCGCCCGCTCGCGCATCATCGTCATCCCGTAGTGCCCCTCGGGGCCCGGCGCCTCGACGTCGAACCCGACCCCGTCGTCACGCAGGATCATCTCGATCTCGCCGCCCTCATCGCCCTTCTGCTCGACAGTGACCCAGATGTTCGAGGCCTTCGCGTGATTGAGCGAGTTCATCACACCCTCGCGTGCGTTGTGATACAGCAGCAGGGCGATCGGCGCCGGCACGTCCACCTCGTCGATGTCCGCATGGAACCGTACGTCGGACTCGCGCGCCATCTCCGCGAGGAACCCACGGATCGCCTCTCCGAGACCGGCGCGCCCCAATGGCGACCGGTGCAGGTCTCGGATCAGTGCGCGGATACGTTCGGAGGTGCGGTTTTTGGTCTCTTTGATCTCGAGCAGGAGTTCTTCCGTGTCATCAACCTTCCCGGCTTCGAGATGACGACGCGCCACGTCCACCTGGATCGAGAGGCGGAACAGGAGCTGCGCGAGGTCGTCATGAAGAAACGCCGCGATCTGCATGCGTTCGTCCTGCCGTTCCTCGGCCATCCGGTTGGAGAGCGCACGGAGAACATGCTCGCGATCCTGCAGCTCCTTGTGCGCCTCCTCGAGAGCTTTGCTACGGAAGAACATCTGCCGAGCAAGAAGAAGTGGTAGAAGGAAGACTGGTACAGCCCACCAATTGTTCGGCGACCCGCTCAGGAACTTTGCAAGCATGAGTCCAAAGACTGAGAGGCCGAGGTA
>Ga0207643_10000529_pt1 | contig 24514 bp, 25 predicted proteins | sample KBSMisM62_FD_184313 | JGI IMG/M metagenome (GOLD analysis project Ga0207643, IMG submission 184313) | Miscanthus rhizosphere microbial communities from Kellogg Biological Station, Michigan, USA - KBS Miscanthus M6-2 (SPAdes) (version 2) | ecosystem: Host-associated > Plants > Roots >...
GGTCGGTCCGGTGCTCGAGCACCGCGAGATCGCGCCGGGCGATCGCCTCGAGGATGTCGAGGCTCACCCGCCGGTCCTCGTCGAGCTCGTCGACCTCGAGCAGACCGAGCTCCTCCAGCGCCCCGCGGTGCAGGCGCTCGCGCTCGGCGCGACCGTCTGGTCCCGGGTCGGGGAGGCGGTCGTCGAAGCGTTCGTCGCCGATCGCCGTCCCGAGCATGGGCTCGACCTCGAGCAGGCCTTCCCAGTACCGCTCGAGCAGCCGATCGGCCGCGGTCCCGTCGTCTCCCATCGATGCGCACGCTCCCCGGGGGTGTCGAAGAGCGCCCATCCTAGCGGGCACACGAGGCACCCTCCGACGCCCCGCGCCGATCCAAGCCGGATCCACCCGAACGAACCTTGGGGAAGTCCCGGCGTTCTCTGTCATCCGGGGCAGGATGCAGCAGGGGGGATGGGTGCGATGAGATCGTTGGTCACGCGCGCCTGCGCGCTGCTCTGTCTGCTGGCGTTCGCCGCGTGCGTGGGCTCGCCGGAGGTCGTGGGTTCGGCGGGCGGGCAGCCCGATTCGCCGGATCGGCTCGGGTCCCAGGCGCTGGCCACGCCGACGAGGGGGCCTGCCCGTGGCTCCTTGTCGGCTCCTTCCCTGCAAGGCACCCCCGGTACTGTCGGATCTGCCGGGCTTCCGGCCACGAGGCCGTACGAGGGACTCGGGACCTGGATCGACATCTACGACACCGAGGTCTGGGAGCACCCGGTGCACGCGGTGCGGTCGATGTCCGCGCACGGCATCCGGACGATCTACCTGCAGAGCTCGAACTACAACCGCGACCGGCCGTTCGTGCACCCCGACGGCGTCGAGGCGATCATCGACGCCGCGCACCGGCGGGGGATCGAGGTGGTTGCGTGGTACCTGCCCGGGTTCCGCGACCTCCCGCTCGACCTGCATCGGGCCATCCGGACGATCGGGTTCGAGACCCGTCGCGGGAACCGGTTCGATTCGTTCGCGCTCGACATCGAGTCGTCGGAGGTCCGCCGGCCGAGCCTGCGGACCACCCGTCTGCTCAGGATGTCGGCCGCGATCCGGCGCGCCGCCGGCGCCGACTACCCGCTCGGCGCGATCATGGCCTCCCCCGACCGGCTGGTCCGGACCGATCCGCGGTTCTGGCCGGGTTTCCCATGGCGCCGGCTCGCCGACACCTACGACGTGTTCCTGCCGATGACGTACTACACGTACCGGGTCAAGGGTCCGCGAGCCGCGGCCCGGTACACGGCGCAGAACGTGCAGATCATCCGCCGGCAGACTTCCGGGATGCAGGTCCCGATCCACGTCGTCGGCGGGATCTCGTTCGACGCCACCGGGCCCGAGACCCAGGGGTTCGTGCACACGGTCCTCGAGCGGGACGTGATCGGCGCGAGCTACTACACGTTCCCGGGCATCACGCTCGATCAGTGGAAGGCGCTCAGCGCGCTCCGCTGATCTACCCGTCCACCCAACCGAAGTGCCGCCGGCGCACGTCGTCCTTGGCCGCGTCGCCGACGAAGCTCGCGTCGAGCGCGTTCGCGGTGACGCGGCGTACGTCGTCGTCGGAGAACCTGAGCACGTCGACGCAGACCTCGAGCTCGTTGGTCAGGTCGATCGCGAACAGGCCGGGGTTGTCCGTGTTGATCGTCACCGAGACGTCCTGGTCCAGGAGCCGGCGTGCGGGGTGGTCGGCCATGTCTGGGACGGCGCGCGTCCGGCGGTTCGAGGTCGGACACATCTCGAGGGTGACCTCGCGTTCGCGCACGAGCGCCGTCACCTCGGGGTCGGCGGCGACGCTCACGCCGTGCCCGAGCCGCAACGAGCCGAGCACCTCGACGGCCTCGCGCGGGAAGGCCGCGCCACCCGACTCGCCGTAGTGGGTCGTGAGCTTGAGGCCCGAGCCCGCGAGCTCGGCCACGACGTCGACGTACAGCGACGGGGGATAAGCCTGCTCGTCCCCGGCCAGGTCGAACGCGACCAGGTGGTCGCGATGCCGGAGCGCGAACGCGACCGTGCGCTCGGCCGAGTCGATCCCGTAGTTGCGGCTGGCGATCGCGATCAGTCCCACGCTCACGTCGAACTCGCGGGCGCCTCGCTCGACGCCACGGGCGATCGCGGCCATCGCGGCATCCCAGTCCAGCCCGTGCGGCTCGCACAGGAACTCGGGTGAGAAGCGGAGCTCGGCCAGCCGGACGTTGTCGGCGGCCAGGTCCTCGACCGCCTCGAACGCGATCCGCTCGCACGCGGCCTCGTCGAAGAAGGCGCCCTGCGCGAGGGTGAACCTCGACAGGACCTCCTCGAGCGAACCCATGGGCTGCACCACCTGCGCCCGCGCGGACAGCTCGGCCGGTGTCGTCTCCGGCAGCGGGTGACCGGACCCTCGGTACAGGTCGAGCATCGTCGACAGCCGGACCGCACCCTCGAGGTGTCGGTGCAGGTCGACCTTGGCGACGGCTTTGAGATCCACCTCCCTAGCAATAGCATGCGGAGCGACCGAGGAGATCCCGATGCTGCTCGAAGGCAAGAAGCTGCTCGTCACCGGCGTGCTGACACGCGAGTCGATCGCCTACGCGGCGGCACAGGCCCTGCAGGAGCAGGGCGCCGAGATCGTCCTGACGTCGTTCGGGCGCGCGATGGGGCTGACCGAGAAGTCCGCGCGCCGTCTCCCGAACCCCGTCGACGTGCTGGAGATGGACGCGAACGATCCCGCGCACATCGAGTCGGTCTCGGCCGAGATCGGGTCGCGGTGGGGGCGGCTCGACGGGTTCCTGCACGCGATCGCCTTCGCGCCGCAGGACGCGCTGGGCGGGAACTTCCTCAACACGCCGTGGGAGAGCGTGGCAACCGCGATCCAGACGAGTGCCTACTCGCTGAAGGCGATCGCGACGGGGATGCTGCCGAACATGCGGGAGCACGGGGGAGCGATCGTCTCGCTCGATTTCGACGCGCGGGTGGCGTGGCCTATCTACGACTGGATGGGCGTGGCCAAAGCCTCGCTCGAATCGATCACCCGGTACCTCGCGCGCGATCTCGGACCGCACGGGATCCGCGTGAACACGCTGTCCGCCGGACCCCTGCGCACGATCGCGGGCAAGGGGATCCCGGGGTTCCAGACGCTCGCCGACGGGTGGGCCGACCGGGCACCGCTCGGGTGGAACCCGACCGACGCGACGCCGGTCGCCGACACGATCGTGTTCCTGCTGTCGGATCTGTCGCGCGGGATCACCGGCGAGATGGTGCACGTCGACGGCGGCTACCACGCGATCGGGGCGCCGCCGGCCGGATCGAGCGACGCGGGTGAGACCGGCTAACGGAGCGTGACGCCGGCTTCCATCGCGAGCCCCTTCTGCGCGCGCGCGATGATGTGGAACGCCTCCTTCAGCCCTTGACGGGCGACGCCCCCGAGCTCCTTCGGGTCCACGAAGTCGTCCGGCGGTTCCCCGGCGGCGATCTGGTCGACGTGGTGGCGGAGCCGGATCTCCCACAGGAACCGGAACGCCTCCTCGAGCCCCTCGCGGGTCTCGGCGTCGATCGCTCCGGCCTGCTCGGACGCCCGCAGGCGTTCGATCGTCCGCTTCGCCGTGAGCCCCGAGCGGATCGCATAGGCCCTGGCGAGGTTGCCCACGATCACGATCCCGCCGTGCTTGATGTCCACCTTCCCCGGGTGCTCCCCACGCTGCTCGACCGTGATCCCGCGGACGAACCCGATCGGCGGCCGCGCATCCAGCGCCCGCCGGGCGAGGTGCTGGAGGAAGAGCGGACGCTGGGGCGCGGTCGCCATCACGGTGTCGAGCGCCACGTCGGCCTCCAGCGCCCCGGCGACCCTGCGGAAGTCGAAGACGATCGACAGCTGTTCGCTCGCCTTGGGCGACTCCAGGTTCATCCAGTACTCGAACCGCCCGACCCACTGCTGCAGGGAGAGGCGGAGAGCGTCGTTCGTCGCCATCACGTTGCCAGTGCAGCGGGAGATCCCGGCGGCCTCGAGCCCGGCGGTGACGAACTCGGCGAGGGGGGCCAACGACGCGCCCGCGGCGTCGGGGTCGCCCTCGAACGCGAGTGCGTGGTCCTGGTCGGTTCGGATCGCCTGCTCCTGACGGGCCGCGCTCCCCAGGGCGAGCCAGGCCCACGGGAACGGCGGCTCCCCGTGCTCGGCCATCCCGAGCTCGAGCAGCCGGCGCGTCGCGGCGTCGATCGCGAACGCGATCACGTGGCCCACGTCGACCGGGTCGGCGCTCGCGCTCACCAGCGTCGAGACGACGCGAGGAAGCTCGCCGACCGCGGTCGCGACCGCCTCGCGATCGGGCGCGCGCTCGATCGCGCTCTTGAGCGCGAACGGCGTGTCGCGGCCGATCCCCATCAGGTCGGTGTCGGTCACCACGCCGAGGACGGAACCGTCCGCCGTCGCGATCGGGAAGTGGTGGAACCCGCCCTCCAGCATCCGCAGCAGGACCTCGCCGACCATCGTGTCGGGTGGGACGGTCTCTGCTTGCTGAGTCATGACCTCCCGCACGGGCGTCTCGCCGCTGCGACGCTCCGCGACCACGCGCGTCCGCAGGTCGCGGTCGGTCAAGATGCCGACGCCGGTGGTGTTCGGGACAAGCAGGCTCGAGACGCGTTCGCTCGCCATGAGCCGGGCGGCGTCGGCGACCGGGGTCTCGGGGTCGCAGGTGACGGGCGTCCGCCTGACGAGGGCGCCCACGTGCTGGTAGCGGACGAGGTCGACCTCCCCCTTCCTGGACTCGTCGATCTGAGCGATGCGGCGACGGACGCTCGCCGCGACGAACACGATCCCGCCGCCCGAGCGCAGCACCGCGTTCGCCACCTCGGCATCGATCAGGTAGCAGAGCGTGTCCTCGCCGGCGCGCACGGTCGCGGTCGGCGCCACCTGACCGAGCAGCGACCACATCCCGAACACGTCGCCCTCGCCGAGCTCGTCGATGACCCGGCCGCCGTCCACGATCTCGGCCACGCCCCGGCGGACGACGAACAGGTGCGTCGCCGGGGCGCCGGCCTGCAGGAGGATCACCGTGCCGGGCGCGAAGTGCTCGATCTGCACGCTCGCGACCACCCGGTCGAGCTCCTGGGTGGTGAGCGCGTCGAACGGCGGATGGTCGGCCAGGAACGCTCGGACGTCCACGGCCGGAGCCTACGCCGAACGGGGGCTCGGCCGGACCCCGCGGGCGGCGGCAACTGGCTGCTCGGGCTCGCGACGATCGCGGCTTCCGTTGATGTCTGCGAACACCACCGGATAGCGGTCTCGAGCGCGAGCTAAGTCCCCAGGTCGGACGCGGCGAGCTGGTTCCCGTACGGCCCACGACCGGCGGCGCACCACGCCCCACACCGGGCGGCGAGCGAGAGCGCCTCCTCGATCTTCAGGCCGGCGCCGAGCGCGTACGTCAATCCTGCCGCGAACGAGTCGCCGGCCCCGTACGTGTCGACGACGGACCCGGGTGTGGCCGCGGGTTCGTACGAGCCGCTCCGGCCGTCGTTGGTCTCGTACCGGCCGCCCCGAACGCTGTCGGTCCGAACGACCAAGGCGGGTGGATGGGTGAGCCGCGCGGGATCGAACGCCTCGGACGGGTCGTTGCCGCTGCCCACGACCGCGTCGAGGTGCAGGTCGGCCCCGGCGAGCAGGTCCGAGACGCGGCTCGTGGCGACCAGCACCTTCGCCCGGCGCGCCTCGCGGAGCGCGGCGACGTCGCCGGCCGTGAAGTAGACGGCGTCCACGGCCTCGAGCTCGTCCCAGGGGAGATCGTCGGCGTCCGTGGGTTCGAGGCGCCGGCCGAGCGTGGTGATCGTGCGCTCGCCGTGCGCGTCGACGAACACCACCCCACGACGCGTCGGTTCGTCGCGGGTCGCCGACTCGACACGAACGCCGAGCTCCGTCAGACGCCGCCGCGACCAGGCGCCCCGTTCGTCGTCGCCCAGCGCCGTGTAGAAGGTGCAGTCGCCGGCGAGCCTCGCGAGCTGCACCGCCGAGACCGCGCCACCGCCTCCGGGCTCCTCCCAGGGATCCGTGGCGTGCACGATGTCGCCGGCGCGGGGCACGTGCTCGACGTGGGCGAACTCGATCCACTCGACGTGCCCGACCACGGCGGTCCGCATGGACGGCAGTGTGGCATCCTCGATCCGTGGAGCAGCGGCGACTCACGTCCTTCAGTCACGGCGCCGGGTGCGGGTGCAAGCTCGGACCGGCCGACCTCGGGACCGTGCTCGGCACCCTCTCGCTCCCCGAGCTCGGGACCGACGTGCTCGTCGCCGCCGATACGGGCGACGACGCCGCGGTGGTTCGGCTCCCGGACGGCCAGGCGCTCGTCGCCACGCTCGACTTCTTCACGCCGATCGTGGACGATCCCTACGACTGGGGAAGGATCGCCGCCACGAACGCGCTCTCGGATGTCTACGCGATGGGCGCGAAGCCGTTCCTCGCGTTGAACATCGTCGCCTGGCCGGTCGACGACCTGCCGCTCGAGATGCTCGGCCAGGTCCTGCAGGGCGGGATCGACGTCGCGAGCAAGGAAGGCGTCGCGGTGCTCGGCGGTCACACGATCACGGACCCGGAGCCGAAGTACGGGATGGTCGCCCTCGGGCTGGCCGACCCGGAACGCATCGTCCGCAACTCAACGGTGCCGCCCGGGGCGCACCTGCTCCTGACCAAGCCGCTCGGGATCGGGGTCGCAACGACCGCGCACAAGCGCGGGGTCGCCGAACCCGAGCTGCTCGCCGCCGCCGTCGAGCTGATGACCACCCCGAACGACGCGGCCTCGGAGGCGATGGTGGATGCCGGCGCCGAGGCAGCCACCGACGTCACGGGGTTCGGGTTGCTCGGCCACCTCCAGCGGATGCTGGCGTCCTCGGGTGTGGGCGCCACGATCGACGCGTCGTCCGTGCCCATGCTCCCCGGCGTCTTAGACCACGCGAGGCTCGACGTCGTCCCCGGCGGCACCAAACGCAACCACGCGTACCTGGGTCCGAACGTGGACTGGGGGGAGCTCTCGACGCCCGAGCAGCTTGTGCTCGCGGACGCGCAGACCTCTGGCGGCCTGCTGATCGCGACGCTCGACGCCGAGCGGATGGGCCGGGAGCTCGCCTCCCGCGGGGTCGCGTGGGCGGACATCGGGATCGCGGTCGAAGACGGCCCCGGGAAGATCGCCGTCACCGGCCGGCTCGCGCGCGGCGCCTGAACCTCGGTTCAGGGAATACCCGCCTGGTGGTACGGTTGTTGCACCTGCAAATGATCGAACTCGAACGCTCCTTCTTCGACGAGATGGTGGAACACGGCCTCGCCGCGTTCCCCAACGAGGCCTGTGGATTGCTCGCGGGGAAGGAGGGCAGGCCGATCAAGTTCTTCGCGATGAGGAATCAGGACGCCAGCACGGTCAGCTATCGCATCGACCCCAAGGAGCAGTTGCAGGTCGAGACCGAGATGGAAGACGAGGGGTGGCAGACCCTCGGGATCTTCCACACGCATACGCATTCGGAGGCGTTCCCTTCCGCGACCGATCAGGATCAGGCGTTCTGGCCCCCGATCGGGTCGGAGCCTCGGATGGCCATGTTCCCGGACGCCTATTACCTGATCTTGTCGCTCGAGGATCGAACGAACCCCGACCTGCGGGCGTTCCGGATCTTGGAGGTCGGCCAGGTCGACGAGGACGAGGTCGCGATCGGATGACGACCCCGGCCTTCACCGAAGAGCAGGTCCGCCGCTACGCCCGGCACATCATCCTGCCGGGGATCGGCGGCGAAGGGCAGCGCAAGCTGCTCGACGCGAAGGTGCTCTGCATCGGGGCGGGTGGGCTCGGCTCCCCGGTCGCGATGTACCTCGCGGCGGCGGGGGTCGGGACGCTCGGGATCGTGGACTTCGACAAGGTCGACGAGTCGAACCTGCAACGCCAGATCGTGCACTCCACGGCCGACATCGGGCGCCCGAAGGTCGAGAGCGCGGTCGACCGTCTGCGCGCGATCAACCCGACGATCGAGATCGTGCCCTACGACACGATCCTGTCGTCGCGGAACGCGTTCGAGGTCCTCGGACCCTGGGACGTCGTGGTGGACGGGACCGACAACTTCCCGGTCCGGTACCTCGTCAACGACGCCACTCAGTTCCTCGGCAAGCCGCTCGTCTACGGCTCGATCTACCAGTGGGACGGTCAGGCCACGGTGTTCATGCCCGGGCAGGATGCGCCCTGTTACCGGTGCTTGTTCCCGCAGCCGCCGCCACCCGGGACCGTTCCGAGCTGCGCGGAGGGTGGCGTGTTCGGGGCGCTCCCCGGGATCGTGGGCTCGATCCAGGCGACCGAGGCCGTCAAGCTGATCACCGGCAAGGGCGACCCGCTGATCGGCCGCCTGCTGATCTTCGACGCGCTCGAGATGGACTTCCAGACCGTGAGGGTGCGGTGGGACGCCGACTGCCCCGTGTGCGGCAAGGAGCCCACCATCACCGAGCTGATCGACTATGAGGCGTTCTGCGGGCTCACGCCCGGTCAGGCGCCGCCCGAGGCCGAACACGGGGTGAGCGCCTCGTGACGCGCGTGAAGCTGCCCACGATCCTGCGATCGCACGCCGGCGGCGAGCGCGACGTCGATGCCTCAGGGGCCACGCTGCGCGAGCTCCTCGCGGACCTCGAGACCCGCTACCCGGGCGTCACTGCGATGGTCCTGACCGACGACGGCGCCCTGCACCGGTTCGTGAACGTCTACGTGAACGATGAGGACGTTCGGTACCTCGGCTCGCTCGAGACCCCCGTCGACCCCGGCGACACGATCTCGATCCTGCCGGCCGTCGCCGGCGGGAGCTGACCCCACCGAGACCGCAAGCGCTTCTCCGCCCGACCCGATACGCTTCGCGCCGATCGGGCGCTCGGCGGCCCCTCCCGACCGGATCCGGAACGGCGACGCTCGATGTGCGTCGACCCCCGGACCCACGGGCTCGGGCGATGCAGCCGATGACAGGTCCGGGGCTCCTGTCGACCGATCGGGGCTCCACGAGAGAGGGGGAACCGCGCATGCGCAGGATCGCGTTGGCGATCGCCGTCGTGACGGCGATCGCGCTCGTGCCGATGGCGACATCGGCGGCTCCACGTTCGGCGGCGCTCAAGGGGTCCGACGTCCGACTGGACACGAAGGTTCGAGCGAACGAGATCGTGGTCTCGCCAGAGGCGAAGCGCGCGATCGCGGGGATGCGATCCGAGCGGACCGCGTCGACCCCGTCGGTCGGCACGGTGCTACCGATGCTCGCGTACGACGATCTGAACGGGATCCTGCTGGTCAAGAACTTCACGCTGCGCGGGGTCGGGTCCCACAGCGAGGTCTGGGTGGCGAGCGACAAGGACAAGGTCTCCACCGGGCTCGACTTCCCGGCGGGGGACTGTCGGAACGACGGCGTGCGCAACGTCATCACGGACGCTCAGGTCAACTACCTGATCGGTCAGTTCGATAGCAACATGTACCCGATCGAGTCGAACGCGTTCAGCGTCGCGCCGAACACCCTGGACGGCACGGGCGCGCCGCTCGCCGATGCCATCCACGTGCCGGCGGACTCGTACGAGGGGCCGGCCGACCGTGTCGTCGTGCTCGTGGACAACGTCCGGGACCAGAACTTCTACGACGCGGACAACGCGAACGGCTACTCGTACATCGCGGGGTTCTACACGTCGACGTTCGACCTCTTCCTGAACCGCCAGGTGATGACGATCGATGCGTTCGACTGGCTCCACCGCACCACCGCGAACCCGCCGGACGACCCCGCTCCCGGCGATCTGTGCACGAACGCGAACGCGCGACCCTTCCTGTACGAGGGCGTGTTCGCCCACGAGTACCAGCACCTGTTGGAGAACTACGTGGACGTCGACGAGGGCTCTTGGACGAACGAGGGTCTGTCGGATCACGCACAGACCATCACCGGCTACGTCGACCCGTCGATCCCGATCACCGACCCGGGGGAGGACAGCCACATCCAGTGCTTCCTCGGCTGGCTGAACCAGCTCACGCCGGCCAACCCGCTACCGCGGAAGGGCGGCCCCGAGAACTCGCTGACCCTGTGGGGTGACCAGACGGACTTCGAGTCCGAGGTCCTGTGCGACTACGGCGCCGCGTACTCGTTCATGGAGTTCCTGCACGACCAGTTCGGCGGCCAGTTCATGAAAGACCTCCACCTCGAGCCGCTGAACGGGCTGGCAGGGCTGGACGCGGTGCTCGCCGCGCACAGCACCGGCCTGACCGGGATGGAGTTGATCGAGCGCTGGGCCACGATGGTGGCGATCGACGCGTCGCTCGATGACGGGTTCTCGCTCACGGGCGGCGACGCGGCCGATTACAGCACCGACACGCTGAACGCATCCATCAACTGGGACAACAAGCAGGCGTTCGCGGGGCCCGGCGTTCCGGCGAACGGCTCGGACTACGTGCGGCTGCGGGACGGCGGCGGCGCCTACCTCCGAGCCGATCAGATCGACGGCGTCGAGTTCAACGGTGCGAGCAAGCTGGCCAAGCTGCCGGTCGAGTGGAAGGTGGACAAGTCCCCCCCGAAGGGCTCGGACAAGGCCCTGTACTCGGGCAAGGGGGACAACCTTGACCGCGCGATCGTCCAGAAGGTCAAGATCAAGGACGGCAAACTGAAGGTCGACACCGCGTGGTCCACGGAGGAAGGCTACGACTACGCCTACGTCCAGGTTTCGACCGACGGCGGGAAGAAGTACAAGAGCGTGCACTGCACCGACTCGATCGACGCTCCACTCGGGCCCGGCTTCGAGGGCATCTCGGGAGGCGGCAAGAAGCCGAAGTTCGTCACCGAGAAGTGCAACCTGAAGAAGTACGCGGGCAAGAACGTGCTGCTGGCGTTCCGGTACGTCACCGATCCCGGGGTGCAGTTCAAGGGTTTCTGGGTAGACGAAGTCACCCTGGACGGCAGTCCGGTGTCGGACGGGAAGTCGCTGCAGGGCTGGAAGTCCATCACGCAGATCCATCCGGTGCAGGTCGAGAACTGGTTCGTCCGTCTGGTCGCGATCGACGAGTCGGGCAACGAGGTCAGCATCGGGTCGATCCCGCTCGACGCCAACTTCGACGGGTCGCTCACAGGTGCGGACCTCGACGCGATCATCGGGACCACGGCCGACACGGTGGCTGCGATCGTGACGTTCGAGGACGGCACCGAGACTGTGCTGCAGACGGCCCCGTACACCCTGACGGTGGACGGGGTCGTGCAGCCGGGTGGATAACGCCACGACCGGCTCGTGCGTAGAGCCACAGGCCCCGGTGATGTCGGCTCCCCGCGACGTACGATGAGGCCGGCTCCCGAGCCCTCGACACCCTGATGCGATTCCCCGACGTCCTCGACGCGATCGGCGACACCCCGCTCGTCGGTCTGCCGAGCCTCAGCCCGCCCGGCGTGCGGATGTGGGCCAAGCTGGAGGGGCAGAATCCGACCGGATCGCTCAAGGATCGGATCGCCAAGGCGATGATCGAGGCCGCCGAGGCCTCCGGCGAGCTCACTCCCGAACACACGATCCTCGAACCCACGTCGGGCAACACCGGTATCGCGCTCGCGATGGTCGCCCGGCGCAAGGGGTACGGGCTGACCGTCGTGATCCCGGACAACGCGAGCGAGGAGCGGATCCGGCTGCTCGAGCTGTTCGGCGCCGAGATCGTGCTCTCGCCCGGGGACAAGGGGACCAACGGCTCGATCGAGATCGCGCGGGCCCTCGCGAAGGACGACCGCTACTACATGCCGTTCCAGTACGGGAACCCCGCGAACCCGCGGGCGCACGAGGAGGGCACGGGCGAGGAGATCGTCCGCGACCTGCCCGAGATCACGCACTTCGTCGCCGGTCTGGGGACCGGCGGGACGCTCACCGGTGTGGGCCGACGGCTCAAGCGTCACGATCCGAACGTGAAGGTGATCGCCGCCGAGCCGGAGCTCGGGGACCTCGTGTACGGGCTTCGGTCGCTCGAGGACGGGTTCGTCCCGCCGATCCTCGACGAGTCGGTGCTCGACCGGAAGTTCCTCGTGAACGTCTCGGACTCCGTGCGCGCGACGCGCGAGCTCACCGAGCGCGAGGGCATCTTCGCCGGGGTCTCGTCGGGGGCGGTGCTCCACGTCGGCCTGCGCGTGGCGTCCGAGCTCGATCACGGCGACGTGGTATGTCTGCTCGCCGACGGCGGGTGGAAGTACCTGTCGACGCAGGCGTGGGCGCCCGAGCTCGAGCGCGCCGAGAAGAACGTCTCCGAGACGCTGTGGTGGTAGCGGCGATACCTGGTGACGGTCGTGAGCGCACGAAGGGTTCGGACGGTCGGATGAGCGACCGGCGGCCGATCGGCATCTTCGACTCCGGCGTCGGCGGGCTCACCGTCGCCCGTGCCGTCTTCGACCTGCTGCCGAACGAGCCGATCCTGTACCTCGGCGACAACGGCCGGTTCCCCTACGGTCCGCGACCGCTCCAGGAGATCCGCACGTTCGCGCTCGAGATCGCGGGGTACCTAGCCGAACGCGACGTCAAGATGCTGGTGGTCGCGTGCAACTCGATCGAGGTGGCGGCGATCGCCGACGTGGCGAACGCCCACGGCGTGCCGGTCGTCGGCGTGATCGACCCGGGGGTTCGCGCCGCGGTTCACGCCACCCGCAACCGTCGGATCGGCCTGATCGGGACCGAGGCGACCGTCGCGAGCGGCGCCTACGATCGAGCGATCCTGGAGACCGGCGCCCCCGTCGAGCTGTTCTCGGCGGCCTGCCCGGTCTTCGTCGAGCACGTCGAGGCGGGCGATACCTCGAGCGACGAGTTGTTGAGGGCCGCGCGGGGGTATCTTGTGCCGCTGGACGAGGAGGGGATCGACACCCTGATCCTGGGGTGCACGCACTACCCGATGCTCTCGGGGCTGATCCAGATGGTGATGGGGGAGGATGTCGTGCTGGTGTCGTCGGCCGAAGAGACAGCTAAGGACGTGTACGCGACGCTCCGCGCGTCCTCGCTGCTGCGGGCGGCAGAGGACGGGCGCGGCGGCGAAGTGCGGCACGAGTTCCTGACGACCGGCGACCCGGGGCAGTTCCGACGGGTCGCGCACCACTTCCTCGGTCCGGTCCTCGGGGGTGTCGACCCCGTCGACGTCCGGGTCGTCGAAGGGGTCGCGTGGAGCTGACGGTCCTGGGCTCGAGCGGTACCTGGCCGAACGCGGACACGGCCACCTCGGGCTATCTCGTGCAACACGACGGGTTCAACCTGTGGATGGACGCCGGCACGGGCACGCTCGCGAACCTGCAGCAGCACATCGACATCCCCGATCTGCATGCGATCGTGATCTCGCACGAGCACCCCGACCACTTCGTCGACCTCTACCCCGCCTTCTACGCGTGGCACTACGGCGAGCTCGGCGAGCCGGGCCTGCCGGTGTTCGTGCCCACCGACTTCTCGCAACGCTTGGCCGACCTCGTGTCGATCGACTCGCAGGTGGCGATGCGCTCGGCGTTCGCCTTCACGGAGGTGGTTCCGGGCGAGGCCTTCGAGATCGGTCCGTTCCGCGTCAAGACCGAACCGATGGCGCACCTCGGGCTGCCGGCGCTCGGGTTCCGCGTCGCCGCGGACGGCCAGGTGCTCGCCTACACCGGCGACACCGGCCCCACGCATCACGTCGAGGTCCTCGCGCGTGACGCCGACCTGATGCTGGCCGAGGCCACCTGGCAGGATCGGGACGACCTCCTGCCGTTCCACATGTCGTCGCGGCAGGCCGGGGATCATGCGCGCGAGTCCGGTGTCGGCAGGCTCGTCCTGACGCACATCTGGCCGTCGCTCGATCACGAGATCTCGAAGGCCCAGGCCGCCGAGGAGTACACCGGCCCGATCGACAGCGCCGTCGAAGGCATGAAGTTCGGGGTCGGTTCGTGACGGATCGGCCCGATGGCCGCGCGACCGACGAGCTGCGCCCGGTCGCCGTCGAGCTCGGCTTCCAGGAGTGGGCCGAGGGGTCGGTGCTGATCTCGATGGGGCGCACGAAGGTGCTCGTCGCCGCGACGGTCCAGGACGAGGCCCCCAGGTGGTTACGCGGCGGCGGCAGCGGCTGGGTGACCGGCGAGTACGCGATGCTCCCGCGCGCGACGACCGAACGCACCTTCCGCGAGGTGAACAAGGGCCGGCCCAGCGGCAGGACGCAGGAGATCCAGCGGCTGATCGGGCGTTCGCTCCGCGCCGTCACCGACCTGAAGCGGTTGGGGGAGCGGACGATCACGATCGACTGCGACGTCCTTGTCGCGGACGCCGGGACCCGATGCGCCTCGATCACGGGCGGGTACATCGCCCTCGCGCTCGCGCTGCGGGGGCTCGCCGAACGCAAGTCGATCGAAGGCGACCTCCTGACCGACGCGGTGGCCGCGGTCAGCGTCGGTCTCGTGGGCGGCCACGCGCTGCTCGACCTTTCCTACGAGGAGGACGCGGGCGCCGCGGTCGACTGCAACGTGGTCATGACGGGTTCGGGCCGGCTCGTCGAGATCCAGGGCACGGCCGAAGGCGAGCCGTTCTCGCGGGCCGATCTCGACGCGCTGGTGGATCTGGCGGAGGCGGGGATCAAGCAGCTGACCCAGATCCAACGCGACGCGCTCGCATAGCCGTGCCCTTCCCGGCACGACTCGCGATCGCCACGAAGAACCCCCACAAGCTCCGCGAACTCGGCCGCATCTGCCGCGACTGGCCGGTCGAGTGGCTCACCGTGAAGAACCATCCCGGGCCGTGGCCCGACGTCGCCGAACCTCACGAGACGTACCTCGACAACGCCCTGGAGAAGGCGCGCTCGATCGCGGCGGCGTTGGGCGAGCCGGCGATCGCCGATGACTCGGGGATCGAGGTGGATGCGCTGGACGGGAGGCCGGGGCCGCGTTCGGCGCGGTTCGCGGGAGAAGGTGCGAGCGACGCCGAGAACCTCGCGAAGCTGATCGAGGTGATCGCCGATGAGCCATCCGATGCGCGGACCGCCCGCTACCGGTGCGTGGCCGTGATCGCCTGGCCCGACGGCCGTGCGCTCCACGAGGAGGGGACCTGCGAGGGCTCCCTCGTCGCGACGCCGCAGGGGGCCCGGGGGTTCGGCTACGACCCGATCTTCGTCCCCGAAGGCGAACGACGCACGATGGCCGAGCTCGGGGACGAGGAGAAGGACGGGATCAGCCACCGCGGTCGGGCCTTCCGAGCCTTGGCGGAGCTCCTGTCCGCGTAAGCGCCGCGAGGGCCTCGGGCCGGCCCGATCCCGGCTCGCAGGCACGGAGACCCCACGGTTCCCGGATCGCGCTCAGGTTCCGAGCCCCGGCGGCCGATAACCGCCGCAGGACGCAGGGACGGGAGCACCCATGCCCGATCGGAGGCATCGAGGGCGACAGCTGCGAGACGTCTTCATCACGCTCGCGCTGATCTTCCTACTCGGGGCGGGCGCAGCCTACGGCGCGACCCGGTACCTGCAGAGCGGGCTCGAGTCGGACGCGACCCGGGACGCTCGCAGGCTCTCGGTCGACGTGCTCCAACCCCTGCTCGTCCCCGCGGATGCCCAGGGTCTGGTGCAGGGCGCTCGCTACGACGAGCTGCTCTCCGCCGTCGACGAACGGGTGCTCGCAGGTCCGATCAACGGCGTGCTGCTGCTGGCCCGGGATGGCACGGTCCTGTTCGCCGACCAGCCATCGCTCGTCGGCGACCACGAGCCGGCCTTGCGTGACGACATCCACTCGGTGATCGCGGGCACGTCACAGAGCTCGGTCGACGGCGACCGGTTCCGCACGCTCACGGCGCTCGAGATCGGGTCGCCCCCGACGCTCGTGGCCGCCGAGCTCGTCCGGTCCCACCCGGCGATCGTCGAGGAGTCCAGGGAGGTCTGGTACCCATGGGTCGGGCGAGCGATCACCGCCGCCATCGTGTGCTTCGGCCTCGCCCTCGTGACGGCGATCGTCTTCGCGACGATCGGGGTGCTCGGGCGCCGTTCGGCGCGGCAACGTTCGACGGTTGAATCGCCACGCGTGCGGCGGAAGAAGGGGGGCGCCGACGCGGACGAGAACGCGCCCGCGTACCTGCACCCCAGTTTCAAGGACGAGGTCGCGGCTCGGCGTCAGGTGGAGGAAGAGCTCATGGCCATCCAGCACGAGCGCGACGCGCTCGCCGCACGCGTCCAGCGCCTGGAAGCCGAGCTCGACGGTCTCAAGACCCGCTCGTCCGTCTGACGGTGTGTGTCGGCCCTGAGTTGCGGGCCGCGGGGACGCCTCGATAGCCTCGATATCCGTACGAAGTCTGACGGAGAGGAGGACCCATGAGGCGTCTGTTGGCGGTAGCAGTGGGTTTGCTCCTGTTCGCTCTGGTGCCGGGGTCGGCTGGCGGGATCACCAACGGCCAGAAGGACACGCAGAACAGGTACCCCTTCGTGGGCCTTCTCGCGTTCTACGATGGAGAAGGTGCATACAGCCACCGTTGCACCGGCACGCTGATCTCGCCGACCGTGGTCCTCACCGCGGCACACTGCACGGAGGGAACCGCCACGGCGTACGCGTACTTCTCGGTCGAAGTGCCCGATGACTTCAGGGAGAACCCGACGGGTGTCCTCGGCACCACGTTCACCCACCCAGACTTCTCCACCAACCTGCGAAACGACGTGGGTGTCGTGCTCCTCGGTCAGGGGGTGACCCTCAGCAGGTATCCGGTGCTGGCCCCCGAGGGGTTCCTCAGCGACCTGAAGGATGCACACGAGATCCAGGACGATACCTTCGTCGCAGTCGGCTATGGCCTCCTGGACGGGTGGCCGCCGCCGAACCTCGTGACCAACGAGGATCGCTGGTATGTCTCTTCCCCGTATGGGGGACTCAAGAAGAACAACCTGCATCTGTTGCAGAACCCCGTCTCAACAGACCTGGGTGGGACGTGTTTCGGCGACTCGGGCGGTCCCCATTTCTGGCAGGACACGCTGATCATCGCCTCCGTGACGAGCTGGGGCGATGCGGTCTGTCGCTCGAACGACCAGACCCAACGGATCGATATCCCCTCAGTCCTGGACTGGCTGCAGGAAGAATTCGGCGTCACGCCGTCCTGAGTGGTGGTTGGGGCTCCCGGCTCGTCCTGATCCGGGAGCCTCGACCGCCGCCCCGTTCGTCGTCAGCCTGTGTAGCCCTCGACCTCGCGAGCCTCTCGAACCTGCGCCTCGTCCGGATCCAATCCCGCGTTACGCCGCGCCCGACGTTGGTGCAGGAGGTCCCAGCACTGGTCCAGGGTGACCTGGAGCTCCTTCAGACGCTCGCGCTCGGAATCGCTCGCCTCGCCGCGAGACTCGGTCTCCCAGAGTTCGTGCTCCTGATGCGCCAGCTCGTTGATCCGCTCGACGATCTGTTGGTCGTCCATGTCGGCTCCCATCCGAAGTCTGGGCCACCACGATACGACCCTCCCACCGACACGGGGGCCGTCGTCGCCCTGCCACGTACGCGATGATGGGTCGATGACGAACCTGAGGACGTTGCTGACCGAGACCGCCGACCGGGTCGCCGACTACCGCGAGTCCCTGGCCGAACGCCGAGTGGCTCCCGACGCGGACCCCGAACGCCTACGGGAGGATCTCGGCGGGCCGCTCCCCGCCCACGGGATCGATCCGGCAATTGTGCTCGACGAGCTGGTCGCTGCCGTCGAACCCGCGTTGATGTCCTCGGCCGGACCTCGCTTCTTCGGTTTCGTCGTGGGGGGATCGCTCGATGCGGCCGTCGGCGCCGACCTCCTCACGAGCGGCTGGGATCAGTTGGCGTTCAACGGCGCGTCGTCGCCGGCCGCCGCGATCGTCGAGGAGACCGTGGGTGTGTGGTTGAAGGAGTCGCTCGGCCTGCCGGGGCCCGCGTCGTTCGGGATCGTGACGGGGACGCAGGCGGGGAACACCGTCGGGCTCGCGGCCGCGCGCCACCGGGTGCTCGAGCGCGCGGGCTGGGACGTGGAGCGGGACGGTCTGCAGGGCGCGCCCCGGGTCCGTGTGATCGCGGGCGAGGAGCGCCATGCGACGATCGACCGCTCGCTCCGGCTGCTCGGGCTCGGGGTGGCCGCGATCGAGAGCGTCCCGACCGGCCCGAACGGCGCCGTCGACTCCGATGCGCTCGTCGCGGCGATCGAGGCCGGCTCGGGCGAACCGACGATCCTCGTGGTCCAGGCCGGCAACGTGAACACGGGCGCCTTCGACGATCTCGCGGTCGCGTGCGAGGTCGCGCACCGTCACGGCGCATGGGTGCACGTCGACGGGGCGTTCGGCCTGTGGGCAGCGGCCAGCCCGGCCTTCGAGCACCTGGTCGCCGGTCGCGAGGCCGCCGACTCCTGGGTGGTGGACGGCCACAAGTGGCTGAACCTGCCGTACGACACGGGGTTCGTCTTCTGCGCCGATCCGAACGCGCACGCCGCCTCGATGTCGTACACGGCGGCCTACCTCGTCGGACAGGGCGAGGGTTCGGTGCGAGCGCCTTCGGACTACGTGCCCGAGTCCTCGCGCCGCGCCCGCGGGTTCGTGACGTGGGCCGCGCTGCGCGAGCTCGGCCGCGACGGGCTGGCCGAGCTCGTCGAACGCTGCTGCGCGCTGGCGCGGCGCTTCGCGGAGCAGCTCGGGGGCATCGACGGCGTCACGATCGCGAACGACGTCGTGCTCGATCAGATCCTGGTCGGGTTCGGTGACGACGATCGCACCGACCGGGTGATCGAGGGCATCCAGCGGGACGGGACGTGCTGGATGGGTGGGACGACCTGGCACGGCCGGCGGCTGATGCGGATCTCGGTCTCCAACTGGACGACGACGGAGGTCGACGTCGACCGTTCGGTCGAGGCGATCCGCCGCGTGGCCGCCGAGAACTAGCGGGTCGCGTTTGCTGGCCTAGGTCCTCATCTCCACGTTCGTCCACACGTTCGAGTCACCCGCCGGCTTGGGGGGCGAGTCGCGGCCGTCGGTCCAGACGGGCAGCACGAGCTCGTCCGAGACCGAGATCTGGTTGTAGTCGCCGATGAAGCAGCCGCAGGTGAAGAACGACTTCCTCGCGTCGAACGACGCCGTCGAGATCAGGTCGTTCGTCCAGGTCGCACCCCCGTCCGTCGACCCGCCCTGGAACGTCGAGATCAGGTGGTTGGCCTGATCGAGGCGGGTGTCCTGCCAGATCGCGAACCATTCGCCGTTCGAGTCCACGCCGATCGCGGGGAAGAACTGGTCGCCACGGGCGGCCTCACCGTTGGCTCCGATGCTGATGGGGATCGGCTCGGTCCACGTCGCCCCGAAGTCGTTAGAGGTCTGCAGCGAGATGTCCGCGCCCGAGACGGTGCGATCGGCGTTGTTCTGATAGACGAGCGCGAGCCGGTGGCGGGTGGCGTCGTACGCCAGCGAGAGCGAGTTCGGGAACCGAACGTCGCCCTTGCCGGGGAGGTTGTCGTTGGCGTTCGGATTGTCCGCGAACCATCCGGGCCGGTCGACCCGGACGACCGCGCCGAAGGAGTTCCCGCCGTCCTGGGACCTGGCGAAGAACAACGCGTGATCGATGCTTGAGTTGCAGTCCTCCTGCACGAAGGCGACATCGAGCCCGCCCTGGTCATCGACGACGGGCGTCGAGAACTGGGTTGCCGAGGCACCGACGCCCTTCGCGCCGGGAGCGTCTGGCACGATCGCCGTGCGTGTCCAGACGGAGGTGGAGGGGTCGGCGGTGGGGATCGAGTCAGTGTAGGCGGCCTGCACGGGGCAGTAGTCGCTGCGTGCGAACGAGCCCCCGGTCATGTGGAACTTCGTCCACGTGACGTAGATGCGTCCGAAATGCGAGCTCGAGGGCGAGTTGTCGACGGCCATGAGCTCCTTGTCGTTGAAGATCGACGCGTCGATCGAACCGCCGGGAGCGTGGTTCGTCACCACGAGGGCCGGCTTGAGCGACGAGCTCCAGGTCGTCCCGCCGTCCACGGACTTCCACACCTGGACCTCCGAGGCCGGCGTGGTCGTGAAGTAGCACAGCGTCGAGAGGTAGAACGCGTGATCGCGGAGACTGTAGGCGACCGAGGGATCGGAGGCGAAGCAGCGGCTCCCGTCGAACGAGAACTTCGGGTCCTTCCACTGGCTGGTCCACGTGTGACCGCCGTCGGTCGTGGACCCGATCCAGAAGCCATCGCCCGTGTAGTCGTTCGACGCCGCCACGGCGGTCATCGGATCGTCGAGGCTCGCGGCGATCGAGGGCTCATCCTGGGGGAGCGGGGGATCGCTGTCGCCGTTCATCTGGATGTTGTCCAGAGCGGGGACGGCGAGGGCCCGTCCACGTTTCGCCTGTTGGTTGGATACGACGATGTCGCCGCTGGCCTGCGCCAGGCGTTCGCGGACCCCGTTGGAGATGCCACCGTCCCAGTGCTTGACGTGCTTGATCCAGGTCGGCTGCTTGTCCGCCGATGCGCCGGACACGCCGACGCCGACGAGGAGCGCCGCACCGACCAGGAGGAGCACTGCGATACGACGTACGGGAGCGAAGCGACGGCTACCATCCATGGGATCCCTCCTCGGACGCGTCAGAAGACCATGAAGCCGTGCTGCCCCGTTCGTTGTCAAGTCACGGGTGGGGACCTGCCACGATGACCAGGTGAGGAAGACCGGCGCCGCGATCGGCAGCATCGTCTTCTTCATGTTGGCGCCCTGCGTGGTGGCGGGCGTCATCCCCTGGTGGTTGACCGGGTGGCACGTGCGGAACGTCTGGCCGGTGGCCGTCCGCGTCGTCGGGGCGGCGCTCATCGCGGCAGGCGCTGTGGTCTTGGTGCAGGCGTTCGTGCGGTTCGTCCGCGAAGGTCTCGGGACGCCGGCGCCCGTCGCGCCCACCGAGACCTTGGTCGTCGGCGGTCTCTACCGGCACGTGCGTAACCCGATGTACCTCGCCGTTCTGGCAACGATCCTCGGGCAGGCCTTGCTGCTCGGGCAGCCGGTCCTGTTCGCCTACGCGTTCATCGTGTGGCTGGCGTTCGCGTCGTTCGTGCGCTTCTACGAGGAACCGCATCTCACCGAGCGGTTCGGGGAGAGCTATCGAGCGTATCGCGCCGCCGTGCCGGGATGGGTTCCGCGGGTGCGACCGCGGTCTCACCCGGACGTGTAGTCCAAACGAAGCTCGGGAGGATCCCGGCTCAGAGGGGTGCGAGAGGGGAGAGTCGACCTCTCACGCCCTTTCGGCCACCGGATCCCAAAGAAGCTGCGACCAGGCACGGATCTCGGGCTCGCCTCAGCCGATCTGTTCGGCCAGGGCGACGATGATGCCCGCGGGGCCGCGGAGGTAGCAGAGGAGGAAGGTGCTCTCGTACTGTGCCACCTCGCCGAGGAGTTCGGCGCCGTGGGCGCGCAGGCGGGCGACGGTGTCATTGATGTCGTCGACGGCGAACATGACGCGATGGAGGCCCAGCGTGTTGGGCGGCGGATCCCCCAGCTCGGCGTCGACCGCCGGGGGGGTGTGGTACTTGGTCAGCTCCAGCTTGCTGTGGCCGTCCGGGGTCCGCATCATCGCGATGTCGCTCCGGACGCCGTCGAGTCCGACGGTACGGTCCGCAAAGAGGCCTTCGACCTGCCCCTTGCCTTCCAGCTCCATGCCGAGCTCGGTGAAGAATGCGACGGCGGCGTCAAGGTCCTCGACGACAATGGCGACGTTGTCCATCCGCTGAATGGTCATGTCGCCGAGCCTATAACCGGGCGAGTCGCCAGTCCGGTGTGGAAGGAACCGGCGGCTCGCCGCCGGCGGCGTTCCGGGGCGCCGATCCTGACCCGAGGGTGGCGCCGCAATGGGGCAGCGTTTGGCCGTTCCCGGACCCGGACCCAGCCCCGGGCTGCGCGTCTAGGGGGTGGCGTTTCGCGTCCCCTTTCTCCCAACCCGTCCTGCACGTGAGGGTTGGGGCGGCGGTCGGCGCGGATTTCTGGACCCGGGCATGTACGGACGGGTCACCGGGGTCACGCGTCCTCAGACGTAGGCTTCGATTCTTGTGAACGGGAGCGCGGGGTCAGAGCGGCGAAACGTGCACATCGAGCCGTGGGGCCAGGGGGACCTTCCGCTTCTTGAGAAGCTGCTCGGCGATCCGGAGATGATGGGGCACCTGGGCGGCCCAGAGACTCCAGAGAGCATCGCCCAACGCCAAACCGGCTATGAACGCGAAGACTCCCGGCAATTCAAGATCGTCGATGAAACGAGCGGCGCAGCGGTCGGTTGGGTCGGGTATTGGGAGTTGACCTGGCGCGAAGATCAGGTCTTCGAGATCGGGTGGTCCGTGCTTCCAGGCTTTCAAGGCCAAGGCATCGGCAGCCAGGCAGCTCGGCAAGCGATCCTGTTGGCTGGGGTGGATCACCGGCACCGATTCCTGCACGCCTTTCCCTCTGTCGACAATGCACCGTCGAACGCGATCTGCCGGAAGCTCGGATTCACCCTCCTCGAGGAGTGCGAGTTCGAATACCCGACGGGCAACTTCCTGAAGGTCAATGATTGGGCTGTCGACCTCTTCGGGGGAAGTTAGACAGCCCGCAGCTACGGACCCTGCCCCTCCAGGTTGGTGCACGACGGGGTGACGATCCGCTCCTCGGACAGATGTACGCCGCCGTCGCGTGACCCGGGGTAAGCGACTATGTACGTTCTGGAATAGTCACCGGCGTCACGCGTCCATGCTTTCCGCCGACCACGAGTTACGGCACCCTCGTACACCCGGGCCCCTGGCCTCGCTAGGCTCACGCAATGCGCATTGATCATCAGGTGGTCGTGTTCGACGCCGCGGATCTCGCCGCCGAGAGCAGCTTCTGGGCGGGGGTGCTCGACGGTGAAGTGGATGCCGAAGATGACTGGCACATGGTCATCGTCGAGGGCGAACCTCGGATCGGCGTTCAACTCGCGCCCAATCACATCCCGCCGGACTGGCCCGACGGGGCACCGCCCCAACAGATCCACCTCGACCTGTGGGTCGAGGACTTCCCGTCGGCCCACGACCGAGTCATGGCGCTGGGTGCAAAGGTGCTGAAGGCTGCCGAGCAGGCGACCTCCGCAGACAACTTCCAGGTCTACGCGGATCCAGCCGGGCATCCTTTCTGCCTGTGCTGGATCGAGCGGTAGCGGGGAGCCCCGTTCCAGGTCGAGACGAGGGTCATGTATGTACCCGTCGCGTGACCGGCTTCACGCGCCCATGCGCCGTCGCGTCTAGGGCCCGCGCTCCTCTTCCAGGATCTCGGCGCACAGATCGACGCAGTCTTCGCAGATGAAGACGCCCGCTGGACCGGCGATGAACCGGCGGTTCCCGTCCGACTTCTTCTTCCCGGAGAAGGAGCAGGCGGGGTCGAAGTCCGAGCCGGAACCGGATCGCTCCCAGGACACGACGCGTGTCCGTCGCATAGGCCGACGCTAGCAGGCACGATGTGACTCGGATGTACGTTCTGGAAAAGTGACCGGCGTCACGCGGCCATGCGCGCTACATTCCGCGTCCCTGCGGTGGAGGCAGCATCGGCCGTTGCGTTACAGCCGAGCTCGCCCGATCGTGATCGCTACGGCGAGTAGGGTCATCCCGGCGAAGGCCAGTCCCACCAACGAAGCTGTCGAAAAGTGAGCGGCGTCACGCGTCCGCACGGAATCAGGTCCAGGTCCAACGGGGCGCCACTTTAGGCTCGCGTATAGCATGTGGACATGCCGATCTACGGATTGGTCATCACGCTGAGCGACGCTGAGTTGAGCACCCAGCAGTCAGAGCGTGTACTGCCTGCTCTTGCCAGTGCGTTCGGCACCGACGCCATAACCGAGGTCGCGACCTGGGGTCGTTATCACATGTGGCGTCTCACGCACACGATCGAGGCTCCGACGATGCTCGAGGCGGCGGAGGGCATGATACGGATGGCGCGGGAAGCGCGCGACGCCGCGGGCATCCATCCAGGACAGGCGGTCGGGTTTTCCTCGCAGTTGAGGGACCTTTCTCATCCTCACGAGGTCGTCTTTCCGATGGGGGAGACGCGTCCGAGATCAGGGTTTGAGCGAGGATCAGCCTCCGACCCTGGAGCTGACTCCGAGCGATAGGGACGCTTCCGCCCACCCTTTTTGTAACTCGACTCCTACTGACTCCGGTAAAGGAGGGTCTGCATGACTCACATATCGACCACCAGCGCGGCGGTCGGCACACGATGAACGCCCCCGCCTCGGTCACCATCACGCCACTCCGCGTTGCCGACCTACTCGCCGAGGGCGAGCGGATGCCGGTGTACGTGCACGTCATCGACCATCCCGATGCGCGCGTGCTGGTCGACACCGGCATGACGGAGCTGCATCCGGCGGTGGCCGACCTCGATCCCCGCCTCCTTCCATTGAGCGAGCAGGACTTCGACCTCGCCGGCATCGACATCGTCGTCAACACACACCTGCACTTCGACCACTGCGGCGGCAACCATCTCTTCGCCGGTAGGCCGATCTACGTCCAGCGTCGGGAGCTGGACGACGCGCGCAGCGAGGACGACTACACCATCCGCGAGTGGGTCGCGGCGCCGGGCGTGCGGTACGTGCCTGTCGACGGCGAGC
>Ga0207643_10000530_pt1 | contig 24507 bp, 26 predicted proteins | sample KBSMisM62_FD_184313 | JGI IMG/M metagenome (GOLD analysis project Ga0207643, IMG submission 184313) | Miscanthus rhizosphere microbial communities from Kellogg Biological Station, Michigan, USA - KBS Miscanthus M6-2 (SPAdes) (version 2) | ecosystem: Host-associated > Plants > Roots >...
TGCTGAACGGGCGCTCCCAGGCGAACGCCTTGCCCGCCACGAACCAGGTCCGGTGGCCGTGCCGCTCCCCCTCGGTCACCTCCGGGAGCGCCGAGATCGCACTGGTCACGTCGTCCCAGCTCGCCACGAGTGCTCCCGCCTGTCGTCCGGCACGCCATCCTGGCACGAAGCCGCCGCCGCGGGCCTGACGCTGCCTGGCTGCGCCAACCGTGCGCCAACCGCGGGGATCCTCCTGCGACCGGACGAGGGCCGGTCAGTTGCACTGAGACACCGCCGTTCGGCCAGGTGGGTGGGGCCGGTTGCCACCGGTGCACCGGTCTGTTAGGACAACAGTGGCGTACGCCACGTTACGGCTCTCTCGTGTCGGACCAGCGCACCCTGCGCGGTTCGTCTGATTCGCCGTGCCCGCGACCCGGGCCAGAGGAGGAGCAGTGCGCAGAACTGGGGGGTGGGCGGCGCGGCGGCGCGCAGCGTCCGCCGTGACCGGGGTGGCAGTGGTCGCGCTCGTCGCGGCCAGCATGAACGGGGTCGCGAGCGCGGCGCCGGCGGGCGCGACGACGGCGGCCGCCGAACCGGCGGCCGCCACGCACCCGGCCGGGCCGGCCGACGTCGACAACCGGACCGGGTCGATGCGCCCGACCGCCGGGCAGGCGACGGCGGCCGCAAAGGTCGGCACCAGGATCCGCTGGAACGCGTTCGGCACGCCGGCCACGCTCGGCCCGGCGACGCTCGCCACCGGCCTGAGCAAGGACCCGGTGGCCGCAGCGAAGGACTATCTGGCCCGCAACACCGCCCTGTTCGGCCTGGACGCCAAGGCCGTCGACGCGCTGAGCACGGTCGCCGTCAGCCCGCTCGGCACCGGCGCGGTCGTGCTGCTGCAGCAGAAGTTCGGCTCGCTGCCGGCCGGCAACGACGGCCTGGTCGCGGTCGCGGTCACCGGCGGCAAGGTCGTGCGGGTCACCAGCACGCTGTCCCGGATGACCAACGCGCCCGCACCGGCGACGCTGACCGCCGAGCAGGCGGTGACCCGGGCGATGGCGGACGCGAACATCCCGGCCGGCAAGCTCGGCAGCCGATCGGTCCGCGAGGTCGCCGTGCCGACCGCGCAGGGCCCGCGGGCCGCGTACGAGGTGAGCCTGGTCGCGCCCGACCCGGACCGCCCGCTGGCGTACCTGACCTATGTCGACGGCATCACCGGCGCCGTGCTGGTCCGCGAGGACCAGGTCGACTTCGACTCGGACAACCCCAAGTGGGCCGTCTTCCCGGCCACCCCGCCGCCGGCGAACACCGCCGCCGGCGTGGACAGCAGGGTGACCTGGTGCCTGACGCCCGCGCCCGGCTGCGTCAAGGCCGTCAGCGACCCGCTCACGGGCGCGGCCTGGGACGCCGACCTCGCCACCGGCCAGCCGACGTTCACCACCCGCGGCAACGCGGCCAACGACGTGCTCCGGCTCGGCGCCGGCACGCCGGAGACCAACGCGACCCCCCGGCCGGACCGGAACTACGACCAATACCCGTTCACCGACCAGTGGCACGTCGCCCGCTGCGACCCGGCCACGTTCACCTCGGCGCAGCGCAACGACGCGGACGCCGCGACCGCGAACCTGTTCGCGATGCACAACCGGATGCACGACTTCGCCGCGCTGCTCGGGTTCACCGAGGCGACCTGGAACCTGCAGCAGGTCAACGTCACCGGCGACGGCCTCGGCGCGGACGCCGAGCAGGGCCGGGCGCAGTCCAACGCGCTGGGCGGCAGCCGGAACAACGCCAACCAGGGCACCGGCCGCGACGGCACCCCGCCGGTCACCAACATGTTCCTGTGGCAGCCGCAGGCCGGCGCCGCATACCCGCCGTGTGTCGACGGCGACTACGACATGACCGTGATCGGGCACGAGTACACGCACGCGATCACCAACCGGATGATCGCCGGTCCGGACGCCGGGATCGCCGGCTTCCAGGGCGGCTCGATGGGCGAGTCGTGGGGCGACCTGACCGCCACCGAGTACCTGTTCGAGAACGGGTTCCGGGCACCGGGCGACACCCCGTTCGTCGAGGGCGGGTACGTCACCGGCAACCTCGATCGCGGCATCCGCGACTACGACCTGTCCAAGAACCCGCTCAACTACAGCGATCTCGGCTTCGACCTGGTCGGCCCCGAGGTGCACGCGGACGGCGAGATCTGGTCGGGCACGAACTTCCGGGTCCGCCAGGCTTTCGTCGACCGGTACGGCCTCGGCACGCCGTCGCTGCAGCTGTCCTGCGCCGAGGGCCGGACGGACATCGACTCCTGCCCGGGCAACCGGCGCTGGATCCAGTTGATGTTCGACTCGTTCCTGCTCCAGTCGGCCAGCGCCGTGTCGATGCTCGACATGCGCGACAACATGCTCGCGGCCGACCTCGTCCGGTTCGGCGGCGCCAACCAGGACATCATCTGGGACGCGTTCGCCGCCTCCGGCATGGGCCGGGACGCGACCACGAACGGCGGCAACGACGCCGACGCGACACCGAGCTTCGCCTCGCCGTTCGCGAACAACGCCACCGTCCGGCTGCTGCCGACCGCCGACGCGGCCGGCGCGGTGGTCCGGCTGTACGTCGGCGACTACGAGGCGCGGGCGGTGCCGGTCGCGGACACCGATCCGGAGACGGCGATCCCGGACACGTTCCAGATCGTCCCGGGGCAGCAGTTCAGCTTCGTCGCGACCGCGGCCGGTTTCGGCGCGCGCCGGTTCACCACCCGGTTCGTCGCCGGCCGCTCGACTCCGCTGGTGCTCAACCTGCCGCGCAACGTCGCGTCGACGGCGGCCGGGGCCACGGTGACCGGTGACGGGGTGAACCTGGACGCGATCGCCGACGACACCGAGGCGACCGACTGGGCCTCGCTCGACGGCGTGGCCGGCAGGCAGGTCACGGTCGACCTGGCCGGGACCGCACCGCAGCGGGTCACCCGGGTGAACGTCTCGGCGCTGCTGCGCCCGGCCATCGACGGGAACGCCGACCCCGGCCCGCAGAACAGGTTCAGCGCACTGCGCTCGTTCCAGCTCCTCGCCTGCAACGCGAAGACCGCGGACTGCTCCACGGACGCCGGCTTCACCCCGGTGTTCACCAGCCCGGCCGACGCGTTCCCGGCGCAGGCGTTCCGCCCGGTCGCGCCGGACCTCAACCTGCGCCAGTTCGCCATCCCGCCGACGCTCGCCACCGCACTGCGGCTGCGGGTGCTGACCAGCCAGTGCACCGGAAACCCGCTGTACGCCGGTGAGCAGGACAGCGACCCGACCGCGGCCACGGACTGCGCTGCCAACAGCCAGTTCCGCAGCCAGGTCCGGATCGCCGAGCTGCAGGCCTTCACCCGGTAGGCGGAGCGGGCAGACCGGCGGCGGCCACCCGGGCCGTCGCCGGTCTCCCGCCTGCGCCGGTCAGGCGGTGGGTTCGGTCTTCTCGGCCGCGGCCGGGCGGGCCCGGCCGGGGTCGTCGAGGACGGCCAGGAGCAGGCCGCCGATCATGGCCAGGTTCTTGTGGAACTGGACCCGCTGCTGGGCGCGGGCCGCCGGGTCGTCGTGCGTCCAGTACGCGTGGCCGGCCAGCGTGGTCGGGATCATCGACGCCAGCAGGGCCGCCGCCGACAGCCGGGGCAGCCGGCCCAGCGCGAGCGAGGTGCCGGCGACGACCATCGCCGCCGCGTTGGCCCGGACCAGCAGCTCGTCGTCCTCGGGCAGCGGCGCCACCCGGCGCACCGACGCCAGCAGCGGGCCCGCCGTGTTCACCCGCTTCCCGGGGGTCCGGAACGCGTCCATCCCCAGCAGGGCGTAGGTCGACCCGGTCAGCACCCGAGCGACGCCACGCACGCCACGAGTCGTCACACCCATGTCCACCTCCAGGCACCGCGGTGCGAGTCGTCCCCCGCGCGGTCACACCGTAGGTCCTCCCCCGGTCCGGACCCACACCCGGGCGCCACCGGCGGCCGGGGGCGGTCCCTATCCTGGCCGGGTGGACGTGGAGTTCAGCGGCGAGGTCTGGTTCTGGAAGGGACCGTCGCCGTGGCACTTCGTCACCGTCCCGGACGAGAAGTGCGGCCCGATCGAGGCGGCCGCGCCGGCCGTGTCGTACGGCTGGGGCATGATCCCGGTGGCGGCGCGGATCGGCGCGACCGGGTGGCGGACGTCGCTGTTCCCCAAGGACGGCCGCTACGTGCTGCCGCTGAAGGACCGGGTGCGCGCGGCCGAGGGTCTCGAGATCGGCGACACGGTGGACGTCCGGCTGACCGTGGACGTGTGACGCCCGGCTGGAGCCGACCGTCCACTCCGGACTCACGCCGTCTAGCCGGGCCGGACGGCCAGCTGGCCCGGAGTCGTGAGCGCGACGCCCAGCTCGGTGGCGGCACCGGTGGCCGGGTCGATCGCGCTGACCATGCCGGTGTCCGCGGTGGTGAACAGCCAGCGGCTGTCCGGGGACCAGACCAGGTTGTCCTCGCTCGGCGGGTCGATCGACACCCCGACCGGCAGGCTCGCGCCGGTGCTGAGGTCGAGCAGGTAGGGGACCGGAGTGCCGTCGCGGCGGAGCCGGAACAGCGCCGCGGTGCGGCCGTTCGGGGCGACGAGGCCGCGCGGCACGTCCGCTGACAGCACGGCCGGCACCGCACGGCGGGCGCCGGTCGCCCGGTCGATCGCGTACGGCCGGCAGCGGTGGGTCGCGTCGCAGTCCAGCGTCAGCCACCGGCTCGGGCCGACAGCGAGCAGCGCGCCGGTGGTGATCCGGCGCAGCCCGGCCGGGGTCGCCGCGTACACGCCACCGGTGGCGCGGAAGACGATCCCGCCGGCACCGTCCGTGGAGATCACCGGGGTCGACTCGGGCACCGGGACGTACCACCTCGGCCGCCCGTCCGCCATCCCGCGCAGCACCATCGTCGCGGCGCCCTCGACCCAGACCGTGCCCGGCGTCGGGCCGGGGAACGCCACTCCCCCGCCGTCGAGCCCCGCCGGCAGTGGCCGGGCCGGCAGCCCGTCCGGCACCACGTACCCGGGGACCTGGTCCATGGACCGCACGACGGCCCGGTCCGGCCCGACGACGAACGACACCGGCGCGCCGCTGAGCAGCGGCGCGACCGCGGTGCGGGTGATCCGCCCGCGGGCGAGCTCGATCCGGACGACCTCCTCGGCGCCCCGGCCGAACAGCTCCCAGCCGGCCGTCACCCCGAGCAGCGAGTGGCCGAGCGTCGTCACGGCGATCGGTGGCGCCGGGGCGGCGGACGGCAACGCGGTCGGGGGGGTGGTCGGCAGGGCGGTCGGATCGGGTGCCCGCACCGGCTCGACCGGACCGGCCCGGCCGAGCCCGACCGCGACGAGCACGACGGCCAGCGGCACCAGCAGCCACCTCGACCACCGCGGCAGCGGCACCCGGCCCCGGTCCCGCCCGCTGTCGAGAAGCTCAGGCCCCGGCTCCACCGCCCCAGTGTCGCCCCTGGAGCGGCGGATGACCCTCCGACTCCGACCGGTACCTCCGGGTGCCCGATGGTTCCGCGCGATCCGGTGCGTCCAGGACAAACCGTCATGCGGACCGCGGAGCGGCCGGGCCGGTGGCGCGACACGTCCATCCGGGGACTCCCGCTGGCCGGCTCGGCGATGCATCATCTAGGCGACGACGTCCTGGTACGTCGGGAGGACGCGATGACCGAAGGCCTGCAGCGGCGCAGTGACGATGCCGGGACGTCGCCGGGCCGCGGTCGACGACCGGTGGTGGTGGTCGGCGTGGACGGCAGTCCCGCCTCGCGCTGCGCCGCCCTGGCGGCCGGCAGCTCGGCCCGGGCCCTCGGCGGCAGCGTCGTCGCTGTGCACGTGCCGACGCTCTCCCCCTGGCAGTCGATCGCGGCCAGCCTCGGCGCGGCCCAGGCGCTGGCCGAGACCAGGGAGCTGACCTGCCGGCAGATCGAGGCGGAGCTGGCGACCTTGTTCGACCTGGTCGACGTGCCGTGGCGGTTCGTGGTCGGGCACGGCGCCGTGGACGCGTCGCTGACCAGCATCGCCGCCGAACTGCACGCGGCCGTGGTCGTCGTCGGCACGCCCCGGCGGACGCTGCGGGCCCGGCTGGCCCATCTGGTGGTCCCGAACGTGCCCCGGATGTTGCTGCGGTCAGGCACCGACCGCATCCTGATCGCCTGAGCTTCGCCCGACGAACGTCATGCTGCCGGCGCTCGGCGGTGTACCTGGAGGGGCCCGGACCAGGGTCCGCCAGGTGACCAAGGGGGTGGGATGCCGTTCGCGGTGGGGAGCCGCCAGGCCGACGGCGTGACCGTGGTCGACGTGGGCGGCGAGGTCGACGTCGAGACGGCGCCGCGGATGCGGGCCGCGCTGGCAGCGGCGCTCGACGCCGGGCTGCCGGTCGTGGTCGACCTCGGCGGGGTGACCTTCATGGACTCGTTCGGGTTCGGCGTGCTCGCCGCGGCGCACCAGCAGGGCGCCCGGGCCGGTACTCCGGTGGTGCTGCGGTCGGTCTCGGCTCGGATCTGCCAGCTGCTCGCCCTGCTCGGCCTCGACGCGGTCCTCACCATCGAGCCGGCACCGGACGCGCACCGGCACTAGTCCTCTGCCGGCGGGCGGGTGCCTTCGAGGAAGCCTCGCTGCGCCATGTCGGAGGCGGCCAGCACCTCGACCAGGAACGCCCCGGCGGCTTCGGCGACCTCGAGCCGCTCGGTCTCGCCGGTCGCCCGGAGCAGGTCGAGCGTGACCGAGTTGTGCACCTGCACCAGCTCCAGCAGCCCGACCCGGTCGTTGATCGCCGACCGCCCCAGCTCGTACGCGGAGTGCAGCTGATGCTCGCCGCGCCGGGACAGGTAGCCGACGAGCGCGGACCGGTAGTCCAGCCGGAGGCGGGCGAGCGCGGGATCGGTCACGGCAGGATCGCGGTCCCGGTCATCGAGCGCAGGTAGGCGAGGCCCTCCTCGAGGTCGAGCGCGGTCGGCATCTCCAGCTGCAGCCCGAGCCGGACCATGCTGACCGCCAGCTCCGGGGCGATGCCGACGATGACGGTCTCGGCCCCGCGCAGCCGGCTCATCCGGGCGATGTCGCGCAGCGTGCGCGAGCCGAACGAGTCCAGCACGTCCAGCGCGGCGACGTCGATGACCACCCCGCGGGCGCGCTGCGAGCCGATGCGGTCGATGAGGTCGCGCTGGAACCGCAGCAGCTGCCCGTCGTCCAACGCGGTGTGGATGGACGCGATGAGGTAGGAGCCCTGGCTCAGGATCGAGACCCGCAGCGGCTCCGCCGGCACCTCACGGTCAGCCATCGTCCCGGTCAGCCATCCTCGTCGCTCACCCTCGTCACCCGGAACCCGAGCAGCCGCTCGGCCTCCTCGATCCCGCCCTGCAGGTCGCCGACCGTGTTCATCTTGGTCAGGTCGACGCCGATGGTCACCAGCGTCTGGGCGATCTCCGGCGACAGTCCGGTGATGATCACGCCGGCGCCCATCAGCCGGGACGCGTCGACGGCCTGCACCAGGTGGTTGGCGACCTCGGCGGTGATCTCCGGGACACCGGTGATGTCGATGACGACGACCTTGGCCCGGTGCCGGCGGATCCCGCCGAGCAGCTGCTCGGTGAGCTGGTCGGCCCGCTGGTCGTCGAGCACGCCGATGATCGGCAGGATCAGCAGCCGCTCGCGTACCTGCAGCACCGGGGTGGACAGCTCGCGGATGGCGTCGGCCTGCTGCCGGATGACGCGCTCCCGCTCCTGCACGAAGCTCACCGCGACCGTGTTGGCGATCCGGTTCGCCGCCGGCTCGTACGCGTCGAGCACGCGGTTGAGCAGCCCGAAGTCGTCGTGGTACTTCTCGAACAGCGACCGGGCCAGCACGTCCCGCAGCAGCAGCACGATGCCGACGACCTCGTTGGTCTCCACCCCGCGCGGGATGATCCGCTCGGACAGGTCGCGCGCGTAGTCCTGCAACGCCTCGACGCTGCCGGTCTCCAGCACCCCGACGTAGTTGTCGTACACCGAGGTCGCCTCGGTGAAGACCTCCTGCGGTGTCATCGCGCTGAGCAGGCTCTCGTCGGTGATCCGGTTGGCCCACTCCCGGCGCAGCTGGGTCCGGTGCTCGCGCAGGTGGGCGACGAGCTCGGGCAGCAGCAGGTCGTCGCCTGCGGTCGCCTCGGCTCCGGCCAGGCCGTCCGGTGTCGTGGACGTCATCGCACTTCCTTCCTTGTTGCGATCATTGCCGTCAGCTGCGCAGCCACCTGGTCATGGTCACGGTCGTGCCCTTGCCCACTTCGGACACCACGTCGAACTCGTCCATCAACCGGCGCGACCCGGGCAGCCCGAGCCCGAGGCCACCCCGATATGTGCTGTAACCGTCCTGCAGCGCCGATCTCACGTCCTGGATCCCGGGCCCGACGTCCCGCGCCACGATCATGATCCCGATCCGGCCTCCCTGCTCGATCTGGCAGACCATGATCTCGCCGCGCTCGGCGAACTGGACGATGTTGCGGGCCATTTCCGAGATCACGGTCGCGACCAGGGTGGCCTCGGTCGGCGAGAAGCCGGTCCGGGCGGCCACCTCGCGGCCCTTCTGCCGGGCGGTGACCACGTCCGCGTCCCGCTGCACCCGCACCCGCACCTCGCCGTCGTTGCCGGCGGACCGGCGGTCGAACAGGGCCGGCGCGAGCGCCGAGCAGTAGTCGCATTCGAGCAGGTGGCCGGCACAGTCGAGCTGCCGCTGGCGCCGGCGCTCGCCGCTGGACAGCGCGATGAGCACCGGCCGGCAGGCCTCCGTCGGCGGCTCGCCGGCCTGCGCGGTCAGCACCTCGACCCGCAGCTTGGCCCGGCTGCGGGACAGCTGCGCGGCGATCGCGCCCGGCGTCGAATTGCGGCCGGCGGCCAGCGTCGCCGTGTCGGTGCCCTCCACCTCGTGTGCGACCAGCAGGTCCCGCTCCCGCTCGGGCAGCCGCTGCAGCGCCTCGCCGAGCAGCGAGCGGCGCTCCTCGACCAGCACCTCGTCCTCCGGGGTCGGCGTGCCGCCCGGGTCGGCGAGCAGGTGCGCCTTGCGCCGGTCCCGGTCCTGTCGCTCCAGGTGGGACGCGATGAGGTTGCGCGCGGTGACGATCGCGTACGGCACCAGCGCCCCCGGCTCCAGCCGCGGCCTGGCGCCCATGATCCGGGCCAGCGTCTCCTGGACCAGGTCGTCGACGAGGTTCGCGTCCCGCATCCGGGCGGCGACGACCCGCCGCACCACCGGGAGGAGGTCGAGGATCTCCTCGTCCTCCCCGCCGACGGGGGCGGCATCGTCCTCGCCCACGAGCGCCTCCCTACCCAGCCCGCTCCGGGCCGATGCCCCCCGGAAGGGACGGGGACGGCCCCGGTACGTGACACGGCCTGCGCGATCAATCCGGATCAGGTTCGTTCCGGTGCACCGTGGGCACCCTCTCTATGGGGTCGACGGCCGCATCGGGAGTGAGCGATCGTGGAACGGGCGGAGGCACGGCTGTCGGCGGAGCTGCGCCGGCTGTACGCCGCCGCCGGCCGGCCCGAGCTGGCCGACGTGGTGCGCTGGGGAGCCCGCCGGCACCCGCCCGTGTGGTTCAGCGTGTCGTCGCTGGTCGACTGGCTTCGCCCGCGCACGGTGGCGGTGCCCAGCGAGGGTGCGCTGCTGGCGTTCGTCGAGTTCCTCAGCGGCCGGGCCGGGCGGCCGGTGCCGTGGCAGTGGTGGCGGCAGTTGCGCCGGGCCGCCTGGGCCGAGACCTACGGTGGCGGCCGCCCGGCCGGATGGGTTCCCGCCTGACCGGATCGCTGCCCTCTTGGCCGCCCGGAAGGGCATTCGCCGGGCCGCCTGCGCCGGTACGGTGGCGGGGAACCGCACAGGTCGACGGCGGGGCAACGGCGGGGGCAACGGCGGGGGCAACGGCCATGGTCACTGGCACGGGGGAGCCGGTCGCGGGTGGGTACGCGCTGGCGCTCGATCCGTCGGAGCTCGCGCGCTACCGGCTGATGGCGGAGCGGGCCCGCACCGCGGAGGCGGAGCTCTGGCGGATGGCCGGGGTCCGGCCCGGTGCCCGGGTCGCCGACGTGGGCTGCGGGCCGGGCGCGCTGCTGCCGCTGCTCGCGGCCGAGGTGGCTCCGGACGGCGAGGTCGTCGGCGTCGACGGCGACCCGGGTGCGGTCGCCGCCGCCACCGCGTACCTGGCCGGCGCCGAGCGCGTCTCGGTCGGGAGGGCGCCGGCCGACGCGACCGGGCTGCCGGCCGGCACGTTCGACACGGTGATGGTCCGGCACGTGCTGGCCCACAACGGCGGCCGCGAGCAGTCGATCGTCGACCACCTGGCGACGCTGCTGCGCCCGGGCGGCTGTGTCTACCTGGTCGACGTGTACGGCCGGGGCATGACCACCGAACCCGAGGTCCCGGTGCTGGAGGAGATCAACGAGCGCTACCGCGCCTTCCACGCGCTGCGCGGGAACGACCTGCGGACCGGGCTGCACCTCGGGGAATGGGTACGGGCCGCCGGGCTGGAGCTGGTCGACTTCCGCGGCACCTACCAGATCGTGACGTTCCCGCCCGGGCTGCGGCCGCCGGCCCTGGCCGCCCGGGAGGCGATGCTCACCGCCGGCGTGGTGACGGAGGCCGACCTCGACCGGTGGGAACGCGAGCTGTCCGCGGTGGACGCGAAGCCGGACCGGCCGACCGGCTTCATGCCGATCTTCACCGCGATCGGCCGCGCGGCCCCCGGTCGCTGACCGGTCCGGCCGCCGGTCCCTCGCCGGCCGGTCGAGCCGCCGGCCGCTCGGTCGGGCCGTGCTGCTCGCCAGCTCAGGCTGCCGGCCCCTCGGTCAGGCTGCCGGCCGCTCGATCAGGCTGCCGGCCGCTCGATCAGGCTGCCGGCCGCTCGATCAGGCTGCCGGCCGCTCGGTCAGGCTGCCGGCTGCTCGGTCAGGCTGCCGGCTGCTCGGTCAGGCGGTCGAGCACGTGCTCGGCGATGGCCAGGCAGGAGGTGGCCGCGGGTGAGGGCGCGTTGCGGACGGCGACGACCGCACCGAGCCGGCTGATCCGGAAGTCGTCGACCAGCGAGCCGTCCGGGTCGACGGCCTGGGCCCGCACCCCGGCCGGCGCGGCCACCACGTCCGCCATCCGCAGCGCCGGGACATACTCCCGGGCCCTGGCGACGTACGTGCGCTTCGAGAACGACCCGCGCAGCTCGAACACCCCGGCCCGCCAGTGCGTGCGGAACAGCCGCCGCGCGCCGGGCGAGCGCAGCATCGCGGCCAGCTCGACCGGCACCACGTCCCGGCGCCGGTAGCCCTCCCGGGCGGCGGCCGGCACCGCGTTCGGCCCGATGTCGACGGTGCCGTCCACCCGCGGGGTGAAGTGCACGCCGAGGAACGGGTACGCCGGGTCCGGCACCGGGTAGACCAGCCCGCGGACCAGGCCGGCGCGCTCCGGCACCAGCCGGTAGTACTCGCCGCGGAACGGCACGATCACCGGGTCGGCGCCGTCCCCGGCCATCCGCGCGACCAGGTCCGACTGCAGCCCGGCGCAGAGGACGAGCTGGTCGAGCCGGTGCTCGGACTCCCCCGCGCGCACAGTCACCGTCCCGCCCGGCCGGATCGCGGTGACCGGCGCGCCGAGCAGCACCCGGCCGCCGTGCCGGCGGATCTCGCCGGCCAGCGCCCGGGCCACCGCCGGATAGTCGACGATCGCGGTGGTCGGCGAGTGCAGCGCCGCCACCCCGGCCACGCCGGGCTCGATCTCCCGCAACGCCGCGCCGTCCAGCCACCGCACGCCCGGCACGCCGTTGCGTGCCGACCTGGACTCGATCCCGCGCAACCGCTCCCGCTCGACCTCGTCGCGGGCGACGACCAGCTTCCCGATCTCCCGGTACGCGACGCCGTGCTCGGCGCAGAAGTCCTTGAGCAGGCCGACCCCGCGCCGGCACAGGGTCGCCTTGAGCGAGCCCGGCTGGTAGTAGAGCCCGGCGTGCACGACGCCGGAGTTGTGTCCGGACTGGTGCCGGGCGAGCTCGGGCTCCTTGTCGAACACGGTCACCTCGGCTCCGCGTGCGGCGAGCGCCCGCCCGATCGACAGCCCGACCAAGCCCGCCCCCACGACCCCCACCCTCGCCACGGCCCCGATGCTATGCGCCCGACCCGTCCGGCCGCGCCCGATCGACCGACCCGCCCCCTCCCGGGGCGACCGCAGCCCGATGCGGCCGGCCGCGCCCGATCGACCGGCCTGAGACCCTCCCGGGGCGACCGCAGCCCCACCCGGCGGGCCGCGCCCGATCGACCGGTCTGAGACCCTCCCGGGGCCGACCGCAGCCCGACCCGGCGGGCCGCACCCGATCGACCGGTCCGGCCGGCCGCGGACCCCGGGCCCGGCGCGATACGTGGTCGGCCGGGATCCGTGCCGTCACGCGCGGGGGTCGTACCGGTCCAGGCGGGTGGTCGCGCGGACCCGGGCCCGCAGCGCGGCCAGGTCACCGTCCAGCGCGCCGTGGGTGCGCGCCTGCACCAGCAGGTTGCCGAGCGCGGTCGCCTCGACCGGCCCGGCCAGCACCGGCCGGCCGGCGGCGTCCGCGGTCAGCTGGCACAGCAGCGCGTTGCGGGCGCCGCCGCCGACGAGGTGCACGACCTCCACCGGTTGTGCCGGGCAACCCGGCCGGCGGGTCTGCCGGCCGGTCAGCGGCCGGTCGGCGGCCCGTCCGGGGCCGGGTCAGCCGGCCGGTCCGCGGCCGGTCAGCGTGCCGGTCAGGGTGGGTCAGCAGGTGGGTCAGCCGGCCGGTCAGCGTGCCGGTCAGCGTGCCGGTCAGCGGGTGGGTCAGCGGGGGTCAGCCGGCCGGTCAGCCGGCGACGTACGCGACCGCGCGCCGGATCAGCGCTCCGACCGGCTCGCCGGGCTCGTCCAGCGACCGCTGGGTGGCGACCCGCAGCGCGGTGAGGAAGGTCGCCGCGATCAGCCGGGACCGCAGCGGCGCGTCCGGGCCGCCGTCCATCCGCCCGGCGAGCTCGGCGGCCAGATCGCGCTCCACCATGGCGTACACGGCCAGCTGGTAGGGCAGCAGGCTCGGGTGCCGGCGCAGCTCGCGGCGCTCGGCGAGCTCCCCCGGGTCGAGCTCGTCGCTCCCGGCCGTGAACTCCTCGACCGCGCGCAGCAGCGCCGGCCACGGCTTCTCCCGCGCCGGCCGGTCGTGCACCAGGTCGAGCAGGTGGCGGATCCGCTCCAGGTCGCCGTAGACGAACGCCTCCTCCTTCGAGGAGAAGTAGTTGGAGAACGTCCGGCGGGACACCGTGGCCGCGTCGGCGATCGCCTCGACGGTGACGTGGTCGTAGCCGTCGCGGGTGGCCAGCCGGACCGCCGCGTCGTGCAGCGCCCGCCGGGTCGCGGCCTTCTTCCGCTCCCGCAGCCCGGCCGTCCCCGCCACGCCGGCGAGGGTACGCGCGGGGAATAACCTTCTCGATGAGTAATGTTGCTCAATGCGCAACTACTGATCCCCTGTTCTGGAGGCAAGCGCCGATGAGCGCACTGGCTGTCCCGGCCCGCGACGCGGAGCCGGCGTCCCACCGGCAGGTCCTGGAGGCGCTCTCCGGCCTGCTGCTGGTCCTGTTCGTCGCGCTGCTGTCCAGCACGGTGGTCTCGACCGCGCTGCCGCAGATCATCGGCGCGCTGCGGGGCTCGCAGACCCAGTACACCTGGGTGGTCACCGCGACCCTGCTCACCGCGACCGCGACCACGCCCGTCTGGGGCAAGCTCGCCGACCTGTTCAACAAGAAGCTGCTGATCCAGGTCGCGATCGTGATCTTCGTGGCCGGCTCGGCGATCGCCGGGCTCAGCCACAACGCCGCCGAGCTCATCGCCGCCCGCGCTTTCCAGGGCGTCGGCGTCGGCGGGCTGCAGGCCCTGGTCCAGGTCGCGATCGCGGCGATGATCCCGCCGCGGGAACGCGGCCGCTACAACGGCTACCTCGGCGGCGTGATGGCGCTGGCGACCGTGGGCGGACCGCTGCTCGGCGGGCTCATCGTCGACACCCCGTGGCTCGGCTGGCGCTGGTGCTTCTTCGTCGGCGTGCCCGTCGCGGTCGTCGCGCTGGTGCTGCTGCAGGCGACGCTGCACCTGCCCACGATCAAGCGGGACAACGTGAAGATCGACTATCTCGGCGCGAGCCTGATCGCCGCCGGCGTGAGCCTGCTGCTGATCTGGGTGTCGTTCGTGGACAGCTCGTTCGCCTGGTTGTCCTCGCCGACGTACGCGATGGTCGGCGGGTCGGTGCTGCTGCTGGCACTCGCCGTGCGGGCGGAGTCGCGGGCGGCCGAGCCGGTCGTGCCGCTGCCGATCGTGCGGGAACGGACCACGGCGCTGGCGATCGTGGCCAGCCTCGCGGTCGGCATGGCCATGTTCGGCGGCGCGGTGTTCCTCGGGCAGTACTTCCAGATCGGCCGGGGTTACTCGCCCACCCAGGCCGGCCTGCTCACGATCCCGTTGATGGCCGGCGTGCTGATCGCCTCGGTCGTCACCGGCCGGCTGATCAGCCGGACCGGGCGGATCAAGCCGTACGTCGTGGTCGGCACGGTGGTGCTCGTCGCCGGGTTCGTCCTGCTGAGCTTCCTGCGGCACGACACCCCGCTGTGGTTCGTCGGGCTCGGCATGTTCGCCGTCGGACTCGGGGTCGGCATGAGCATGCAGAACCTCGTGCTCGCGGTGCAGAACACCGTGCCGCTGCGGGACATCGGTGCGGCCAGCGCGTCGGTCGCGTTCTTCCGCTCGCTCGGCGGCGCCATCGGGGTCTCGGTGCTCGGCGCCGTGCTGGCCCACCAGGTGGCCGGCTCCATCACCCGGCAGCTGGCCGCGGCCGGCGCGCCGGCGAGCGGCGGCTCAGGCGACCTCGACGTGGCCGCGCTGCCGGCGGCGATGCAGCAGATCGTGCGGACCGCGTACGGGGACGCGACCGGGCACATCTTCCTGATCTCGGCGGCCATCGCGGTGGTCGGCGTGGTCGCGGCCGCGCTGCTGCGGCCCAAGCCGCTGCGCACCAGCCTCGACCTGGACGACCAGCCGGAGCCGGTCGCCGGCGACGCCGACGGCCCGGCCGAGGCGGTCACCGTGAGCGGACCCGGCCGGGTCCTGGCAGCCGAGCCGGCCCGGTAACGGAGCCTAGATCTGACGCATGCGCCGCCGCCGGGGGAGATCGGCGGCGGCGCTGACGCGGGGCCGCCCGGGCCCGGGCCCGGGCGGCCCCGCCCCCCTCAGGGAGTCACGCCGGAGGAGTCACGCCGAAGGTGGCCAGGAACGCGAGGTCGTCGGCCTGGTCGATCCGGTACGCACCGCTGGTGCCGGAGCAGGTCTCGCTCGTCCCGAAGGAGTTGACCGCGACGAGCGTCGTGGTGCCGGCCACGAAGAACGGGCCGCCGGAGTCACCGAAGCAGGTGCCCCCGGTGTTGGCGTTGTTGGAGAACTTCGCCGACGTGCCCTTGCCGAGGCCGAGGACGCCGTTGAGGTTGACCAGCCGCAGATCCGCCCGCCGACGGGTGTCCCCACCGAAGGACGTCTTCGGTCCGGAGCCCTCGAGGCCATAGCCGACGGCGGTGTAGAGCTGCTGCTTGTTCGCCGCGTACAGCTCGTCGAGCAGGTTGAGCGTGGGCAGCTGGCCGTATTCCGGCAGCCGGACCGGCTCGCTGAGCCGCACCACGCCGAGGTCGTGCAGGAAGAACTGGTTGTCGTCGTACTGGGGGTGCGGGAAGGCGGTGCCGCGGATCCACTCGGTGGAGGCATTCAGCGCCGCCGACCAGGCGTCGTACCGGCCCTCGTTGTTGTCGGGGGCGAAGGTCGAGCTCGGCGGCAGGATGGAGTAGTCCGGCACCTCGGCGAAGCTGACCCACACGTCGTTGCCACCGTTGTTACCCGGGGTCGGCGAGCCGTTCGTGCCCTCCGGGAACGTGCAGTGTCCGGCGGTCACCAGGATGGTCGGGCTGACCAGCGTGCCGCTGCAGTTGAACCAGCCACCCGGGTCGCTGAACCGCGGGTCGGTCGCGGTCGGGTCGAAGAACAGCAGCTGGCCGACGTACGGGTGGGTGCCCGCGTCGGGCACCCCGTTCTTGATCGCCTGGGCCGGAGCAGCGACCGCCAGCATGGCGAACACCGCGGCCAGCACCGTGAGAACCCTGAGCCTGAATCGCATACGTCTCCTCGAGTCCCGACTTTGCCCCTTCTTGGAGCTGCACTGAGGGAGACGGCATACCGGGTCGGCAATGACGCGCCTGACCGCACCAGCCTGGCAGGTCAGCGCTCCGGCACCAGCGCGAGCTTGCCGCCGGGGTGACCGGTCATGAGCAGGTCGAGCGCCTGCTTCACCTCGGCCAGCGGGAAGGTGCGGGCGACCGGGACGACCAGCTCGCCGGCGCCGGCCAGCTGGATCAGCCGCGGGCGGACGGCGGCGCGGAAGGCCGCGCTGTCCGGGCTCCGGCCGCCGACGGAGCGGATGCCTGTCTCGCCGGGCCGGCCCATCGCCGCGATCGTGACGATACGGCCCCGGTCGGCGACGAGCTCGATCGAGACGTCGACGGCCTCGTCGGTGCCGACCGTGTCGATCGCGGCCGCGATGCCCTCCGGCGCGGCCTCCCGGACCCGGTCGGCCAGGCCAGGCCCGTACGCGACCGGCACGCCGCCGAACCGGCGAACGGTCTCGAAGCTGCGCTCGCCGGCGGTGCCGACGGCCCGGGCGCCGAGCAGCCGCGCCTGTTGCAGAACGCTCACCCCGACCGCCCCGGAGGCGCCGTGCACCAGGATCGTCTCGCCCGCGGCGGCCTCGACCGCCTGCAGCGTGTCCGCCGCGGTCGACCCGGCAAGCAGCAGGTTGGCCGCGGCCGGGAAGTCGAGCGCCGCCGGCTTCGCGAACACGTCCGCCGCCGGCACGGTGACCGCCGAGGCGTACCCGCCGACGATCCGGAACGCGAGCACCTCCTGGCCGACCGCGCCGCCGCCGGAGGCGATCCGGGTGTCCGGGCCGAGCGCGGCCAACACGCCGGCCACCTCGAAGCCGAGCGGCCGGGGCAGGCTCGCGCGGTCGCCGCGAGCGAGGCCCTTGTAGTCGGCCGGGTTCATGCCGGCCGCCCGTACCTCGATGGTCACCTCGCCCGGACCGGGCGGCGGCAGCTCGACCGTGACCAGGTCGAGCACCTCCGGCCCGCCGAAGTCCGTCGCCACCCACCGCCGCGCCTGCACCAACGCCAGCCTCCCTCGTCCGGACCGTGTCCAGCCGGTCCCGCGCCGGGTCCCCGGCCGTCGTACGGCACAACGGTGCCAGAGCCGGTACGGCTCGAACCGAGGGGGTGATAGGGACGGCCGGAGCCCCACCAATTTTGGTCGTGTCGCCGGGCCGCCTCGCGGTCTTACGCTTGCGGTGCGGCGGTCGGGGGCTTCCCCCCGTGGCCCTCGGCCCCGCTACCAATCCCCGGACCCGCCCGTCGTCGCAGGCGACCGAGCCGCCGCGGGCAAGCTCACACTTCCGGACGGGCGCGGCGGGCGTGACCATCGGGGGCGTGCCGCCCTCCTTCCTTCCCGACCTGCCGGTGCTCGCCGCCCCGATGGCCGGCGGTCCCGGGACACCCGAGCTCGTCGCCGCCGCCGCGAAGGCCGGCAGCATGGGCTTCCTCTCCGCCGGCTACAAGACGGCCGACGCGGTCGCCGGCGAGATCGCCGCTGTCGACGGCGTGCCGTTCGGGGTGAACCTGTTCGCACCCAATCCGCTGCCGGTCGACCTCGCGGAGTTCCGCTCGTACGCGCGGGTGCTCGCGCCCGAGGCCGACCGGTACGGGATCACGCTGCCGGCGACGCCGGTGGAGGACCCGCCCGGCGACCCGGACGGCTGGCACGACAAGATCGACGTGCTGCGCGCGCACCCGGTGGGGGTGGTGAGCTTCACCTTCGGCATCCCGCCGGCCGCGGACCTGGCGGCGCTGCGGGCCACCGGGGCCGTGCTGGTCCAGACGGTCACCTCCGCGGCGGAGGCGAGGGCCGCGGCCGAGGCCGGTCTCGACGCGCTGGTCGTCCAGTCCGCGGCCGCGGGCGGGCACTCCGGCACGCTCACCCCGCGCGAGCCGGTGCCGGAGGTGCCGCTGCCCGACCTGGTCGCCGCGGTCCGGGCGGCCGTGGACCTGCCGGTCGTGGCCGCCGGCGGCATCGGCACCGCGGCCGACGTCGCTGCCGCGCTGGCCGCCGGCGCGACCGCGGTCGCCGTCGGGACCGCGCTGCTGCGGTGCGCCGAGGCCGGCACCTCGGCGACCCACCGGGCCGCACTGGCCGACCTGGCTCGGACGGGCACCGTCCGCACCCGCGCGTTCACCGGCCGGCCCGCCCGTGGCCTGCGCAACGAGTTCACCGACCGCTACGACGGGTTGGCTCCGTACGGGTATCCGGCGCTGCACCACCTGACCAGCCCGATGCGCAAGGCCGCGGCCGCGGCCGGCGACCCGGAACGGCTGCACCTGTGGGCGGGCACCGGCTACCGGCAGGCCACGGAGGAACCGGCCGGCACCATCCTCACCCGGCTGGCGAACGCTCGCTAGCCGACGAGTCGGCGGCGAACGCTCACTAGCCGACGAGTCGGCGACGAACGCTCGCTAGCCGACGAGTGAGCGGCAAACGCTCACTAGCCGACGAGTGAGCGAACGCTGCCTAGCCCGCCACCGACTCGCGCAGCTCGGCGCCGAGGTCGACCGCGACCCGATGCAGGACCGGCACGATCTGGGGGATCCGCTCCTCGGTCAGCCGGCCGGACGGGCCGGACACCGAGATCGCGATCGACCCGGGGCCGCCCTCGACCGGCACGGCCAGGCAGCGCACGCCGACCTCCTGCTCGCCGTCGTCCACCGCGTATCCCTGCTGGCGCACCCGGGCCACCTCGGCCAGCAGCCGCTCCGGCGCGGTGATCGTGTTGTCGGTCATCGCCGGCAGCCCGGTGCGCCGCACCAGCCGGAGCACCGCCGCGTCGTCCAGCCGGGACAGCAGCACCTTGCCGACGCCGGTGCAGTGCGCCATCACCCGCCGCCCGACCTCGGTGAACATGCGCATCGAGTGCGCCGACGGCGCCTGCGCGACGTAAACCGCGGCGTCGCCCTCGAGCATCGCCATGTTGGCGGTCTCGCCCACCTCGACCGCCAGCCGGCGCAGCTGCGGTCCGGCCCACACGCCGATCGAGCGGCTGGCCGCGTCGCCGAGCCGGATCAGCCGGGCTCCGAGGGTGTATCGCCGGGACGGCTCCTGGCGCACGTACCCGCCGGCGATCAGCGAGCGCAGCAGCCGGTGGACCGTCGGCAGCGGCAGCCCGGTGGCGGCGGCCAGGTCGGACAGGCCGAGCGTCCCATCGGCGTCGGCCAGCCGTTCGAGCAGCTCGAACGCGCGGTTGAGCGACTGGACTCCGCTGGCCCCGCCCACCGGTTGGTCCGTCATCCCCGTCGTCACCTCCCGCGGCGCAGGTCAGTATCCGGCCACCGACTTGACCGCGCACCCCAGGCTTGAGCATAGTTTTCATTAATCAGAAACGCATTTCCACCATGCGGAAGGACGGCGATGACGTCCTACCTGGTCAACTGCTCGATCCTGTTCACCGAGCTGCCCCTGCCGGAACGGCCCGCGGCGGCCAGGGAGGCCGGGTTCGACGCGGTCGAGTTCTGGTGGCCGTTCGACCGGGCGGTGCCCACCAACCAGGAGATGGCCGACTTCGTCGCCGCGGTCCGGGACGCCGGCGTGCGGCTGGTAGGTCTGAACTTCCCCGCCGGCGACCTGCCGGCCGGCGATCGCGGGCTGGTCTCCTGGCCCGGCCGGGCCGAGGAGTTCCGGGCCGGGGTGGAGTGCGCGGTCTCCATCGGCGAGCAGCTCGGCGTGCGGGTGTTCAACGCGCTCTACGGCAACCGCGTCGACAGCGTCGACCCGGGCGAGCAGGACGCGCTCGCGGTCGACAACCTCGCGTTCGCCGCCCGCGCCGCCGCCCGGCTCGGTGCCACCGTGCTGGTCGAGCCGGTCAGCGGCGCGCCGCGCTACCCGCTGCTCACCGCGGCCGACGCGGTCACCGCGATCGGCCGGGTGCCGGCCGACAACGTCCGGCTGCTGGCCGACCTCTACCACCTGGCGATCAACGGCGACGACGTGGACGCGGTCATCGCCCGGCACGCCGGCGGGATCGGGCACGTGCAGGTGGCCGACGCCCCCGGCCGGCACCAGCCGGGCACCGGCCGGCTGCCGATCGGGCGGTGGCTGGCGGCCCTGGACGACGCCGGGTACGCCGGCTGGGTCGGCCTCGAGTACGTCCCCGACGGCCCGTCGGCGGCGAGCCTCGACTGGCTGCCCCGCGACGCGCGCACCACCAGGGAGATCAGCGCATGACCACGGTGGCGTTCGTCGGCCTCGGCATCATGGGCGCGCCGATGGCGCGCAACCTCCTCGCCGCCGGGCACGAGGTGATCGGCGTCAACCGCAGCCGGCCGGCGGTGGACCGGCTGGTCCAAGCCGGCGGCCGGGCCGGAGGCAGCCTCGCCGAGGCGGTCGCCGCCGCCGAGGTCGTGATCACGATGCTGCCGGACAGCCCGGACGTCGAGTCGGTGGCGCTCGGCGACGGCGGCATCTACGCCACCGCCAAGCCCGGGACGCTGCACGTCGACTGCTCCACGATCCGCCCCGACGTCGCGGTCCGGCTGGCCGCCGAGGGTTCCGCGCACGGCCTCGCGGTGGTCGACGCGCCGGTCAGCGGCGGCGAGGCCGGCGCGGTCGAGGGCACCCTGTCGATCATGGCCGGCGGCGCCGAGGCCGACGTCGAGCGGTCCCGGCCGCTGCTGGCGGCGATGGGCAGGACCATCGTGCGGGTCGGCCCCGCGGGCGCCGGGCAGACCGTGAAGGCGGCCAACCAGTTGCTCGTCGCAGGCACCATCGAGCTGGTCGCCGAGGCGATCGTGTTCCTCGAGGCGCACGGCGTGGACACCGCCGCCGCGGTCGAGGTGCTCTCCGGTGGCCTGGCCGGCAGCGCGATCCTGACCGGCAAGGCGCCGAAGATGATCGCCCGCGACTTCACCCCCGGGTTCCGGATCGAGCTGCACCACAAGGACATGGGCATCGTGACGTCCGCCGCCCGCGCTGCCGGCGTGGCGATCCCGCTGGGCAGCCACGTCGCCGGGCTGATCGCCGCCCTGCACGCGCAGGGCCACGGCCGGCTCGACCACGGTGCGCTGCTCAGGCTCGTCGACGAGCTGTCCGGTCGCGATCAGGCCGCCGCGCGATCCGGGACGACCACCAGCTGACGATCACGCCGGCGCCGCCGGTGCGCGAGGACGTCACCGCGTGCTGCGAGGCCGGCGCGGCCGGCTTCGGTACGGTTCGGGCAGCCGGATCCCCGGCTCCGGACCCCCGACCGGCCTGCTCGGCCCGGCCGCCCTCTCCTCCCGAGGCGCCTGATGACCTACCCCGACAGCGGCGCGCCGGTCGACCCGCGCGACGAGCTGGAGGCGATCCGCCGCCGGCTGGCCGAGCTCAGCCCGACCGGTGCGCGCGGGCCCGGCAACGGCCTGCTGGTCGCCGGCGGCCTCGCGCTCGCCGGTGCGCTCGCCGTGCTGCTCACCGCGATCGCCGTCGCCAGCACGCTGGACGGCGGCGCCGGCCAGGCCGCGGTGCTGATCGCCGGCCTCTGCATCGTCGCCGGGTTCGCCGTGCTCGGCCTTGCCCTGCTGCGGCGCTGGCAGGACCGGGCCAGCGCGGTCCGCCGCGAGCGGCTGGAGCTGCTGACCCGCTACGACACGCTGGCGGGCGGGGCCGGGGCGGCGCGCGGCTCGGCGTACCAGCCGGCTCCCTGGCCGAACCGCAACGACCGGGTCCGGATGGTGGCCGGTCTGCTCCTCGCCGGGCTCGTCCTTCTCGTCGTGCTGGTCATCGTCGTGGCGCGGCTCGCCTAGCGGGCCACTGCGGCTACGGTCGGGTTGGTCTGTGGTGCGGGAGGTAGTGGCATGGCAGTGGCGAGCGTGCGATACATCGTGGCCGACGTCGACGACGCGATCGGGTTCTACTGCGGCCGGCTCGGGTTCACCGAGATCATGCATCCGGCGCCGACGTTCGCGATGCTCGAGCGGGGCGGCCTGCGCCTGGTGCTGAGCGCGGTGAGCGACCGGCCGGGCGGAGGGCAACGACTGGCCGACGGCACCGAGCCGACGCCCGGCGGCTGGAACCGCATCCAGCTGCAGACCGACGGCCTCGACGCCGCGGTCGACGGGCTGCGGTCGGCCGGCGCCCGGTTCCGCACCGACGTGATCGAGGGCGTCGGCGTCCGTCAGGTCGTGGTCGAGGACCCGTCCGGCAACCCGGTCGAGCTGTTCGAGCCGCTGCGTCCCGAGGCAGGGCTGGACCAGGGCTGAGGTCCCCAAAGTGAGGGGTTTCCGGGCCCAGTGTTGGGGAGTCCGGGAACCGCCCTCAGGCGGTGAGCGACCGGTGGTGTCGTGAGGCGCGGTCGGCGGTCCCGTCGCGCGTGCCTCCTCGCCCCGTGGAGACCGCGAGAAAGGACCATCCGTGTCCCGCTCAGTCATTCGCCTGCTCACCGTCGGCACCGTGGCCGCGGCCGCGATCGGCCTGACCGCGCTGCCCGCGCTCGCGCACGTCACGGTCAACTCGCCCGGCGCGACCCAGGGCTCGTTCGGCGTGCTGACCTTCCGGATGCCGAACGAGACCGACTCGGCCAACGCCACCGAGCTGAAGGTGCAGCTGCCGCCCGACCAGCCGCTGGCGTCCGTGTCGGTGAAGCCGCAGCCGGGCTGGACCTACACGGTGACCAGGGCCAAGCTGCCGCAGCCGATCACCGACGACGACGGCAACCAGGTGACCGACTACCCGTCCGTGGTGGACTGGAAGGCGACCGCCGGCGGCATCAAGCCCGGCGAGTACGCCGAGTTCCAGCTGTCGGTCGGCCCGCTGCCGAAGGCGGACTCGATGACCTTCAAGGCGCTGCAGACCTACAGCAACGGTGAGAGGGTGTCCTGGATCGATCTGCCGGCGGCCGGCAGCAGCGACGAGCCAGAACACCCGGCACCGACGCTGAAGCTCGCCCCGGCCGGCGGGGCCGCGACCGCCCCGGCCACGAACGCCGCCGCCGCGCCGGCTGCGGCCAGCGACGAGGGCGCCGGCGGCGGCTCGGTCACCGGCGCGTACGTCGTCGGTGCGATCGGCCTGGTCGCCGGGCTTGCCGCGCTCGGTGTGGCGGTGTCCGGGCGGCGGCGGCGGACCGTCGCGGAGCAGAGCCCGCAGCGGGTCGGCTCGAGCGTCTGACCGCTCGGCCGTACGGCCCCGGCGGGACACTCCTCTCCGTCGCGCCGGGGCCCGTGCACCTGCCCGGCGGCCGGCGGGTTCGACGGGGGTCGAAGCAGTGGCGCGGTAGCGTTCGGGGGTGCCGAGCTTCGCCGAGTTGCACCACCGCGACCTGCCGCTGCTGCTGCCGAACGCCTGGGACGTGCCGTCCGCGCTGGCGTTCGTCGAGGCCGGCTTCGACGCGGTCGGGACCACCAGTTTCGGAGTCGCGTCCAGCCTGGGCCGGCCGGACGGCACCCGGGCCACCCGGGACGCCAACACCGCCCTCGCCCGGGCACTGTCCACCCTGGACTGCCACCTGAGCATGGACGTCGAGGACGGATACTCCGACGATCCGGACGAGGTCGCCGGCTACGTGGCGACGCTGCCGGTCGCCGGGGTCAACATCGAGGACAGCACCGCCGAGCGCCTGCTCCCGCCGGCGGCATACGCGGCCAAGGTGGCCGCGGTCAAGCGCCGCTGCCCGGGGATCTTCGTCAACGCCCGGGTCGACACCTACTGGTTGAAGCAGGACGCCACGGTCGAGTCCACAGTGGACCGGGCGACCCGGTACGTGCAGGCCGGTGCGGACGGCGTGTTCGTGCCCGGCCTCTCCGAGCCGGACGTGCTGCGCGAGCTGACCGCCGCCATCCCGGTGCCGGTCAACGTGCTCGCCGTTCCCGGCCGCTCGCTGGCCGAGCTGGCCGGGCTCGGGATCCGCCGGGTCAGCACCGGCTCGCTGCCCTACCGGGCGGCGATGCACGCGGCCACCGAGGTCGTTCTCGCGGTCCGGGACGGCCGCGCGGTCCCGGACGCGGTGCCGTACGCGGACTTGCAGGCTCGCCTGGTGAGCCACGCGACGGGCGGCTGACGGCCGCGCCCGGTGCCTGCCCTCGCAACTGGAGGAAACAAGGGCAGGCACCTGCCCAGGGAGAGGGAGAAGGTCTGCCTGGGGTGACGCTGCTACGGCACGATGGTCCAGCCGAACATCATCGCGTGGTCCTCGTGGGCCAGGTTGTGGCAGTGGGCCACGTACGGTCCGACGAAGTCGCGGAACCCGCGATAGATGATCGTGGACTCGGAGGGGTCGAGGGCCACGAGGTCTTCCCGGGAGATGTCGTCCGGGTGGCCGGGGTCCGCGGTCACGGTGACGTCCTTGTTGTTCCGCATGACGGTCCGGTGCTCTTCCATGTGCAGGTGGAAGGGGTGCACCCAGCCGCCGCCGCC
>Ga0207643_10000532_pt1 | contig 24445 bp, 26 predicted proteins | sample KBSMisM62_FD_184313 | JGI IMG/M metagenome (GOLD analysis project Ga0207643, IMG submission 184313) | Miscanthus rhizosphere microbial communities from Kellogg Biological Station, Michigan, USA - KBS Miscanthus M6-2 (SPAdes) (version 2) | ecosystem: Host-associated > Plants > Roots >...
TCGGCCGGCGCTGGTAAGGCTGTTTGCTTCGGTGTTGAAGCGCGAAGGGGACGAATATTTCCTGGTGACGCCGGTCGAGAAATGCGGGCTGGTCGTCGAGGACGCGCCATTCCTCGCCGTGGAGCTGAAAGTCGAGCACGGCGACCGCGGTCCGACGCTCCGGTTTCGCACCAATGTCGACGACTGGGTCGCGTGTGGCCCCGGTCATGCGTTGCGGTTCGAGCCTGAGCCCGAGACCGGGGGTCTCAAGCCCTATCTCCATGTGCGGCGCGACCTCTGGGCGAAAGTCACGCGCGCCTTGTTTTACGACCTCGTGGAGCTCGGCCAGGAGCGCGACATCGACGGGCGACGCATGTTCGGCGTTGCGTCAGCGGGCGAGTTCTTCGCGATGGCGCCGGCCGACAGCCTGAAGGGACTTGCTTGATGGACGTGGCACTGCCGAGCGGCGAAACCAGCCACGACTTCTTCCGCCGCGCGCGCGCGCGTCTCACCCTCGACGTCCCGGTTGCGCTCGACGATCACACGGCGCCGGCCACGCGCGGCGATCTCGATCTCGAGCCGTCGCTCTGGGAGCGTGCCGGCGTCAAGGCGACAAGACCGGCTGCCGTGCTCATTCCGGTTGTCGACCGGCCCGAGCCCGCCGTGTTGCTCACGCTTCGCACCGAGCTGCCGAGCCATCCCGGCCAGATCGCGTTTCCCGGCGGCAAGATCGATCCGCACGACCGAAGCCCCGCCGATGCCGCCTTGCGCGAAGCGCGCGAGGAGATCGGACTTGCGCCGGCACTGATCGAGCCGATCGGGTATCTCGACCTTTATCTGACCTTCTCCGGCTATCGCATCCTGCCGACGGTCGCGCGCGTTCGTCCCGACTACAAGTTGGTATTGTGCGAAGCGGAAGTCGCCGATGCCTTCGAGGTACCGCTCGCATTCCTGATGGATGCACAAAATCACGCGCTGCACAGCCGTGACTGGAAAGGCATCGAGCGGAAGTACTACGCAATACCTTTCGGTGAGCGCTACATCTGGGGCGTGACCGCGGGGATCCTTCGCAATCTGTACGAACGCCTCTATCAAGGCTGATCCCATGGCCATCGGGTTGGGCATCCAGCATTCAGACGGCGCCCGGAAGTCCGGTCCCAATGTCGCGGATTACTGGCAGGTCGGCTTTCGCCTATGATGATGTCATGCGCCTGGGGATCGTACCGGGAGCACGGACGGTGACTCCGAACGCACCCGGTTTGCCATGATCCGCCCGGTCCTGACCGAGATCGCCCTGTTTCTGGCGCCGTTCATCGCCTACGCCATTTTCCTGTGGGCGACCAAGGCGGGGGTGCTGCATCCGGGCTCCTGGACGGTTCAGCGCATCGCTTGGCTGCTGATGGCGGCGCTCGTCCTCATGATCGGCAGCTTCGTCGTGCTCGCGCAGTGGGGCGGCTCGCCACCGGGCTCGACCTATGTTCCCGCCCGGATCGAAGATGGCCGGTTCGTGCCGGGTGAAACCAAGTGACGGAGATCCTGCGTCGCCTCGACGCCGCGTGGTTGCCGGAGGCGCCCCTCAGGGACCTGCTGGCCGTGCTCGACGGCGGCGGCGAGGAGGCGCGTGTGGTCGGCGGCGCGGTGCGCAACGCGCTGCTGGCCGAGCCGATTGGCGAAATCGACGTTGCCACCACCGCGTTGCCTACGGAGGTGATCCGTCGGGCTCAGGCGGCCGGCTTCAAGGCGGTGCCCACCGGGATCGAGCACGGCACCATTACCGTTGTCGTTCATGGGCAGCCGTTCGAGGTCACGACCCTGCGCGAGGACGTCGAGACCTTCGGGCGTCATGCGAAGGTGGCGTTCGGGCGAGACTGGAAACAGGATGCCGAGCGGCGCGACTTCACCATGAACGCGTTGTCGGCTGCGCGCGACGGCGCCGTCTACGATTATGTGGGCGGACTGGCCGACGTCGCGGCAAGACGTGTGCGTTTCATCGGCGATGCCGCCGCGCGCATCGCCGAAGACTACCTCCGTATCCTGCGTTTCTTTCGCTTTCACGCCGCCTATGGCGAGGGCGCGCTCGATCCGGCGGGGCTTGCCGCCTGCATTGCCGGGCGCGCCGGCCTCGACCAGTTGTCGCGTGAGCGCGTCCGCGCCGAGCTCCTCAAGCTCCTGCTTGCCAAGCGTGCGGTGCCGGCGATTGCCGCGATGGCGGAAGCGGGATTGCTTGATCGCATTCTCGGCGGCGTGCCGCTGCTCGCCAGTCACGCCAAGATGGGGACACTCGAGGCCACCCTGGGGCTCGCGCCGGATGCGATGCGCCGCCTCGCGGCGCTCGCTGTGTCGGTGGTCGAAGACGCCGAGCGCCTGCGCGAACGCTTGCGTCTCAGCAATGCGGAATCTGCGCGCTGCGCCTCGATGGCCGATGGCTGGTGGCAGATTTCGAGCCGTTGGGGCGAGCGGGAAGGGCGGGTCTTGCTCTATCGCCTCGGGCCTGGACGCTACACCGATCGCGTGCTGCTGGCCTGGGCGCGCTCGTCCGTGGGCGCGGCGGATCAGCAATGGCATTCGCTCGCAACCTTGCCTTCGGGTTGGAGCGCTCCGGTTTTCCCGCTCAAGGCCGCCGACTTCATCGGCCGTGGCATTGCGCCGGGGCCTGGCCTGGGCGCTGCTCTCGCCGCCGCCGAGGAGGCCTGGATCGCAGCGGGATTTCCGGATGATCGGGCAGCACTGGCGGCCATCGCGAATGCGACGGTCGCAGGCCTCCCGGCGCGTTCGCCCGCGCGCGACTCCTGACGTCGCGTTGCCTGCGCCCTGCGCGCAGGAATAGGCCCTATTCTGAGGGAAGCCGGACGTTGGTCGCTGTGCGACTCGCCCGCCAAGGCATTTCGCACTACATTGCGGTGATGAGGCGTCTTACCAACACCACCGGCCGTCCAGCCGACGTCGCCCGACGCTCGGCGAAAGCGCTCGCCGGCCACGTGCGTACGCGCGACGCGTTCCGGCGCGAGACCTTTGCGCTGCCGCGCGAGGCCGCGCGCGAGAAGGCGCGTGAGATGTTCCGCCGGTTTCCCAAGGCTGCCTACATGACCGAGATCGAATCCTGGCGCGTGCTGCCCGGCGATCGCATCGAATTCACCATGCGGCGTCTTCCCAGCGCGGATTGAGGTCGCGCGCATTGCGCGGCCGCCGACGCCACGGGCGGCGGGAGAGTTGGGGCATGGCGGCTACGGGCGCGTGACGTCGACGATTTTCCACGGGCTGATGATGTCGACGATCTTCCTGTCATCGGGATTCACGACCAACAGCACCTTGCCCAGTGTCGCATAGCGATAGGGCTGCAGCATCGGGATCTGCGCGGTGACGGTTTCAGGCCACACGTGCAGCGCCACCGAGGGAGGCACCGATGTGAACATCGACGGCTTGCATTCGCATGGGGGGCCGCCGTTATCGGCGGGGGTACTGTGCCCCATACGTTGCCAGATCAGATCTTCCTGGGCACCCGTCAGGACGAAATCATCGGAGGCGTGGAAACGCGAATGCCCAGCCGCTGCCAGGCCGCTGCTGGAAAGCAACAGCATGACCGCAAATCCGCACCGGCGAGAAAATGTCATTCGAAGTCCGAACAACTTTGTGCCCTGAGCGAATAACCGGAAAGTCCTTGCCAGGTTTCATTACAAAGTCGTCATGATCGGTGAAGCGCCAGAACTCGACCGTCGCTGCCGACGCCGGGATCGCGGCTGGTGCCGACAGAAGCGAGTGGGGGACAGCGGAGTGGCTGGTATAAGGTCGCCGTGATGCTCGAATCGGTCCTCTCCGGCTTCACCGACATCTCCTTGCTGGAACTCATCCTGATCGCGGGGATGGCGCTGATCACCTCGGTCGTCGGCGGGGTCGCCGGCTACGGCACCGGCGCGTTGATGCCGTTGGTGCTGGTACCGATCGTGGGCGCCGAGCCGGTCGTGCCGATCCTCTCTTTATCGGCGCTGTTCACAAATACCAGTCGCGTGGCGGCGTTTTGGCCTCTCATTGACCGGCGGCGGGCGCTGATCGTGCTGGTCGCCGCGGTGCCCACGTGTGCGCTCGGCGCCTGGGGCTACACCATGCTCACCGGAAAAGGCGCAGCGCTGGTCATCGGCGGAATGCTGATGGCGAGCGTCCCGTTGCGCCGGCTGATGCGCAGGCGCGGACTGTCGCTCTCGAACCGCGGCTTGGGCGTTGCGTCCTTCGGCTGGGGACCGCTCGCCGGCGGCACCGTGGGTGCCGGCATCATCCTGCTCTCGCTCCTGATGGCTGCGGGGCTGGAAGGCGCCGCCGTTGTCGCAACCGACGCAGTCGTCTCCATTGGCATCGGGTTGACCAAGTTTGCGACCTTCGGGCTCGCGGGCGCCATAGACGTCAGGGTGATCGCGATTGCACTGCTGATCGGCTGCGTGGCTTTTCCCGGCGCTTTCGTTGCCAAGGCGCTCACTGCGCGTCTGCCCTTGCATGTGCACACCGCGATCCTCGACGCGATGGTGCTGGGCGGCGGCGCGGTAATGATCGCCAATGCGTTCATGCATTGAGGTAGGCCGCAGCGCGGACGGCAAAAAAGTCTTCAGCCCGCCTTGCGCTTGGACCTTGCCGATTTGACCTCGTTTTCGTCGGCTTTCTCGCGGTCCGTCGCGTCATCCCCAGGCTCGTCCTCGTTGTCCTCGTCATCCTCGTCTTCGTCGACCGGATCGGACCCGATCATCAGCGCGACGCTCGGGATGCTCTCACGGAACAATTCGCCTTCTTCGCCGAGCCAAAGGCAGTCGACGCTGTCCTCCCCGACGGCCGTCACCGTCATGGGCGATCCCCCTGATTTCAGAAATACGACATCTCCAGGCGCAAACGCCATGACATCCTCCTCATCGTGGCTCGGATGGCGAGCATACGCGCCATCGATGACAGATCGATCACGGCCATTTCACCACCGGTGGCAGCGAGGAGAGGATCGACTCGACATTGCCGCCAGTGCGGAGCCCGAAAATAGTGCCGCGATCGTAGAGCAGGTTGAACTCCACATAGCGGCCGCGGCGCACGAGCTGCTCCTCGCGTTCGGCCGCGCTCCAAGGTGTGGTGAAATTCCGGCGCACCAGTTCGGGGTAAGTCCGCAGGAACGCGCTGCCTACGTCCCGCGTGAAGGCGAAGTCGGCATCCCAGTCTCCGCTGTCGACGTAATCGTAGAAAATGCCGCCGATCCCTCGCATCTCCTTGCGGTGCTTCAAGTAGAAATATTCATCGCACCAGCGCTTGTACTTGTCGTACGGCGCCACGCTTGCATGGGCGTCGCAAGCCTGCTTCATCGCGGCGTGGAACGCGATCGTGTCGGCATCGTCCTGCGTGCGGCGCGCGTCGAGTACCGGCGTTAAGTCGGCGCCGCCGCCGAACCACGCCTTGGTCGTCACGACGAAGCGTGTGTTCATGTGCACCGCCGGCACGTGCGGGTTTTGTGGATGGCCGATCAACGAAATGCCGGACGCCCAAAACCGCGGATCGGCGTCGGCGCCGGGGATCTCTTTGCGGAACTCCGGCGCGAACTCTCCGAAAACGGTCGAGACGTGGACGCCGACCTTTTCAAACACGCGGCCATGCATGATCGACATCACCCCGCCGCCGCCGTCCGCGCCGCTGTGATCGCTACGGCTCCAGGGCGTGCGAACGAACCGCCCCGCGGTACGATCCGCGAATGGCGCGCCGGCCGGCAACCCGGCTTCCACAGCCTCCAATGCCGCGCAGATGTCATCCCGCAATGATTCGAACCATGCGCGTGCGTGGGTTTTGCGCGTCTCGAGCGGATCATTGCTCATCGAAACCTCCGGTCCTCCCTTTAGGACATGGCCGTGCAGCCGTCACCTGCGGGGCAAGCCAGTACCATTGCGGGCATGATCGCGATGCGCACGAGGTGTTTGGACGGGAGAAAATTGCAACTGAGCTTTTTTTTGCCATTGTTTCGGGAAACGTTGTGCATGTGGGGGATCGGGGAGTGCGATGTCGAACCCCCGCTTGCGTGGGGACTTGGCAAGCGGCGGGTGACGACAAGCGCCAAGCGAGCGATGCGGGTGAGGGGCAACGCCTTGGGGCGTGTACTGTCTCTCACCCGCCTCGTGCTTTCTAGACATCGGCACGCGTGTCCGCTTCCGCGCCTGACGACGCGATCTGTCGCATTGCTTCGCCCACCGCCATTGCCGCTGCCATCGCCACGTTGAGCGAGCGCAGGCCTGTCCGCATCGGAATGACCAGCCTCGCGTCGGCGGCCTCGTGCACCTTCTCGCCCGCGCCTGACGATTCCCGGCCGAACAGCAGGACGTCGCCGCGCTGATATGCGTGGTCGAGGTAGGATGACTGCGCGCGCGTGGTGAAAAGGATCAACCGTGCGGACGCGGTGCTGCGCCACGTCTCGAAGGCCTTCCAGCTCTGATGGCGTACGATGTCCACCCGATCGAGATAGTCCATGCCGGCCCGCCGGAAGGCGCGGTCGGTGGTAGGAAAGCCCGCCGGTTCGATGATATGCGCCTCGACGCCGAGACAGGCGGCCAGACGAAGAATGGTCCCCGTGTTCTGGGGAATATCGGGCTCGAGCAGCGCAACGCGCAGGTGTGGGGTCAAGCTTGCTCCCGATCCGGTCGACCTAATTCTGAGCGGCCTCGGCGGCATGAGGAATCGGCTTTGCCGCGACCGGGAATCCTGCCGGGCGAGCGGGTCCGCCATGCGCCGGCTCCGGCCCGAGCAACCGGCCGCGTCCGGGCCGAAAACCTGCGCGCAGCAAAGAAGTTATGCGACTTTTGGTCATTGCGGTGCAGGCCAGCACCTTCCCCACTTGCGCTCCCCTGGCAAGGGTGCCAATAAAACGCCGCTGGATTAAGCCGCTTCGCCTCTTGCTTGCAACCTAGCGTTCGCTTGTGAGAGGGCAGCGGCCGGTTCGCCCGCCGCCGCCAGGCGGCGTCTCCGTGTCGGGCGCCGGAGGAAGCCGTGGCCGCCTGCACGCAGGCAGGTTTACACAGCCTGCACGGGTTCGGCTGCAGGCAGCGCGCAGGCTGCGCAAGCAGGCTGCGGGCGGACTGACGGAACAAGAAAGGGACTGTCACCGTGACCACGATGTCCTCGGCCGAGCCGACACGTCGCGATTTTCTCTATATTGCGACGACCTCCGTCGGCGCCGTCGGAGCCGCCGCGGCGCTGGTGCCGCTGATTGCACAGATGAACCCCGACGCTTCGACGATCGCGGCGGGGGCACCGATCGAGGTCGACCTTACACCGATCGCCGACGGTCAGGTCATCAAGGTGTTCTGGCGCGGCAAGCCGATCTACGTCAATCACCGCACCAAGAAGCAGATCGAGGAGGCGGAGAACGTCGACGTGGCGAAGTTGCCCGATCCGCAGCCCGACTCCGCAAGGGTCAAGCCCGGCCATAGCCAGTGGAGTGTCCTGATCGGAATCTGCACCCACCTCGGCTGCATTCCGATCGCCCATCAGGGGCCCTACGACGGTTACTTCTGTCCCTGTCACGGCTCGATCTACGATACCTCCGGTCGCATTCGGCAAGGACCGGCGCCGTTGAACCTCGCGCTGCCGCCCTACGAATTCCTGTCCGATACCAAAATTCGGATCGGCTGACGGCCTCTCGACTTCATCCTTCAGGGTTCGATCATGAGCGGACATTCGACTTACCAGCCGCAGAACGCATTCATGCAATGGATGGAGCGGCGGCTGCCGATCGCCGGGCTCGTCTATTCGTCGTTCATCGTCTACCCGACGCCGCGCAACCTGAACTACTGGTGGACATTCGGCGGCATCCTTTCGTTCATGCTGGCCGCGCAGATCGTCACCGGTGTCGTGCTGGCGATGCACTACACGCCGCACGTCGACCTGGCTTTTAATTCCGTCGAGCAGATCATGCGCGACGTCAATTACGGCTGGCTGCTGCGCTACCTGCACGCCAACGGCGCGTCCATGTTCTTCCTCGCCGCCTACATCCACATGTTTCGCGGCATGTACTACGGCTCCTACAAGGAGCCGCGCGAGGTGCTGTGGATTCTCGGCGTTATCCTTCTGCTGCTCATGATCATGACCGGCTTCATGGGCTACGTGCTGCCCTGGGGCCAGATGAGCTTCTGGGCCGCGACCGTCATCACCAACCTGTTCTCGGCCATCCCGCTGGTGGGTGAATCCATCGTGACGTGGCTATGGGGCGGCTACTCGGTCGGCAATCCGACGCTCAACCGCTTCTACTCGCTGCACTACCTGCTGCCGTTCGTCATCGTCGGCGTCGTCGTGCTCCACGTCTGGGCGCTGCACATGGTGGGACAGAACAATCCGACCGGCGTCGAGCCGAAAACCGAGCGCGACACCGTGGCCTTCACGCCGTACGCGACGATCAAGGATGGATTCTTCCTGGTCGTGTTCTGCATCCTGTTCGCCTGGTTCGTGTTCTACATCCCGAATTTTCTCGGCCATCCCGACAATTACATCCCGGCCAACCCGGCGGTGACCCCGACGCACATCGTCCCTGAATGGTATTACCTGCCGTTCTACGCCATCCTGCGCGCGATCCCGAACAAGCTTCTCGGCGTGATGGCGCTCGGTGCCTCGATCGTCATCCTGGCCTTCCTGCCTTGGCTCGATACCTCGAAAGTCAGGTCGGCGCGCTATCGCCCGCTCTACCGGCAGTTCTTCTGGGCGTTCGTCATCGTCTGCATCGGTCTGGGCTGGCTCGGCTCCAAGCCGCCGGAGGGCAACTATGTCCTCTTTGCGCGCATCTTCACCGTCTACTACTTCGCCTATTTCCTCGTGATCCTGCCGGTGCTGGGCAAGGTTGAGAGGACCAAGCCACTGCCGAATTCGATCGCGGACTCGGTGTTGCTGGAAGGCAAGCCGATCGGGGCGCCCGCTCCGCCTCCACCGCTCGCCAAGGCTTGAGGCCACACCATGGTCATTGCGCGCACTCTCGCTATCGCCGTTGCGCTCGCCGCGCTGACCGCACCCGCGCGGGCGCAGGAGCACGACACCCCGAACCCGCCGATGAACAAGTGGTCGTTCTCGGGACCGTTCGGCAAATTCGATCGCGGGCAGCTCCAGCGCGGGTTCAAGGTCTACCGCGAAGTCTGCCAGGTCTGTCACGGCCTGAAGCTGGTGGCGTTCCGTACGCTGGCGGAGCCGGGCGGACCCGGTTTCACGATCCCGCAGGCAACGGCCATTGCGGCTGAATACCAAGTCCCGGCCGAGCCCGACGACCAAGGCGAGGTCAAGCCCCGCCCCGCTCGGCTCGCCGATTACTTCCCGCCGCCGTTCCCCAATGAACAGGCAGCACGTGCGCGCTACAATGCCGTGCCGCCCGACTTGTCCATCATCGCAAAAGCGCGCGGCTACGAGCGCGGCTTCCCGCGTTGGGTGGGCGATATGTTCACGCAGTATCAGGAACAGGGCGTCGACTACATCACCGCTCTGATGCAGGGCTATCAGGACAGCCCGCCCGCGGGCGTTACGCTGCCGCCGGGAAATTTCTACAACAAGTACTTTCCCGGCCACGGCATCGCGATGCCGCCGCCGCTGTCCGATCAGCGCGTCGAATACACCGACGGCGCACCGATGACGGTCGAACAGTATTCCAAGGATATCTCGGCGTTTCTGATGTGGACCGCCGAGCCGCACCTCGAGGTCAGGAAGCGGATCGGCATGCAGGTGGTGTTCTTTCTGATCGTGCTGTCCGGGCTCCTCTACTTCACCAAGAAGAAGGTCTGGCACGACGTCAAGCTGCATCCGGAGAAGCTCACGCCGCGCCCGCCGACCGAATATCCCCGCACGTAGCGTACATATCCATTGAGCACGCTTGGGCGTCCCGGCGCGATCAGAGACCGAGCCGGGTCCTGATCACCTGCGGATCGGCCGACAGCATGTTCGGGTCGACGCTGACCTTCTCGAATTCGCAGCGCGCGAAGCGCGATTTTTCCGTGAAGGGGATGGTGGCATCGATGCCGAGCTTTGCCCGAATCCCGTTTTGACCGACGCGGATATATTCGTGCCCGCGGGCGGCGGGCATGACCACCAGATCGCGCGAGGCTTCCATCCTGGTCGCCAGCGCGTATTCCACGTCATGGGGGTCGCGGATGTCGATGTCCTCGTCCACCACGATCACCAGGTCGAGATCCTTGAGCGCGCCGAAGGCGGCGAAGATCGCGTTGCGCTGCAGACCCTCCTGTTGCGGCGTGGCCTTGCGCACCTGCACCACCGCGTGGAAACGGTGCAATCCTCCCGCCGTCATTTCGGCGTCGACCACGATCGGCACTGCGGCTTGCAGCACCTTCAGCAGGCTTGCCTCCAGCACGTATTTGCGCAGCATGATGGTCTCGCGGCCGTAGCCGTTGATGGCGTGGTAGATCGGGCGGTCGCGGTGGGTCACCGCGGTGACCTCGAACACCGGCGCCTGGTCGGCGGGTGACAGATACCCGACGAACTCGCCGAATGGCCCTTCGAGGACGGTGCCGTCGACCAGCATGCGACCCTCCAGCACGATCTCGCTGTCCGCCGGGATCAAGAGATCCTGCGAGACGCCCTTTACGACCGGGAGCGGCCGCCCGCACAGTCCGCCGGCAACGGCGATCTCGTCGGCATGTTCCGGCATCTGCGATCCCATGGTCGCCGCGGTGTAGTGCAGCGCCAGGTCGGAGCCGATGCACACTGCGATCGGCAGCGCTTCGCCGTTGCGCTTGGCGCGCTCGAAAGCCAGGCGCAAATGACGGCCGAAGTCGAGCTTGATGGCGGCGCGGTCGCTGCCGACGATTTGGAGGCGATGATAAGAAGCGTTGTAGGTGCCGGTGTCGGGATCCCGCACGATCACGATTCCGGCGGTGACGTAACGGCCGGCGTCGGCGGCCGTGTGGTGGAGCGCAGGCAGCATGCGGACGAGATCGATATCGTCGGTATGGATGTGCTCCTGAGCCGGCGCTTTCTCCACCAGCACCGGTGGTTGCGGCGAGCCGAGCGCCCGGCCCACGAATTCGCGGATGCCGTTGAAATCGATGCCGAAGGCGGCCTCGCAATTGGCCTGACACGACAGCAGGTTTCCGACCACGGGCATGTCGTAGCCGTCGACCGCGCTGAACAGCAGCGCCGGTCCGCCATCGAGCTTCTTCATCACGGCGGCGACCTCGAGATGTGGATCGATCGGAGCGGTGTAGGCATTGAGCCGTCCTTGCACCGCCATGCGCTCGAGCGCCGAACGGAATCGCGTGTCGAGGACGCCGGAATTGGACATGGTCGAGGCCTCTGTTGCAGATCGGTTCACTCTAGGGTGTATGAGTTGCAAAACCAACGTGGAGCATGACAATGGCGGATCGGACGCGCGGTCGCGGCCGGCGGGAAGATCAATGCGGTTGCGCGCATAGGGAAGCTTCATGACCAAGGCCGTCCTCGGCATCGTCGGCGGCTCCGGCATCTATGACCTGCCGGGGCTCGAGAAAGTGCGGCAGAAGAAGATCAAGAGCCCATGGGGCGAGCCGTCGGCCGCGCTACGCATCGGCGAGATCGCGGGAACGCCGGTAGTGTTTCTGTCGCGTCACGACAAGGGTCATCGGCTCTCGCCGTCGGACATCAACTACCGTGCCAATATCGACGTGCTCAAGCGCGCCGGTGTGACCGACCTCGTTTCGCTGTCCGCCTGCGGCTCGTTCAAACAGGAGCTGCCGCCCGGCACCTTCGTGCTCGTGGATCAGTTCGTCGACCGCACCCACAACCGGGCAAGCTCGTTCTTCGGCAAGGGCTGCGTCGCGCATGTGTCGATGGCTCACCCGGTCTCGCCCCTGTTGCAAGACCGCATCGCCGCGGCTGCCGGACTCGAAGGCATCAAGATCGTGCGTGGCGGCACCTATGTGTGCATGGAGGGGCCGCAGTTCTCCACCTTTGCCGAAAGCATGACCTACAAGGGGCTCGGCTATTCGGTCATCGGCATGACCAACCTGCCGGAGGCCAAGCTCGCGCGCGAGGCTGAGCTCTGCTACGCCACGGTGGCCATGGTGACGGACTTCGATTGCTGGCATCCCGACCATGACGCGGTCACGGTCAAGGACATCGTCGCTGTGCTCACCGCCAACGCGGCAAAGGCGAGCGGACTGGTGGCTCGGCTGGCGCGGGACTTCGCGCGCGAGCACGAGCCCTGTCCGGTCGGTTCCGACCGCGCGCTCGACACCGCGCTGCTCACCGCGCCCGAGGCGCGCGACAAGACGCTGTTGAGAAAGCTCGACGCCGTGGCCGGGAGGGTGCTGAAGAAGCGGCGCTGAACCCTGTCCCGCCCGATGCGGAGGACTTCTGCGCAACGACGCGACGTCTCAAGAATGGTGCCGAAGCGCACGAGAGGAAACATGAGAGCGCTTTTCGTCGCATTGCTTGCCGCGGCGCTGTCCGTCGTGCTGGCATCGCCATTGCGCGCCGAGACCCTCGAAGAAATCTATGCCAAGGCGAAAGGCGAGGGCGCGCTGTCGATCTATGGCGGCGGCCCCGCGCGACTCTACGAGGGCTGGGTGAAGGAGTACGAGGCGCGGTTCCCCGGCATCAAGGTGCGGGTGACCGGCGGCTATGCCGGCGGACTTGCGCCTGCGATCGACAAGCAGATTGCGGAAGGCAAGCTCGACGTCGATTTCGTGACCTTCCAGGCGGTGCAGGAATTCATCCGCTGGAAACGCGAGGGCGTGCTGCTGCCGTTCCGGATGGAGGGGTTCGAGGCCCTCGATCCGCGCTTCCGCGATGCGGACGGTGCCTACACGCCCATTAACGTGTTCGCGATCGCGCCGGCCTTCAATACCAAGCTGGTGGCGCGTGAGGACGCGCCGAGATCGGCGCTCGATTTTCTCAAACCCCTGTTCCACGGCAAGTTGATCACGGCCTATCCCAACGACGATGACGCAACGCTCTTCGCCTTTCAGACCATCGTCAAGAAATACGGCTGGAAGTACATGGACGACTACATGGCGACCGCCCCGAAATTCATCCAGGGTCACCTCGGGGTGGTCCGCAGCGTGGCCGGTGGTGAAAGCCTCGCGACCTTCGACATGATGTTGCACCATACGATGGTGGAGAAGGGCGAGGGCAAGCCGATCGACGTGGCCTTCCCTGCCGGCGATGCCCTACCGATCTGGGGACAGCTCGGCGCCATCTTCAAGGATGCTCCCCATCCAAATGCCGCCAAGCTCTATCTGCAATGGTACATGGCAAAGGACCAGCAGGCGCGGATCGGCACCTGGTCCGCGCGCAACGACGTTCCGCCGCCGTTCGGATTGAAGCCGATCCTCGACTACAACGTGGCCAACGACCTGGCCGAGATGGTCACCGATCCCGCGCAGCTTTCCGCGCTGCGAAAGCGCTTCGAGTCCTATATCGGAGAGGTCAAGAACAAGGGCGGTATTCGCTGACGCAGCCCGCGCTGAGAGAATATCGCCGCCGGAGAGGAAGCAGACAATGTCCTGGAGAACCTTGCCACGTCGGATCATATGCGCAGCTTCGGTTGTCTTGCTGTCCATGCCGGTGCTCGCGCAGGCCCAAACCGCGCTGCGGGTCCCGGTGGTCTCGCGCACCGTGTTCTATCTGCCGGCATGGACCGCCGAGAAGCAGGGATTCTTCAAGGAGGCGGGCCTCGATGTGACGATCGAAGTCTATGATGGATCGGAAAAGATCTTTCACGATCTGCGCGCCGGCACGCACCAGATCGCAATCGCCTCGATCGAAAGCGTCATCGCTGAGTCCTACAAGGGCGGCACGCTTCGTATCGTCGCCGGCATCGCCAAGCGGCCCCCGCATTTCATCATCGCGCAGCCCGAGATCAAGACACTTGCCGATCTCAAGGGAAAGACCATCGGCGTGGTATCGATGCACGAGGGTACGACCTTCTTCGTCGCAGACATCGCCAAAGCCGGCGGGTTCGCCCTGAACGACGTGAAAGTGGAAGCGGTGGGCGGTTCGCCCACGCGCGCACGGCTGCTCAAGGAGCGCAAGATTGACATGGGCCTGCAGCCCTATCCCTTGAGCTACGAAGCGGAAGCGCAAGGCTTTACCAATCTCGGTGCGATGGCAAAGCTCGTTCCCGACTACCAATTCGTCTCGGTCATGGTCGACGAGAATTGGGCAGGCAAGAACCGGGCGGCTCTCATCGCTTTTCTCAAAGCGATGCGGCGTGGCACCGACTACATGTTTGCGCATCCCGACGAATCGACGGAGCTCGCCGCCAAGGAGCTTCGCACCAGCCCCGCGTTTGCGCGGCGTGCGCTCGAGGACACGCTCAGCATGGACATCATGTCACGCGATCTTTCCCTGACCGACGCCAGCCTGCGGCGGGTGTTCGGCATCATGCAGCAGGCAGGCGCGCTTGCGCGCGACGTACCGTTCGATCCGGCGAAATTCGTCAACGAGAGTTACCTCGCCGAAAGCAGGAAATAGCGAGCAGGTGTACGGGCCGCGCCGGCACGACCTACCGACCCGGAGGCGACGCGTCCTCGCGTGCCAGCACCTTCTGGATGCGTCGCGCGGCCATCGTGCCGCTTCCGATCGCGGTGGCGATGCACGGATGCGCCGGATTGGCCACGTCGCCCACCGCGAACACGCCGCGACAGGACGTTTCCATGTTGCCGTCAACCACCAGATAGCCGCGCAGGTCCTTATCGAGCGCGAGCTCCGCAAGCCAAGGCTCGCTCGTGTTCGGCCGGTACCCGAACAGGAGAGCGACATGATCGACCGTAATGTCTTTGCCGTCGTCCGGTCGCATGCGAATTCGCGTCCCGGCTTGTTCGAGCGCCGCAACCGTGCGCCCCGCCATCACCTCCACCATTCCCGAGTCCTGATGCGGGCGTAGGCGCTCGACCAGCAGCGGCTGCGCCTTCGGCGACCTGGAGCGCATGACGAGCGTCACGCGCACGCCCCTCTCGGCGAGCATGCGCGAAACGTCGAACGCATTGTCGCCGCCGCCGATCACGGCAACGCGTGTACCCAAATCGGCATCCGGTTCGCCGAATGCAGTCGGACCGAGGTGGACGCGGCCCGCTGCCGCGAGCTGTCGCGCATTCTTGACCTGGTCGAGCCACTCCTCACCGCGAAATTCGGTGCCGGTCGCGATCACCAGAGCTGGTCCCGACAAGGACTTGTCTGCCTCGCCGGGGCAGGCGACGTCGAGTCGAAAGCCGTCACCCTCGCGCCGGAGGCGTTGCGGCCGACTGCCGAGCCAGGTCTCCACCGCAAGCTTGCCGACGTGCCCAGCAAATGTCGCCGCGTTCTGGCGTGCGCTTTGGTCGGGTTGCCCGAGCAACCAGTCGTTGGGATAGGGGCTTCGCCGCGCCATACCGCCCAATGCGGTTTCCTGCTCGACGATTACGGGTCGCAGTCCGTAATTGTGGAGCCAAAGCGCGCAGGACATGCCCGCGGGGCCGCCGCCGATGATCGGCACGATCGGCCTCCGTGACATTGTCAATCCGTCCACCAGGGCATATCCCGTCTCCGGTTGCGCGCGCTCCCATGGTTCGCCAGAGTGGGTGTGCGCGCAAGCCCGCGAGCCCTTTTACGTGAGAACCTCATGATCAGCATGGAATTCGAACACGATCTCAAGGCATCGGTCCGCACCATTCCCGATTATCCCAAGCCCGGGATCATGTTCCGCGACATCACCACGCTCCTGGGCAACGCGCGCGCGTTTCGCCGCGCGGTCGATGAGTTGGTTCAGCCGTGGGCGGGATCGAAGATCGACAAGGTCGCGGGCATCGAGGCGCGAGGCTTCATCCTGGGCGGCGCGGTGGCGCATCAGGTCTCGGCCGGCTTCGTGCCGATCCGCAAGAAGGGAAAGCTGCCACACAAGCGGGTCTCGATCGCCTATTCACTGGAATACGGACTCGACGAGATGGAGATGCACGAGGACGCGGTGGAGAAGGGCGACCGCGTCATTCTGGTGGACGATCTGATCGCCACCGGCGGGACCGCCGAGGGGGCGGTCAAGCTGCTGCGCCAACTGGGCGCGCAGGTGCTCGCGGCCTGCTTCATCATCGATCTGCCCGATCTCGGCGGGGCCGACAAGTTGCGCAAGCTCGAAGTGCCGGTGCGTACCCTTATTACGTTCGAGGGACACTGAAGGCGGTTCGCGGCGGCTGAAGAAACGGCTATTTCCGGTGCGGTCCCCACGGGCCGGGAGCGCTGTCCGGCGACGTGGAGCCGCCGAGCTCGACCGGTGGCTGCGAGGGCAGGAACGGCCTGGCCCCGCCTTGCGGCTCCGGCGCGGCGCCCCACGGTCCGCCGGAGGCGGGTTCATCGCCACTTTCCTCCTCGTCGGCCGCAGCTGACTCAGCCGGCTCCGGCAACGCCAGCGGTCCCGGATCGTGGCCGCCGGCGAATTTGACCAGCGCCGCCACCCGCGCATCGATAGGGGGGTGGGTATCGAAGATATTGGAGAATCCCCCCCGCGGATTATCGATGCACATTTCCATGACCGCGGAGGTGGCGCCCGGCAGTTCGCCGCGCCCTTCGATCTTGCGCAGCGCCGAGATCATCGCGTCGGGATTCTTGGTGAGCTCGACCGAACCCGAATCGGCCAGATATTCGCGCTGGCGCGACAGCGCGAAGCGGATGACGATCGAGAGGATCCAGGCGACCGCAATCAACGCGACCGCAATGAGGATTGCGACTCCCGCGCCCTTGCGGTCGCCGCTGCTGCGATTGCTGCGCCAGCTCAATCCCCCCTGGAACATCAGCCTGAACACGAGCTCGGCGAAGAATGCGATCACACCCGCGATGATCACAGCGATCACCAGCATGCGCACGTCGCCGTTTCGAATGTGGGTCAGCTCATGCCCGAGCACGGACTCGATCTCGGCATCGTCGAGCGAATTGATCAGCCCGGAGGTGACCGTGATCGAATACTGCTTCTCGTTCATTCCGGTCGCGAACGCATTGAGACTGCCATCCTCGATCACCTTGAGCTTCGGCATGGTAATGCCGCGCGAGATGCAGAGGTTTTCCAGCAGATTGTAGAGCCGCGGCTCCTCCTGCCGCGTGACCTCGCGTCCGCCGGTCACCGCGTCGATCATCGACTGGTGGAATTTGTAGGCGATCAAGATCCACAGCGCCGTTCCGAGCGTCGCCCAAGGCGCGGCATAGAGCGCATCCCTCAGCGCGGCGCGCATGAGCACGTCAAGCGGCGCGTCGTTGGTAAGGGCCTCGCCGGTTAGCGCGCCGGCATAGACCAGCAGGTAGACAAGGAGAAAGAGGCCAATGAGCAGCGCAATCGAGCGCCGCTTGTTCGACTGGATGTGGGTATAGAGCCCGTAAGCGGCCATGGGCGACGCTCAGATCCGCGTGTCCCAGGCGCGGCACGGCGCGAGCGCCGGGCACGCAACGGTGCGCTGCGGAACCGTGATCGTTTCGGTTTGTGGCGGTCCCGCGGTGAACCGCTCCGCAAGGGTTGTGCGCTGAACCGGCTCCGGGACGCGAGATCGAAACGTCAAAACTTCACCTGCGGCGCCTGTTCGAGCACCTTGCGCTCGTCGACTCCGACGTCGAAGAATTCTTTTTGCGTGAATCCAAGTGCCCCTGCCATCAGCACGGCGGGGAACTGCTGGATACCGGTGTTGTACTCCTGCACCGCGTTGTTGAAGAAGCGGCGCGCCGCGGCGATCTTGTTTTCGATATCGGACAGCTCGGTCTGGAGTTGCTGGAAGTTCTGATTAGCCTTGAGGTCAGGATAGGCTTCGCTGAGCGCGAACAGCTGCCGCAATGCGCCGCTCAGCACGTTCTCGGCTGCGGCCTGGGCGGCGACCCCTCCGGCCTGCGCGGTCACCGCGGCGTTGCGCGCCTGCACCACCGCTTCCAGGGTGCCACGCTCATGCGCCGCGTAACCCTTCACCGTCTCGACCAGGTTGGGAATGAGGTCGTGGCGCTGCTTGGTCTGCACGTCGATGTCGGAAAAGGCCTGGTTCACCCGCTGCCGCAGGGCCACAAGCCCGTTGTAGATCATGATGATCCACAGCACGAATAACACGATCAGACCGATGATGATCCAGGTGATGGCGGTGGAAGACATCAGGGGGCTCCTCGGGCGGGCGGATGTTTATGGTCGGCCGGGGCAATCTATGGCTTGGCGGGGGCGGAGGGAAGCGGGCGTTACACTCCGGTCAATGCCGGGGAACGCGACATCGCATCGATTGTTGCCTTGACCTGAGCTGCTCTGACGCAAGCCCCATGAGGCCGAAATGACGTCGACCGGACACGCATCCGCGCCAAGTGGCGCGATCGTCACGACCGATATCCCGGCGCGGCTCGACCGGCTGCGATGGGGCCGGTTCCATACGCTCGTGGTCGTGGCGCTCGGGATCACCTGGATCCTCGATGGCCTCGAGGTGACGCTGGCCGGAGCCATCGCGCCGGCCCTCAAGGAAAGCCCGCGGCTGCATTTCTCCAACGCCGAAGTCGGCCTGGTGAGCAGTGCCTATCTCGCGGGCGCCGTGGTGGGGGCGCTGTTTTTTGGCTGGCTCACCGATCGGCTCGGGCGCAAGCGGCTGTTCTTCATCACGCTCGCGCTCTATCTGGTCGCCACCGCCGCCACCGCCTTGTCATGGAATCTGTGGAGCTTTGCGCTATTCCGGTTCTTGACCGGCGCGGGCATTGGCGGGGAATACACCGCGATCAATTCAGCGATCCAGGAGTTGATCCCCGCGCGCTACCGCGGTTGGACCGACCTCGTCATCAACGGCAGCTTCTGGATCGGCGCTGCAGTGGGTGCGGTGGCCTCGATCGTTCTGCTCGATCCCGCCCTGCTGCCGCCGGATCTGGGATGGCGCGTCGCCTTTCTCATCGGTGCGACGCTCGGCCTCGTCATCTTCCTGATGCGCATGTGGATCCCCGAATCGCCGCGTTGGCTGATGACGCATGGCCGCGTCGATGAAGCCAACAAGGTGCTCGACGGCATCGAAGCCGACTTCCGTGCGCGCGGGCATCGCTTGAGTGATGAACCGCTTGCGGTCATGCGGTTGCGCACCCGCCGCTTCACCCCCCTGGCGGAAGTCGCAAACACGCTTTTTCGGGTCGAGCGCCGGCGCACCCTGGTCGGTTTGACGCTGATGGCGGCACAAGCCTTCTTCTACAACGCCATCTTCTTCACCTACGCGCTGGTGCTGACCGATTTCTACGGCATTCGCGCCGACCATGTGGGCTGGTATCTGCTGCCCTTCGCCGCCGGAAACTTTCTCGGGCCCGTGCTTCTGGGGCGGCTGTTCGACACCATCGGGCGCCGTACGATGATCGCCGTGACCTATGCGGTCTCCGGTCTGCTGCTTGCCGGCGTGGGCTATCTGTTCGCCCTCGGGGTTTTATCGGCGACGGGCCAGACTATCGCCTGGATGGTCATCTTCTTCTTTGCCTCGGCGGCCGCGAGCTCGGCCTATCTCACGGTGAGCGAGACTTTTCCGCTCGAGGTTCGCGCGCTTGCCATCGCGTTCTTCTATGCCGTCGGCACCGGCATTGGCGGCGTGGCAGGACCCTGGCTGTTCGGCGCCCTCATCGACACCGGCTCGCGCTGGAGCGTTTTTGGCGGCTACCTGTTCGGCGCGGTCCTGATGCTCGCGGCGGCGCTGGTCGGGGGTCTGTTCGCCGTTGCCGCCGAGCGCAAGTCGTTGGAGAGCATCAGCCGCCCCCTGGCCGCTGCCGACTGAAGCCGCGTGGCACGGACGGTCGCCGCCGTCGTGCCGCCTTGCCTGCTGCCGAGCTTGCGAGTCGCGCCGCAACAACGCACTCTCGCGCTCCGTCTCACAGTGCCTTCGGGGATTATCAATGGTTCGGCTCGGACGCCTTTGCGTTGCCTGTTGCGCGGTCATCGTGCTCGCGCTTTGCGGTCACGGTGCATGGTCGCAGACGGCGCGAACGATCAAGATCGTCGTGCCGGTCCCGCCGGGCGCCAGTACCGACTTTGTGGCTCGCCTGATGGCGGACCAGATCAGTCGCGCTCAAGGCGTGACGATCGTGGTCGAGAACCGCCCCGGCGCGAGCGGAATGATCGGAACCGAAGCCGTGTCGCGCGCCGCGCCCGACGGCACCACCCTGCTGATGACCGCGAATACCTACCTCATCGATGCGCAGATGCGAAAGGCAAGCTACCACCCGGTCACCAGCTTCGAGACGATCTGTTTCCTGGTGGAGTCGCCGGCGGTCCTCGTCGCGAACAGCGCGTCCCCCTATCGTACGCTCGCCGATCTGCTGAGCGCTGCCCGCGCCAAGCCTGGCGAATTGACGATGGCGAGTGTCGGCCCCGGAACGTCCTTCCATATCGGATTTGCGACGTTCACGCGCATGGCCCATGTCAGCATGACGTACGTCCCCTACGCCGGCAGCGCGCCCGCCGTGAACGCGGTGCTGGGCGAGCATGTGACGTCGGTGTTCACGGGCTATGCCGTGGTGGCGGAGCATTTGAAGGCCGGCAAGCTGCGCGCGCTGGCCGCGGCCACGCTCAAGCGGATCGCGCCATTGCCCGAGGTGCCGACGTTGGACGAATCCGGCTTCCCGGGATTGGAGGTGGACAACTGGTTCGGCATCGTCGCGCCGGCCAAGACGCCGAAGGACACGCTCTCTCAGCTCGCCGGCTGGTTTACCGGAGCGCTCGCGCTCCCGGAGGTCAAGGCGCGGCTGGCCGATCAGGGCCTCTATCCCGATCCCGTCGGCAGATGCGGCGAGGATTTCGCGGCGCTTGTTCGCAAACGGTATGACGAATACGGCGAGGCCCTTCGCGACGCCAACATCAAGGGCGAATAGCCTCGCGCACGCGGCCTATGCGCCACGGGCCGCGTTCGTCGCAGACGATCTCAGTGCCTTTGACCGGCGTTGGCCGTCCCACCGGCGTTTCTCGTCTATTGACAGGGCCGGATAGCGAGCTGCACGCTTGGACAAATTCAACGTCCGCGCGAACGCGGCGACGGGAGGACATCATGAACAAGGTCGCTCGAGACTACGTCACCCCATCCGAGTCCATGTCGGGCGGCGCCTGCGCGTTGCTGGCGTCGGCACTGCTGCTCGCCGCGCCGGCGCCGGGCTGGGCGGAGCCTCCCAAGCTGCCGGTGCCGGCAGTCGACCAGTCCGCGATCGCCCAGCGCGGCTATTTCTACGTCGGAGGAAAATACACCGGCGAACCCGGCAAGGACATCATGCAGGGTCAAGTCTACGTCGAGGTGCTCGCCCCGAAGGACGTTCAGCGGCCTTATCCGCTCGTGCTCATCCATGGCGCGGCGCAGACCGCGACCAACTGGATGGGAACGCCGGATGGGCGCAAAGGCTGGGCCGAGTATTTCGTCGAGCAGGGCTACGTCGTCTACATGATCGACCAGCCGATGCGCGGCCGCTCCGCCTGGCATCCGGGCGACGGCGCGACGCGCATGTTCACCGCCCAGCAGGAGGAATTCCAGTTTACCGCCAATGCGGTCAGGGGAACCTGGCCGCAGGCGAAGAAGCATACCCAGTGGCCAGGCGACGGCCCGAACAAGGGGCAGAAGGGGGATCCGATCTTCGATGCGTTCTACGCCACGCAAGTCGAGACCGTGATCTCCAACGAAGTAACGCAGCAACGCAATCAGGATGCCGGCGCCGCCCTGCTCGACAAGATTGGACCGGCGATCGTGTTGACGCATTCACAATCCGGCGCATTCGGCTGGTTGATCGCCGATGCGCGGCCGCAACTCGTCAAGGCCATTGTCGCCATCGAGCCGTCCGGCCCACCCTTCGAGGCCACAGTCATCGGTACCGGCAAGGCGCGCGTATGGGGCCCGACCGACATCCCGATCACGTACGATCCCCCGGTCAAGGAACCCGCCGAGCTTGCGGTCGAACGTGAGGCGCAGGCCGACGGGCCCGATCTGTTCGTCTGCTGGATGCAGAAGGCGCCGGCCCGACAACTGCTCAACCTGAAGAACATTCCCGTGATGGTGATGGCGGCGGAAGCCTCCTATCATCAAGTGTACGACCATTGCACGGCCAAGTACCTCAACCAGGCAGGCGTCAAGACCGAATATATCCGGCTGCAGGACAAGGGAATTTTCGGCAACGGCCACATGGTGATGATCGAGAAGAACAACCTCGACATCGCGCGCCTGGTCGATGGCTGGCTGCAGAACAATCTACGCTGAAGGCCGAGCACGGAGGCTGGCTGATGTCCAGAACGTGCAGCAGTGCGTGGCGTCAAGTTCGCCGCCACAGCTCCTGGAGCGGCCCGCCCCTACCGTAAACGGGGTCTTTCGCCGGTGTCGGCACCTTCGGGATCGATTTCAAGGCGCGCGCGTGGTGCTCGGGCAACGGCATGCATTCGTCGTAGGTTCCGGACGGCGGATAAGCCCCGACGACCAGCAACTGCTTGCTCGCTGAGATGCGCTGATGGCCGGTGCCGGCCGGCAGGATGACGACGTCCCCGCTCCGCAGCGCGATGATCTTGCCTTCGTTGCCGCCGAAGCGCACCCGCGCGTGCCCGCGCGCGATGCCGAGCACCTCATGGGTGCGGGAATGATAGTGCACGTATTCGTAAATGCCGTTGCGCCATGAGTCCCCCCAATCATTGGCGTTGAACAATTCCTCCAGGATTGCGGCAGGATCCGCCGAGCCGGTAAGACCGACTGCGCCGCGGTAAAGCAGGAACGGCAGGCGAGCATTGTTGGGAATGCCGCCGTCGTCCCTGAACATGATCGCGTGCGGCTTGCTCCGGCGAACCTTCCGGCGTGCGGCGTTGCCGGAGGGCTTGCCGACACCCGTTACTCTCCCCAGCGTCTTTTTCAGGTTTTCCAGGACATGCATGGCCGTACTCGCGTCGCCCCTGACATAACGGCCCCCGAGGCAAGCCGTTCCGTGCCGCTGTCGGCCCTTCACGCGGCTTTCTTGCGCCGGCGCGATGACGCGGGCGTTTGCGGGAGGCGGCGCGGCGGCAAGGTCAGATTGTCACGGTTCACAAGTACGTTGTCCTGAAACCGAAAGCGTCGTCGCGCGTTTCCGGTGAGCCGGGGCGTTCGTAAGAGCGTAGAGTAATCGCGATGAAGGAAGAACTTGTTACGGTTGTGGAGGCGGTGTGCCGCGCACAAGCCGAACTGGCCGCCTATCTCCACTCCAATGATCGCAACGCCGAACTGGCGATCGCCAAGCTGGTGGGAATTCTCAACCGACACGAGGTCGTCGTGGCCGCAGAGCTGCTCCAGCCAGGAGCTGCGCATGTTCCCTCGCCGCCGGTGGCGGGAATAGAGCTAGCCAGAGCAAGTTGAACGGCCTCAGCCAAAAAGGGTCGCGATGGCGCGTGGGGGCTTGAGGAGCCGTAGCGGCCGCCGGACGGCCGTCCTGCCGCTACACCGCTTCGCGCAGCTTCACCGCGCCTTGGAGATCCACGGACACGAGCTGGGACACTCCGCGCTCCGCCATGGTGACCCCATAGAGCCGGTTCATCCGCGCCATGCTGATCGGATTGTGGGTGATGATCACGAAGCGCGTGTCGGTCGATCGCGTCATCTCGTCGAGCAGGTCGCAGAAGCGATCGACATTGTGATCGTCGAGTGGCGCGTCGACCTCGTCCAGCACGCAAATCGGCGCCGGGTTGGTGAGGAACACTGCGAAGATGAGCGCCAGCGCGGTGAGCGCCTGCTCTCCGCCCGAGAGGAGCGACAAGGTCGCCGGCTTCTTGCCCGGCGGTCTGGCGATGATTTCCAACCCGGCTTCCAGCGGATCCTCGTTCTCGATCAGCTGCAGCTCCGCGGTGCCGCCGCCGAACAGCTGGGTGAACAGGTGCTTGAAGTGGGTGTTGACCACCTCGAAGGAGGCGAGCAGCCGCTCGCGTGCTTCGCGGTTGAGGTTCTGGATGCCCTGACGCAGCCGCTTGATGGCTTCGACCAGATCGTCGCGCTCGGCGGTGAGCGAGCCGTGCTGGGTCTCGACCTCGCGTAGTTCTTCTTCCGCGCGCAGGTTGACGGCGCCGAGCCGCTCGCGGTCGCGACGCAGCCGCTCCAGATTGGCTTCTACCTCGGCCACCTCGGGCAGCGCCGTGCTCGTGTCGATGGCCGCGAGGTTGGCGACTTCCGCCGGCTCGACTTCGAGCATCTCCAGGATCTCGTGGGCGACATCGGCAAGCCGGCGCTTGCCGCCCTCGAAACGCTCCTCGGCGCGCGCAGCTTCCTCGCGCGCTGTGCCCATGGCTTCCAGCGCGGCGCGCGCGGCACGGTCGGCTTCGGCAAGCGCGTTCTCGCCGGCGGCAAGATGATCGGCCGCGGCGCGGCGGGCGGTTTCGGCGGTCTCGATCTCGCTGATCAGCGCGTGGCGCTTATCTTCGAATACGCGCGGAGCGTCTTCGAGGCCGGCGCGCTCGCTTCTGGCCTCCTCGACGCGCGCGTCCAGGGTCTTGATCTGCGAGGCCGCGCTGTCGTTGCGGCCGCTCCAGGCTTGCCGCTCGGCGGCGATCGCTGGCAGCCGGCGCGCA
>Ga0207643_10000533_pt1 | contig 24444 bp, 22 predicted proteins | sample KBSMisM62_FD_184313 | JGI IMG/M metagenome (GOLD analysis project Ga0207643, IMG submission 184313) | Miscanthus rhizosphere microbial communities from Kellogg Biological Station, Michigan, USA - KBS Miscanthus M6-2 (SPAdes) (version 2) | ecosystem: Host-associated > Plants > Roots >...
CCCGTGCCGGCCGTTCCCGTGCCGGCCGTTCCCGTGCCGGCCGTTCCCGTGCCGGCCGTTCCCGTGCCGGCCGTTCCGGTGCCGGCGGTGCCTGGGGCGCTGGTCGGGCCGGTTTCGGTGGCGCCACGTGCGGTGCCGGCAGGCCCGGGTGCGTCGGTGCCGGACGCGCCGGCGGTGGTCTCGGTCGGGCTCCCGCCGGCGGCGGTCGTGCCGGTTTCGGCTGGGCCGGATGTGGTCCGTCCCGAGTCCGCCGGACCGGTGGTGGTCGGGTCGGTGGCGCTGGTTGCGTCAGCGGCGGTGGTGCGGCCCGGGCGGTCGGTGGCGGCGGCCCAGGGGTCGCCGAAGTCCTCGGCCTGGCCGGGGTGGGCCGGGTCGGCCCAGGGGGCCCGCTCGGTGTCGCCTGGGTGGGCCTGCCTCGCGGACGAGGTCGTCGGGTCGCTGGGGGAGCGAGCCGCATCGGGGGAGAGGTGCACGCGCAGCGCCTCGCCGAGCTCCTCGAAGGTGCGGCTCACCTCGTGCCACAAGTCCCGCTGGTCCCGGGGCGTCTCGCTCATCGTTCCTCCTCGACCGGGTCGATCGACGCGGCTCCCGCCTCGATCTACCCAACGAACGAGGCCCTACCGCCCGTTTCCGAGCTCGACAAGTCGGTCAGTCGCCGGCGGGCCGAGCAGGGCGACCGGCAGCTCGGTGAGCACGACTCCGGTCGCCGCGGCGCCGTCGGCGGCCGGCGCTCCGGCGGGGAGCGAGCGGGCCCGGTCGCGCACCCGCTGGACCGCGCGCGCCCTCAGCTCGCGGCGGTCGGACCCGCCTACGTCGCCGGCGAGCGCGCTGATCTCGGCGGCGATCGCCCCGCTCACGGCGGGCGCGGCGAACGACGTTCCGTTCCACCGGGCCCAGCCGACGAACGGCGCCGGCGGCTGCTCCGACGGCTCCTGGCCCTCGGCGTGGTTGTCGGCGTTGTTGTCGGCGTGGTTGTCGGCGTGGTCGTCGGCGTGGTCGTTGGTGCGCTCGTGCCCGTGCTCGTGATCGCCGGGATGTGTGAGCGACACCGGACCGCTGTGGTGCACGAACGAGCTGAGCACGTCCACTCCGGGCGCCCACATCGTCACCGGCTTCGCCCCGCTGAACCAGGCCGGCTGCCCGCTGAGATCGAGCGCCCCCACGATCAGGGTCAACGGCCCGGGCGGCGCCAGCAGCTCGCCCGGCAGCTCCTCGCTGATGTCGCCGGCGGCCGACACCACCACGGTGCCGCACTCGCGCTGCAGCTCGGCGAGCGCCGCCATCGTGTGCGCGACACCCTCGTCGGTCTCGCCCTTCTCGTCGGCCGGTGTAGGGCCGAGCGAGAGGTTGACCACGTCCGGATTCTGCGGGATCAGGCTGCGAACCACGCGAGCGAGGTCCTCGTCGAACGCATCGCCGTGCATGTCGATGACCCGCCGCGGCAGCAGCTTCGCCGCCGGCGCGTACTGCAGGACGACACCGCAGACGAACGTGCCGTGGCCGACCTGGCGCGGCAGCACCCCGCTGGAGAGGTCCCAGAGCTCCCGCGCCGCGTCCGGCAGCGGGTCCTCGACGAAGCTGTCGAGCAGCCACGGGTGCTCACCTGCGCCGCTGTCGAGCACGGCGACCGTGGTCCCGGCGCCCTGCTGGAGTGTCGCCTTCGACCGCAGGCGGGGCCGCTCGCCCCACCGGGGTGGGTCGTAAGGCAGACCGTGGATGTGGTTGAGCAAGTGGAACCGACGGCCTCGTCCCCGCTGCATCGCGCGCCCCTCTCGTCCCGGCCCAACGCCTCACGGCATCCTGCTCCTAGGGAGGGAGCGTCAACCAGAGGCGCTGATACATGCGGGGTGCGATTGTGACGAGCGGGTCCGGCAAAGCTGCCGAGCTGTCGCGTGCCCGGGAGGCGCTGGGCCTGGCCGACCGGGATCCGGCGCGGGCCCGGCTGCTGGCCGGGGCCGTGCTGCGGCACACCCACGACGGCCTCCCCGCGGCCGAGGCCGAGCGCGCGCTCGGCATGGCGGCCCGGCACGACCAGGACATGGCCGCCGCCGTCACGCACCTGACCCGGGCGATCCGCCTGGCGGAGCGGGCCGGTGCCGGCGAGATCGCGGCCGATGTGCGGATCAGCCTGGCCCTCGCGCTGACGTACCAGGGCAGGATCCGGGCGGCGCATGCCGAGCTCGACCGGGCCGCCGCGGCGCTGTCGGGGGCACGGCTGGCCCGCGTCGAGCTGCAGCGGGCCGGGGTCTGGCAGATGCAGGGCCGGCTCGAGGCCGCGATGGCCGCGTACGACGCGGCGCTGCCGCTGCTGGCGCAGGCCCGGGACACGATGGCGCTCGCCGTGCTGTACAACAACCGCGGCCTGGTCCGGTCGCGGCGCGGCGTGCTGGCCGGCGCGCAGTCCGATCTGTCCCGGGCAGAGCAGCTCTACCGGGAGCTGGGCCGCGACCTGGACGCGGCCGAGGCGGCCCGCAACATCGGGTTGGTCGCGGCCCGCCGGGGCGACGTGGTGTCGGCGCTGGCGGCGTTCGACGACGCCGACCGGCTGGCGGCGGACTCCGGTGCGGGCACCGACGCCGTCGGCCTGTTGGATCAGAGCGAGGCGCTGCTGGCGGCGCGGCTGCTGCCGGAGGCCCGGACCACCGGCGAGCGGGCGCTGGCCGAGCTGACCGACCGGCGGGTGCACGCCTACCAGGCCGAGGTCCGGCTGATCCTCGCCCAGATCGCGCTGCTGGACGGCCGCCCGGGCGAGGCCCGGACGCTGGCCGAGGCGGCCGCGGCGGCGTTCGGGCGGCAGCGGCGGCCGGTCTACAAGGCGTGGGCGACCGCGGCGGGCGTGCGGGCGGCCTGGGACGCCGGTGAACCGAGCCCGACCTTGCTGCGGGAGGCGGTGCGACTCGTGCCGCGGCTGGAGGCGGCCGGCTGGACGATGGCCGCGCTGGACGCCCGGCTGCTGGCCGGGCAGATCGCGCTCGCCCTCGGCCGTACCGACCAGGTCCGCCGGCAGCTCACTCCGCTGGCTGAGCGCCGCGCGGCCGACCCGGCCGAGGTCCGGTCGCGGGTCTTCCACGCCCGCGCGCTGCTGCGGCTGGCCGACGGCGACCCGCGCGGGGCCGACACGGCGTTGCGGGCCGGGATGGCGGCGATCGAGCGACACCGGGCCGCGCTCGGCGGCACCGAGCTGCGGGTCGGCGCGTCGGCGCTGGCCGCCGACCTTGCCCGGCTCGGCATCCAGCTGGCGGTCGCGGCGGGCGAGCCCTGGCGGGTGCTGCGCTGGGCCGAGCGGTGGCGAGCCGGCACGCTCGGGCTGCGGCCGGTCCGGCCGCCGGCGGAGGGCGAGATCGGCACCGCTCTGTCCGAGCTGCGCCAGGTCGTGCTGGCCGAGCAGGACGCCGAGGGGGCCGCGTCGGAGCGGCTGTTGCGCCGGCAGGCCGCGGTGGAGCGGACGGTGCGGCGGCTGGCCCGGCAGGGCCGGGTCGCCGACCCGTACCAGGCCGACCGGCCGAACCCGGCGCGGCTGCGGGCGGCGCTGGGCGACCGCGCGCTGGTCGAGTACGTGGAGTCCGGCGGTTGCCTGTACGCGGTGGTGGTCGCGGCGGGCCGGCACAGCCTGCACCCGCTCGGGCGCATCCAGCCGGTGACGCAGTCGGCGACGATGCTGCGGTTCTGGCTGCGCCGGCTGCTGCTGCGGTTCGGCTCGCGGGACCGGTCCGAACGGCAGCTTCTGGCCGAGGCGGAGCGGCTCGACCGGGTGGTGCTCGCCCCGCTCGCGCACCGGCTGGGCACGGCGCCGGAGCTGGTCCTCGGGCCGACCACGGTGCTGCACTCGGTGCCCTGGTCGCTGCTGCCGACGGTGGCCGGCCGGCCGGTCAGCGTGGTGCCGTCGGCGGCGTGGTGGGCTCGCGCCGCCGAGCGGCCCCGGGACCCGGCACCACAGCGGGTGACGCTGGTCGCCGGTCCGGGCGTGCCGGCCGGCGAGGCCGAGGTGCGGGAGCTGGCCGACGGCTACCCGGGTCCGGCGGTGCTGACCGGACCGGCGGCGACGGTTGACGCGGTCACCGCCGCGCTGGACGGGGCCGGGCTCGCGCACATCGCGGCGCACGGCAACTTCCGCGCCGACCAGCCGCTGCTGTCCTCGCTCCGGCTCGCCGACGGCCCGCTCACCGGGTATGACCTGGAGCGGCTGACCAGCGCCCCCCGGCTGATCATGCTCGCCTCGTGCAGCACGGCGATGGCCGAGGTCAGGCCCGGTGACGAGCTGATGGGTTTCGCCGCCGCGCTGCTGGCCCAGGGCACCGGCGCGGTGGTGGCGCCGCTGCTGCCGGTGCCGGACGAGGCGACCCGGCTGGCCGCGCACGCCGTGCACCGCGCGCTGCGCACCGGGGCCGGCCCGGCGGCGGCGCTGGCCGCGGCGGCGGAGACCGACCGCTACACCTCGGCCGCGTTCCTGTGCCTGGGCGCGGGTTAGCTGGGGCACGATGGAGTGGTGATCCCGCTCCAGCTCGCCCGCCGGCTGGTCGCGGCCGGGCTGGCCTGGATGCCCGCGCCGGGCGACCGGTTCTGCATTCCCGACCGGGGCATGGACGACGACGTGTTCGTGCTGTCCACGATGACCATCGAGGTGCACGACCTGCCGGGCCGGACGGTCATCGGCTTCAACGGCACCACCGAGTGGGCGCTCGACGACGTGGACAAGGACGCCGCGCTGTGGCTGCCCCGGGAGGACCAGCTGCGGGCGGCGCTCGGCGACGCGTTCCGCCGGCTGGAGCGGGCCGGCGATCGCTGGCGGGTGGTGGCGACGATCTGGGACGAACCGGTCGAGTTCACCGCCGCCGACCCCGAGGCCGCGTACGGGGAGGCGCTGCTGCACCTGCTCGCGGCGGGTCCGGTCACCCCGGGCTGGCCGAAATGATCCGTACGGGGTTGGCTGTTCGGCGTGGACATGGAGCAGGGCAACGGCGAGCGCAACGCGCCGCCTTCGGTGCTGGTGATCTTCGGCGCCTCCGGTGACCTGACCCGGCGCAAGCTGGTGCCGGCGCTGGAGAGCCTGGCCTCGGCCGGCCGGCTGCCGGCGCGGTCGGCGGTGGTCGGGGTCGGCCGGACCCCGATGAGCGACGGCGAGTTCCGCACCAAGGTGCTCGACGGCGGCACCTCGGTGCAGCCGGCGCTCACCGACGGCTACCGCTACCTGGCCGGCGGGTATGACGACCCGGACACCTACCACCGGCTGACCGCCCTGCTCGACCAGCTCGACGCCGACCGCGGCACGGCCGGCAACCGGGTGTTCTACCTGTCGACGCCGCCGGAGGCGTTCGAGCCGATCGTGACCGGCCTGGGCGCCGCCGGCCTGTCCTGCGGGCACTGCCGGGTGGTGATCGAGAAGCCGTACGGGACCGACGAGCGGACCGCCGAGCAGCTCGACGCGACCGTGCACGCGCACTTCGACGAGCCGCAGGTGTTCCGGATCGACCACTACCTCGGCAAGGACACCGTGCAGAACGTGCTGGCGCTGCGGTTCGCCAACGCGGTCTTCGAGCCGATCTGGAACCGCACCTGGGTCGACCACGTGCAGATCACGGTGGCCGAGACGCTCGGCGTCGGCACCCGCGGCAGCTTCTACGAGAGCGCCGGCGCGACCAGGGACATCCTGCAGAACCACGTGCTGCAGGTGCTGGCGCTGGCGCTGATGGAGCCGCCGACGTCGTTCGTGGCCGAGGCGGTCCGCAACGAGAAGGTCAAGCTGCTGCAGTCGATCCGGCTGCCGGCCGCGGCCGAGATCGACCGGATCGCGGTGCGCGGGCAGTACACCCGGGGCGGCACCCGGGAGGAGCTGATGGCCGGCTACCGGGAGGAGCCCGGGGTCGACCCGCTCTCGCAGACCGAGACCTACGCGGCGCTGCGCCTGGACGTGGACAACTGGCGCTGGGCCGGGGTGCCGTTCTACCTGCGTACGGGCAAGCGGCTGCCGCGCCGGGTGACCGAGGTGGCGCTGCAGTTCTCCCGGCCGCCGCACCTGCCGATCTCGGCCCGCGACGCGACCGAGCTGGACGCCGACGCGCTGGTGCTGCGGATCCAGCCGGACGAGGGGATCGAGCTGCGGTTCGGGGCCAAGGTGCCCGGGCACAGCTTCCGCGTCCGCACCGCGTCCATGCAGTTCTCGTACGGGGAGTCGTTCCGCGAGGAGTCACCCGAGGCGTACGAGCGGCTGCTGCTGGACGCGCTGATCGGCGACCCGACCCTGTTCATCCGTTCGGACGAGGTGCTGCAGTGCTGGCGCATCATCGACCCGGTGATCCAGCACTGGTCCACCGACCCGAAGCGGATCCCGACGTACGAGGCCGGGTCGTGGGGTCCGGACGAGGCCGACCGCCTGCTGGAGCGCGACGGCCGGGCCTGGCGCAACACCTGACCCCCGCGCCGGCCCGGCGCGTCGACCCGCCCGAGACGGGCGCGACCGACACGGGCGCCGGCGGCCGACGGTCCGGTGGCCGGACCGGGCTGAACGCGCGGGGGGCCGCCGGAATTGTCGGTACGGGGTGGTTACCTCGCCGCCATGACACCCTCCGACGACTTCCGCCGACTGCACGCCGAGGGCGTGCTGGTCCTGCCCAACGCCTGGGATGCCGCCTCCGCCCGCCTGGTCGAGCGGGCCGGCGCCGCCGCGGTCGCCACCACCAGCGGCGCCGTGGCCTGGAGCCTCGGCGTGCCGGACGGCGACCGGCTGCCGCTGGAGCTGCTCGCCGGGGCGGTCGAGCGGATCGCGGCCGCGGTCGCGGTGCCGGTCACCGCCGACGTCGAGTCCGGCGGGCCGGACGTGGCCGAGACCGTGCGGGCGGTGCTGGCCGCCGGCGCGGTCGGGATCAACATCGAGGACGGCGGCGGCGCGGTCGAGCTGCACCGCGACCGGGTGGCGGCCGCGCGCGAGGCCGGCGGGCGGGACCTGTTCGTCAACGCCCGCATCGACGTCTACCTGTTCGGCATCGGTGACCCCGAGGGTCGCGCGGCCGAGACGATCTCCCGCGCCGGCGTCTACGCGGAGGCCGGCGCGGACGGGATCTTCGTGCCCGGGGTGACCGACCTCGACCTGCTCCGGACGCTGGTGGCCGAGATCCCGCTGCCGGTCAACGTGCTCACCGGGCCGCACGCGCCGACCGTCGACGAGTTCGCCGCGGTCGGGGTGCGGCGGGTCAGCGTGGGCACCGGCCTGGCCCAGGCGGCCTACGCGGCGGCCGACCGGGCCGCCCGCGAGCTGCTCGCCACCGGGACCTACCGATCGCTCGAGGACGCCCTGAGCTACGGCGAGCTGCAGAAACTGCTCGACTAGGCGTGTCTGCCGAGCCGTCGCGAGACGCGCCCTGCCGGTCAGGCCAGGCAGGCCCGCACGCCACGCTGGGCGCCCTGGTTGAACGCGCTGATCCGCTCTCGCGCGTCACCGTGGTCGCTCTCGTTCGTCCACGGGTAGTCGTCGGCGACCGCGGCCAGCGTCTCCTGCAGCTCCTGGGTGTCCCCGCGCTCGAACTGCAGCAGGCCGCGCTCGGCCGCCCCGAACAGGGTCGCGCCGGCGAAGCAGTCGGCCTGCAGCTCGGCGGCGACCGAGACCTGGTCGGCGCGCAGCCGGGCCTGGATCGCGTGCCCCCACTCGTGCGCGATGATCAGGTACACCCAGGCGTCGCCGATCCGCTCGTAGCCGGCGGCCATGAGGTTCTCGTCCCAGGCGAGGAAGTCCTGCGACGGGCAGTAGAACGCGTTGAACGGCACCGACGGCTGGCCGCCGCAGCTCGGCCCGTCCTCGCCGACGTACCCGCCGAGCACCCGGGGCGGCCGGTACGACTGGCGGAAGTCGTCGGGGAACGTCTCCCGCCAGTACGCGTCGGTCGCGCTGACGGCGCCGCGCTCGTCCTCGTCCAGGTCGGCGCGGTTGACCGAGTCGATCGGACTGTCCGTGCCGCTGCTGCCGCTGCCGCCGCCGCTGCTGCCGCCGCCGCTGTCGACGGCGATGGCGCAGCCACCCAGCAGCACGGCCGCGAGCAGCGCGAGCAGCGCGCGGAACACCCGGCCGCCGCGGCGGTGGACAGGGCGCAGGGCGCCGCGCGGATGCATGCCGTCTTCAGTACCCGGGCTCGCTGTGCGCAGACCCTGAATCCGGATAGCGGAGACGACGCCGGCCCGGAACAAACGGGCCGACGGCGGGGTCGAGGATCTAGGCAGCCCGTTCCCCGACGGAGAGGACACCGATGAGCCGGCGCGGCTGGGTCCTGTTCGCGACCATGTCGGTGATCTGGGGCATCCCCTACCTGATGATCAAGGTGGCGGTCGAGGAGCTGGCCCCGTCGACGCTGGTGCTGCTGCGGTGCGGGATCGCGACCGTGCTGCTGCTGCCGATCGCGCTGTTCCGGGGCCAGATCCGGCCGCTGCTGCCGCGGTGGAAGCCGCTGCTGTTCTACACGGCGGTGGAGATCTGCGGGCCGTGGCTGCTGCTCGGGTTCGCCGAGCAGCGCCTGTCCAGCTCGCTGACCGGGCTGCTCATCGCCGGCGTGCCGCTGGTCGGCGCGCTGCTGGCCCGGTTCGGGCCGGACCGGGAGCGGCTCGGCGGCCGCCGGCTGACCGGACTGCTGGTCGGCCTGGCCGGGGTCGGCGCGCTGGTCGGGTTCGAGGCCGGCGCCGGCGACGCCCGGGCGATCGTCGCGGTCGCGCTGACCGTGCTCGGGTACGCGCTGGGTCCGGCGATCCTCAGCCGCTCGCTGGCCGACCTGCCGTCGCTGGGGGTAGTGGCCGCCTCGCTGGCGATCGCGGCCGTGGTCTACCTGCCGGCCGGCATCCTGCAGGCGCCGGATGCCTGGCCGTCGGCGCGGGTGACGCTGGCCGTGCTCGGCCTGGCGGTGATCTGCACGGCCGTCGCGTTCCTGGTCTTCTTCCAGCTCATCGCCGAGGTCGGGCCGGCCCGGTCGACGGTGATCACGTACGTGAACCCGGCCGTCGCGGTACTGCTCGGCGTGCTGATCCTGGACGAGGCGTTCACCGCGGCGACCGCCGTCGGGTTCGTGCTCATCCTGGCCGGCTCGGTGCTGGCGACCTCGCGCAAGGCGCCGGTCGAGCCGGCCGTCGCGCTGGCCCCGGAGGCGGCTCGGACCGCTCCCTGACCCCTGACCCGCGCCGGTCAGCTCGGCGACGGGGTCGCGCTGGACGGCGAGACGCTCGGCTCCGGCGGCGCCGACGTGGTGGTCGCGGACGCGGCCGAGTCGCTGGTCGCGTCGCCGGACGGGGACGGCGCGGGCGGAGGCGGCGTCGTGCTCGGCGTCGTCGCCGGCGGCGGCGCAGTGCTGCTCGGCGGCGGGGCCGGTGCGCTGCTGTGCGGCTCGCTGCTCGTCGGAGCCGGCGTGGTCGGGTCCGGCGCGGCCGAGGAGGTGGCCGGCGAACCGGTGCCGGACGTCGAGCCGCTGGGCTGCTGGCTGCCCGCCGGGCTGCTGCCGCCGGACGCGCTGCTTGCCGGCGCCGTGCTCCCCGGCGAGGTGGTGCCCGGCGAGGTGGTGCCCGGCGACGTGCTGCCCGGCGACGTGCTGCCCGGCGACGTGCCGCCCGGCGACGTGCTGCCCGGCGACGTGCCGCCCGGCGCGCTGGTCCCCGGGGAGGTGGAGCCGCCCGGCGAGGTCGTGCCCGGCGAGCTGGTCCCCGGTGACGTCGAGCCCGGTGACGTGCTGTCCGGCGATGCGCTGCCCGGTGCGCTGGTCCCCGGGGTGCCGTCCGCCGACGTGGTGCCGGCCTGCGGCGACGCTGCGGACTGGTGCTGGATCCGCGGCCGCGGGTCGGGCGGCGACAGCACCGGCGGTGGCGGTGACCCGTCCCGCATCGCGTCGCCGACCGGCGTGATCCCGGTGCCCGGCACCCCGACCGGCACCGGCGGCAGCGCCGCGGTCGCCGGCCCGGTGGCCACCCGGACCGCCCCGGCATACCCGCTCAGCCACATCGTGGTGACCTCGACGAACTCGCCCGGCTGCGGGGACTGCACGATCTTGCCGTCGCCCAGGTAGAGCGCGACGTGGTGCACGGTCGACAGGTCGCTCGGGTCGTATGCCCAGAACAGCAGGTCACCGGGCAGCAGGTCGGGCAGGTCGACCGCCTTGCCGACCCGCGCCTGCTCCCGGGAGGTGCGCGGCAGCGCGATCCCGGCCATCGCGTACGAGCGCTGCACGAGGCCGGAGCAGTCGTACGAGTCGGGCCCGGTCGCGCCCCACACGTACGGCTTGCCGACCTGGGCCAGCGCATACCGGATCGCGACCGAGACGGCCTGCGGCGCGGCCAGCGTGGTGCCCTGGCCGAGCGCGGACCGCGGGATGGGCAGGGACGTCGGCGACGCCGGCGGTGCCGGCGCGGCGGTCGCGGTGCGGCTGACGATCGAGGTCGCGGCAGCCTTCGCGGTGGCCGCCCGGCGGTCCTTCTCCCGGTTCAGCAACAGGTCGAGGGAGCGGCGCTGCTCCGCCGGGTCGCGCACGGTCCAGCCCGGCCAGTCGAGCCCGGTGCCCTCCGGTTGGGCGGCCAGCCGGACGACGGTCGGTGCGGGCCGGTGGTCGGACGTGGCGGAGCCGAGCACCGCCATTGTGCCGACCGAGATGGCGCCGACCGCGGTCCAGCGGCAGATCGCGCACCAGCCGGGGAACCCGAAGCTGCGCTGCAAAGGCCTTCCCTCCGTCCGGTCCGTCCCTTCCTGATCCTGCCTGACGTTTCACGGGATGGCACGGGTTCCATCCCGACGTGGTTCGAAAGGACTACGTTCGCACGACCATCACCAGCGCGGGGTGAAATCCCCGTCAGGAACCGGCGGCGGTGCCAGGCCGGGGTGTGCCGGACCGGCACCTGGACCGGGTCCGCGAAGCTGGTGCGATAGTTCGCCTACTCCACCTAGCGAGGGAGTTGACGCACATGGGAGTCACGCTCGGCTACAACCAGTACGGCAAGGCGGAGACCCGGGTCGTGCGGGTCTACCGCGACGCGGACCCCCACGAGCTCGTCGACTACAACGTGAGCGTCGCCCTCTCCGGCGACTTCGCCGACGTCTACCTGACCGGGGACAACGCGAACTGCCTGACCACGGACGCGACGAAGAACACCGTCTACGCCTTCGCGGTGGAGCATGGCGAGCAGGCGCGCCAGCCGGAGTCGTTCGGGCTCGCGCTGGCCCGGCACTTCGTCGAGGACGTCGAGCCGGTCCGGCGGGCGCGGGTCAGCGTGGAGATGTACCCGTGGGTCCGGCTCCAGCAGGCCGGCGCGCCGCACCCGCACGCGTTCGCCCGCGACGGCAGCCACCTGCGCACCGCCGGCGTCACCTGCGAGGCCGGCCGCGTCTGGGTCGTGTCCGGGGTGCGCGAGCTGGTCCTGCTCAAGACCACGGACTCGGAGTTCCACGACTTCCTGCGCGACCGCTACACGACGCTGGCGCCGACCGACGACCGCATCATGGCGACCTCGGTGACGGCGCAGTGGTGGCACACGGACACCGGCGTCGACTGGTCGAAGTCGCACGCGGCCGTGCTGGCGACAATGACCGAGGTGTTCGCCGGCCACCACAGCCTCGCCCTGCAGCAGACCCTGTACGCGATGGGTGCGGCGGTGCTCGAGGAGCAACCGGGCATCGCCGAGATGCGCTTCTCGCTGCCCAACAAGCACCACTTCGCCGTGGACCTGAGCCCGTTCGGGCTGGACAACCGCAACGAGGTCTTCCACGCCGACGACCGCCCGTACGGCCTCATCGAGGGGACCGTGCGGCGCGAGGGCGCACCGGACCCCGGGCCCGCATTCGATCCGGGCCAGGGCTGGTAGGAAGAGCCGTGTCCGTCATCGCCCGACCCTCGACGCTGCAGGACGCCTTCGACGCGCTGGACGCCCTCCCGGACGCGCACCTGCTCGCCGGCGGCACCGACTTCATGGTGGAGGTCAACTTCGGCCACCGCCGGCCGCCGGCGGTCGTCGCCATCCGCCGGGTGCCGCAGCTGCAGGGCTACGAGATCCGTGCCGACGAGGTCGACATCGGCGCCGCGGTCACTTGGACCACCATCGAGCGCGAGCTCGCCGGCGAGCTGCCCGCGCTCGCCGCCGCGGCCCGCACCGTCGGCTCGCCGCAGATGCGCAACGCCGCCACCATCGGCGGCAACATCGCCACCGCGAGCCCGGCCGGCGACGGGCTGCCGGTGCTGCTGGCCGCCGACGCCACGGTCGTGCTGGCCAGCCGGCAGGGAGAGCGCACGGTGCCCTTCGCCGAGTTCGTCACCGGTGTCAAGCGCACGGTCCTGCGGCCCGGCGAGATCATCACCAGGGTGCGGGTGCCGCGGCTGACCGGACCGCAGGAGTTCCTCAAGGTCGGCACCCGCAACGCGATGGTGATCTCGATCTGCTGCGCCGCGCTGCTGGTCGACCGGGTCGGCCGCACCGTACGGATCGGGCTCGGCTCGGTCGCGCCGACGCCGGTCCGGGCGCCGGAGGCCGAGTCCTACATCGCCGCGGAGATCGACTGGGACGCGCTCTGGGCGCCGCCGGAGTCGGTCGCCCGCTTCGGCGAGCTGGTGCGGGACGCGGTCCGGCCGATCACCGACCACCGCGGCACCGCTGCGTACCGTTCCCGTGCGGTGCAGGTCATCGCCACCCGTGCGCTGGAGAGGAGCCTGGCGTGAGTGACCCGGACGGCGGCCGCGGGGTGAGCGACGCCCTGCACGATCCGACGACGGCCGACAGTCGCGGCGGCCAGGGCTATCCGCGCTCGGACGGAGACCGGGACCTTCCGCTGGAGACCTACGTCCTGTCGGTGAACGACCGCGACCTGCCGGTCGACGACGCCTGGGTCGGGGAGAGCCTGCTCTACGTGCTGCGCGAGCGGCTCGGCCAGCCCGGTTCGAAGAACGCCTGCGAGCAGGGCGAGTGCGGGTCCTGCTCGGTGCTGATGGACGGTGCGGTGGTCGCTTCCTGCTGCGTGCTCGCCGCCGACGCGGTGGGCTCGGCGATCACCACGGTCGAGGGCCTCACCGGCGAGGGCGAGCTGTCCGACGTGCAGCGGGCCTTCATCGACCAGGGCGCGGTGCAGTGCGGCTTCTGCATCCCGGGCATGATCGTCGCGCTCACCGACCTGCTCGACCGCAGTCCCGCGGCGAGCGAGCTGGAGATGCGCGAGGCGATCTCGGGCAACCTGTGCCGCTGCACCGGCTACGGGCGCATCTTCGCGGCGTTCCGCCAGGTCCAGCAGGAGCGTGCCGATGCCCGCGCCTAGCCTGCCGGCCACCTTCACCCGCCGTCGCCGGGCGCCGGGCCTCGGCGAGAGCGTGCTGCGCCCGGACGCGCCGCCGAAGGTCAGGGGCGAGTTCGCGTTCTCCTCCGACCTGTACGTGGACGGCATGGTCTGGGGCAAGACGCTGCGCAGCCCGCACCCGCACGCGCGCATCCTGCGGATCGACATCACCGGCGCGCTCGCCATGCCCGGCGTGCACGCTGTCGTGACGCAGGACGACGTGTGGGGCTCCCGCACGTACGGTCTGGAGCGCCACGACCAGCCGGTGTTCGCCGACGGCGTCGTTCGGTTCCACGGCGAGCCGATCGCCGCGGTCGCGGCCGACCACCCGGAGCTCGCCGCCCGCGCCTGCGCCGCGATCGAGGTCGAGTACGAGGTGCTCGAGCCGCTGGTGGACGCCGAGGCGGCGATCACGGCGCCGCCGATCCACCCGGACGGCAACGTGTTCCGGCACATCCGGCTGCGCCACGGCGACCCGGAGGCCACCGGCGACGTGGTCGTCGAGGGCACGTACCAGGTGGGCATGCAGGACCAGGCCTTCCTCGGCCCGGAGTCGGGGCTGGCCGTGCCGAGCGAGGACGGCGGGGTCGAGCTGTTCGTGGCGACCCAGTGGCTGCACGTCGACCGCGACCAGATCGCGGCCTGCCTCAACCTGCCCCGGGAGAAGGTCAGGCTCTCCCTCGCCGGCACCGGCGGCGCCTTCGGCGGCCGCGAGGACGTGTCGATGCAGATCCACGCCTGCCTGCTCGCGCTCGTCACCCGCCGGCCGGTGAAGATGGTCTACTCCCGCGAGGAGTCCTTCTTCGGCCACGTCCACCGGCACCCGGCGACGCTGTGGTTCCGGCACCACGCCCGGCGCGACGGCACGCTGGTCGCCGTCGAGTCCCGGATGGTCTTCGACGGCGGCGCCTACACGTCGTCGAGCACCGCGGTCATCGCCAACGCGACCTGCTTCGCCGCCGGCCCGTACCGTGTCCCGAACGCGAAGGTGGACGGCTACGCGGTACGGACGAACAACCCGCCGTGCGGCGCCATGCGCGGCTTCGGTGCGGTGCAGACCTCGTTCGCCGCCGAGGCGCAGATGGACAAGCTCGCCGCTGCGCTCGGGATGGACCCGGTCGAGCTGCGCCTGAAGAACGCGCTCAGGCCCCACGACCAGCTGCTCACCGGGCAGGTGATCACGGGCGTCGCGCCGGTCGAGGAGTGCATCCGCGCCTGCCGCGAGCTGCCGCTGCCGCCGGCCGCGGACCCCGACGCCGATCTCATGACGCTGCCCGGCGGCGCCGGCCGGACGGCCTTGCCGCACAACGTCCGGCGCGGCGTCGGCTTCGCGGTCGGGTTCAAGAACCTCGCCTTCTCCGAGGGCTTCGACGACTACTCCTCGGCCCGGGTACGGCTGGAGCTCGGCGCCGACGGCGAGCCGGTGGCCACCGTGCACGTCGCCACCGCCGAGGTCGGCCAGGGCTTCGTAACGCTCGCCCAGCAGATCGCCAGGGCCGAGCTCGGGGTCAGCTCGGTCGTGCTGCACCCGGCCGACACCCAGGTCGGTTCCGCCGGCTCCACCAGCGCCTCGCGGCAGACGATGATCAGCGGCGGCGCTGTGCAGATGGCCTGCGCCGGCGTCCGCGAGGTCGTCCTCGAGCGGGCGGCCCTCGACCTGCACCTCGCCCCGGCCGACATGGTGCTCGGCGACGGCGAGCTGACCACCAAGGACGGCGAGCGCAGCGTGTCTCTCGCCGCCGCGCTGCGGGCCGGCCCGGTCGAGGCGTACCGGGAGTTCCACCACGCGCCGACCGACCCGCTCGACGAGAACGGGCAGGGCAACGCGCACTGGTCGCTCGCGTTCGCCGCGCACCGGGCCGTCGTCGACGTGGACGAGGAGCTGGGACTGGTCCGGGTGGTGCAGGTCGCCACCGCCCAGGACGTCGGCAAGGCGCTGAACCCGCTCGCGGTCACCGGCCAGATCGAGGGCGGCATCGCGCAGGGTCTCGGGCTCGCGGTGATGGAGGAGATCGTCGTCGCGGACGGGCGGATCCGGAACCCGTCGTTCACCGACTACCTGCTGCCGACTCCGCTGGACATGCCGCCGGTCGTCCAGACGTGGATCGAGCAGCCGGAGCCCGGCGCCCCGTACGGGGCCAAGGGCGTCGGTGAGCCGCCGACGATCTCCTCGACCGGGGCGATCGTGGCCGCGATCCGGGCGGCGACCGGCCGGCCGCTCGACCGCGTCCCGGTCCGGCCGGACGACATCGCGCTGCCCGCGCCGACCACCGCGGCGTCATGAGCCGCACCGTCCTGCGCGGCGCGCGCTGGCCTGGCGACGTCGCCTTCTCCGGCGGTCGCATCACCGCTGTCGGCGACGTCCCGCCGGAGGACGGCGACACCGTGGTGGACTGCGACGGCGACATCGTCACCGCCGGGCTGGTCAACACCCACCACCACTTCTACCAGTGGATGACCCGGGGCTGGGCGCACGACTGTGACCTGTTCGGCTGGCTGACCACGCTCTACCCGGTGTGGGCCCGGCTGACGCCGGAGGACGTGGCGGCGGCTTCGGCGGTGGCGCTGGCCGAGCTCGCGCTGACCGGCTGCACGACGGCGGCCGACCACCACTACCTGGTGCCGGGCGGCGACGACTCGGTCTTCGACGCGATCGCCGGCGCCGCCCGCACCATCGGCATCCGGGTGCACATCGCCCGCGGCTCCATGGACCTCGGCGAGAGCGCCGGCGGACTGCCGCCGGACTCCGTGGTCGAGGGCCGGGACGCGATCCTGGCCTCGACCAAGGCGGTCTACGACCGGCTGCACGACGGTGACCGCATCGTGGTCACGGTCGCGCCGTGCAGCCCGTTCAGCGTCACCACCGGCCTGATGACCGAGTCCGCCGAGCTGGCCAGGCGACTGGGCGTGCGGCTGCACACGCACCTGGCGGAGACCCTCGACGAGGAGCGGTCCTGCCTGCAGCGCTTCGGCAGGCGGCCGCTGGAGGTGCTCGACGACCTGGGCTGGATCGCGCCGGACGTGTGGGTGGCCCACGGCATCCACTTCGACGACGCCGAGGTGGCCAGGCTGGGGCAGGCCGGCACGGGCGTCGCGCACTGCCCGTCGAGCAACTGCCGGCTGGGCGCGGGCATCTGCCGGACCACCGACCTGGTCGCCGCCGGTGCGCCGGTCGGCCTCGGCGTGGACGGGGTGGCGTCCAACGAGATCGGCGGGCTGCTGCCGGAACTGCGGATGGCGACGTTCCTCGCCCGGCAGCGCGGCCTGGACCCGACCGCGTTCGGGCCGGCGGACGCGCTGCGGCTGGCGACCGAGGGCGGCGCCCGCTGCCTCGGTCGCGACGACGTGGGCCGGCTGGAGCCCGGGCTGCGGGCCGACGTGGTGGTCTGGCCGGGCGACGACCTCGCCGACGTGCTCGACCCGCTCGCCGGCCTCGTGCTCGGCCCGGAGCGCACCGCCCGGCACGTGTTCGTCGAGGGCGACTACGTCGTCCGGGACGGCACGCTCGTCGGCGCCGACCTGGCAACGCTGCGCGCCGAGCTGGCCCGCCGGGTCCGGCGGCTGTGGCCGGCGTGAGTGATCCGGCGCCCGGCTCACCACGCGCCGGGCGGCTCGACGCCGCGTTCCTGCTCGGGATCGACCGCCGGCTCGCCGACGCCGACCGGATGCTCGCCGCCCGCTACCCGGGCGACGCCGGCGACCGGCAGCCGCTGCACACCGTCTACGTTCCGGCGGACCAGGTCGGCCTCGACACCCCGGCGCGGTGGGGAGCGCACGCTCTCGACCTGCTGGCCGCGGCCGTGCCGGACGCGCCGAGCGCGACCAGGGTCACCGGCCTCGACGGCGTCGACGAGGAGGTGCACCGCCGGGTGCGGGCCAAGCTGGCCGGGCAGCCGGTGGAGGACCTGCGGGTGGACTTCGAGGACGGCTACGGCGCCCGGCCCGACGCGGAGGAGGACGCGGCTGCGACCTCCGCCGGCGCCGCGCTGGCCGGCCTGCTCACCGCGCCGGGCGGACCGTCGTTCGCCGGCATCCGGTTCAAGAGCCTGGAGCCGCCCACCCGCCGGCGCGGCCTGCGGACGCTCGACCTCGTCCTCGGCGCCCTGCTCGACGCCGGCCCGCTGCCGGGCGGCTTCCTGGTCACGCTGCCCAAGGTGACCTCGACCGATCAGGTGCTGGCGATGGCGGAGGTCTGCGAGCGGCTCGAGGGCCTGTACGGGCTGGCCGCGGGCGCGCTGCGGTTCGAGATCCAGGTGGAGACCCCGCAGGCGATCCTCGGCGCGGACGGCGTCGCGACCGTCGCGGTGCTGGTGCACGCGGCCGGCCGCCGCTGCGTCGGGCTCCACTACGGCACCTACGACTACAGCGCGGCCTGCGACGTGGCCGCGGCGTACCAGAGCCTCGACCACCCGGTGGCCGACCACGCCAAGGCCGTCATGCAGGTGGCGGCGGCCGGCACCGGGGTCAGGCTCTCGGACGGCTCGACCAACGTCGTGCCGGCCGGCAGCCCGGAGCAGGTGCGGGATGCGCTGCGGCTGCACGCGCGGCTGGTCCGGCGCTCCCTGGAGCGGGGCTACTACCAGGGCTGGGACATGCACCCCGGGCACCTCGTCACCCGCTACCTGGCGGCGTACGCGTTCTTCCGGGAGGGGCTGCCGGCGGCGGCCGACCGGCTGCGCCGCTACCTGTCCCGCGCCGGCGGCGGCGTGCTGGACGAGCCGGCCACCGCGCAGGCGCTCGCCTCGTTCCTCGCCCGCGGGCTGCGTTGCGGCGCACTGGACGACGCCGAGCTCGCCGCGGCCACCGGCGTGCCCGCCGCGGCCCTCGACGCGCTGGCCCGCCGCCGCCCGGTGCCCGCGCAGCCGTCCTGACCGGAGGAGGAGCCTGACCATGGCGGACACCGATCCCCGCGCGGCCGGGGCCGAGTTCACCGCCCTGCCCGATCTGGCCTGCCGGTCATTCGGCGGCGGCGTCGTCGCGGCGAACGACGAGCTGTTCGCCGAGCGGGAGAACCTGATCAAGCCCGGACCCCCGCGCTACTCGACGTACACCTTCGGCCACAAGGGGCAGGTGTACGACGGCTGGGAGACCCGGCGCCGGCGGGAGCCGGGGCACGACTGGGCGCTGGTGCGCCTCGGCATGCCCGGCGTGGTGCGCGGCGTCGTCGTCGACACGGCCTTCTTCAAGGGCAACTACCCGCCGGAGATCTCGGTCGAGGGCGCCGCGGTCGAGGGCTACCCGTCGCCGGACGAGCTGGCGGCCGCCGACTGGACGAGCCTGGTGCCGAGGTCGGCGGTCGAGGGCGACGCGGTCAACGAGTTCCGGGTGGGCGTGGAGCAGCGCGTCACGCACGTGCGGCTCTGCCTCTACCCGGACGGCGGGGTGGCCCGGCTGCGCGTGCACGGCGAGGTCGTGCCGGATCCGCGGCTGCTCGGCGGCGGCGCGATCGACCTGGGCGCCCTGGCCAACGGGGCGACGATCGCCGGGTGCAGCAACATGTTCTACTCGTCGCCGGCCAACCTCCTCTCGCCCGGTCCCGCCCGGCTGATGGGGGAGGGTTGGGAGACCGCACGCCGCCGCGACGACGGCAACGACTGGGTGGAGGTGCGGCTCGCCGGGCCCGGTGTGGTGCAGCTGGCCGAGCTGGACACCAGCTGGTTCGTCGGCAACGCGCCGGGGTGGGCCGCGCTGCGGGGTCGGGACGAGCGCGGCGGCGAGGTCGAGCTGCTGCCGCGCACCCGGCTGCAGCCGGACACGCCGCACCGGTTCCGGCTGCGCCCGGCGCCGGCGGTGACGCACGTCCGGCTGGACGTCTTCCCCGACGGCGGCATGGCCCGGCTCCGGCTCACCGGCGTGCTGACCCGGGCCGGCCGCGAGCAGCTGGTGCTGCGCTGGTTCACCCTGCTGCCGCCGGCCCAGGCGACGCAGGTCCTGACCGCCGAGGGCGTGCCGGTCGAGGTGGCCGAGGCCACCGTGGCGGCGCGGCCGCCGGGGCGAGCGGACGACCTGCCGGACGCGATCCGCGCCGCCGTCGGCCTCTGACCCTCCGGTCAGTCGCCGCGGCGCAGCAGGCGGCCGCGCGGGGCATCGCCGACCCGCTCGCCGCGCAGCCAGGTGTCGCGCACCACCCCCCGCAGGGTGCGCCCGGCGTACGGGCTGACCGGGTTGCGGTGCCGGAGCGCGTGCGGATCGACGGTGAACTCCTGGTCCGGCGCGAACGCGACCAGGTCGGCGTCGAAGCCCGGCGCGATCGAGCCCTTCGACCGCAGCCCGACCAGCTCCGCCGGCCGCTGCGCCATCCACAGTGCTATGTCCACGAGCGACAGTCCCCGTGCGACGGCCGCCGTCCAGACCACCGGCAGCGACAGCTGCAGCGAGGAGATCCCGCCCCACGCGGCGGCGAAGTCGCCGGTGTCGAAGCGCTTCAGCTCCGGTGTGCAGGGGGAGTGGTCGGACACCACGCAGGACAGGGTGCCGTCCGCGAGCCCGGCCCACAGCGCGTCCCGGTTGACCGCGTCCCGCACCGGCGGGCAGCACTTGAACTGGGTCGCTCCCGCGGGCACGTCCTCGGCCGCGAGGGTGAGGTAGTGCGGGCAGGTCTCGGCGGTGATCCGAACGCCGTCGGCGACGGCGGCGCGCAGCAGCGGCAGCACCTCGGCCGCCGAGACGTGCACGACGTGCACCCGGACGCCGGTCTCCCTGGCCGCCGCGATCAGGCCGGCCACCGCCCTGGTCTCGGCCTGCGGCGGCCGGGAGGCGAGGAAACCCCGGTAGTCGCGCCCGGGCGGGGCCGGCCCGATCGCGGCCGCGTCCTCGCAGTGCGCGATGAGCAGACCGTCGACAGTGGACAGTTCGGTGAGCGCCGCGCGCAGCTGGGCCGGGTCGAGCGGCGGGAACTCCGGGACGCCGGAGTCGAGCAGGAAGCACTTCACGCCGACCACGCCGGCCGCGTGCAGGGCCCGCAGCCGGCCGGTGTTGCCGGGGACCGCGCCACCCCAGAAGCCGACGTCGACGTGCACCTGACCCGCGGCGGCCTCGCGCTTCACCTCGAGCGCGGCCGGGTCGACGGTCGGCGGGACGCTGTTCAGCGGCATGTCCACGACCGTCGTGACGCCACCGGCCGCGGCGGCCGCCGTCGCCGTCGCGAAGCCTTCCCACTCGGTGCGGCCGGGCTCGTTCACGTGCACATGGGTGTCGACCAGCCCCGGCAGCAGCACGGCCTCGTCCGGCAGCGTCACGGTCTCGGTCCCGAGCAGCTCGTGCTCCCACGGCACGACCGCCCGGATCACTCCGTCCCGGACGCCGACCCGGGCCGGCGCGATCGCGCCGCCGGCCACCACCCGCCGGGCCGCCACGACCAGGTCGTACCCGGTCACCGGCAGCCGGTCCGGACGGCGGCGCGGGTGAGCGCGGACTGGGGCGGCACGCCCGCATCCTCCCATCGTCGCCGGCCGGAACGGGTAGCGTGCCGGGGCGTGGGCACGCTGGCGGAGTTCAACGGGCTGGCCGCCGGGGCGGCCGAGCGCGAGCTGGCCGCCTGCAACGCGGCGCCGCGGTTCGCCCGCGAGGTCGCCGCCGGCCGGCCCTACCCGTCGGTGACGGCGCTGGCCGACACTGCCGCGACCGTGGCGGGCGGGCTCGGTTGGGACGAGGTGGCGGCGGCGCTGGCCGCCCACCCGCGCATCGGTGAGCGGGCCGCGGGCGGCTCGGCCGAGGCCGCGTCGTCCCGGCGCGAGCAGTCCGCGGTGACCGCGGCCGGCGACGAGGTGAAGCAGGCGCTGGCCGACGGCAACCGCGCGTACGAGCGCAGGTTCGGGCACGTGTTCCTCATCCGGGCGGCCGGCCGCGGGCCGGACGAGATCCTGGCCGAGCTGACCCGCCGGCTCGGCAACGATCCCGCGACCGAGCGGGCCGAGACGACCGCGCAGCTGGCCGAGATCACCCGGCTGCGGGTGGAGCGGATGGTGGACCGATGAGCCGTAGGAGCGGGAGATGAGTGTCAGCACGCACGTCCTCGACGCGACGACCGGCCGCCCCGCGGTCGGCCTCGCGGTGCGACTGTCCGATTTGGACGGTGCACCGCTGGACGAGGGACACACCGACTCGGACGGCCGCTGCGCGATCGCCCCGTACGACCTCGAGCCAGGCACGTACGAGCTGACCTTCGACTCCGGCGGCTACTTCGCCGAGCGCACGTTCTACCCGTCGGTGACGGTGACGTTCTCGATCCACGACGGCGGCGCGCACCACCACGTGCCGCTGCTGCTCTCGCCCCACTCGTACACGACCTACCGCGGAACCTAGTTCCCGCTAGAGCCAGTCGTTGCGGCGGAACTGGGCGTACAGGCCGACGCAGGCCAGCGCGATGACGAACAGCACGACGAAGTAGCCGTAGCGGGTGTGCAGCTCGGGCATGTTGTCGAAGTTCATCCCGTAGATGCCGGCGACCGCGGTCGGCACCAGCGCGATCGCCGCCCAGGCACTGATCTTGCGGACGTCCTCGTTCTGCCGGGCGGCGGCCTGGTTCTGCCGGACCGCGACCCGGGCGAGGTCGGCCTGCAGCACGCCGGTGAGCAGGTTGTCGTAGCCCTCGATCTGGTCACCGATGCGCAGCAGGTGGTCGTGCACGTCCCGGAAGTAGTCGGCGGTCTTCGGGTTCACGCCGGCGACCGTCCCGGCGGCGAGGTCCTCCGCCGCCGGTCCGAGCGGCAGGACCGCGCTGCGGAACTGCAGCACCTCCCGCTTGAGCTTGTAGACCCGCTCGCTGTGGTCACCGGGGTCGCCGCCGAAGACCTGCACCTCGATGTCGCTGACGTCGACGTCGATCTCCCGGGCCACCTCGCCGTAGCCGTCGACGACGATGTCGAGCAGCCGGTAGAGCACCGCGGACGGGCCGAGGTCGAGCAGCGGCGAGTCGTCGCCGAGCTCCTTGCGGACCCGGCTGACCACGTCGTTGTCGCCGTGCCGGACGGTGACCACGAACGTCTCGCCGAGGAAGACCGCGACCTCGTCCACGTCGACGATCTCGTCGTGGTCGATGTAGCGGACCGGCTTGACCACCACGAACAGCACGTCGCCGTACCGCTCCAGCTTGGGCCGCTGGTGCGCCTTCACCGCGTCCTCGACGGCCAGCGCCGGCAGCTCGAACTCGGACGCGACGGCGGCGAACGCCTCGGCGGTCGGCTCGACCAGGCCGAGCCAGACGAACCCGTCCCGGACCGTACGGGCGGCCTGCCGCGCCTCCGGGACGCTCAGCCGGCCGCCCCGCCGCTTGCCGCCGTCGTACACGGCGCAGTCGGCGACGCTCCTGTCCACCTCGACCGGCGTCGACTCGACCGGGTCGCCGGGTCCGGCCGGACCGTCGCCATGGGCGCGGTGCAGCGCGCGCTCCAGCCGGTGCGCGGCGGTCCTGCGTCCTGGCGGCACTGGCCCTCCCGAGACCCTCCCGCGGTCAGCATGGCACGCGGGAAGTAGGTTTCCGCCATGGAGGGCGGCACCTCGCCGGGACGCCGGTCGGGCCCCGCGCGGACGTCGTCCGGGCCGGGTCGGCTGCTGGTGCTCGTCTACGGCATCTTCGCGCTCTCAGCGACGGCGAGGGCCGCGGTGCAGATCGCCACCAAGTTCGACGAGGCGCCGCTGGCGTACGTGCTCTCCGCGCTGGCCGCGGTTGTCTACGTCTGCGCGACGGTCGGGCTCGCGCGGTCCGGTCCGGGCGCGCGGCGACTGGCCACGGTCGCGGTCACGGTCGAGCTGATCGGGGTCCTCGTCGTCGGCACGATCAGCCTCGCCCAACCGGATGACTTCCCGGATGCGACAGTGTGGTCCGGGTATGGCGAGGGCTATGGATTCGTGCCGCTCGTCCTGCCGGTGCTCGGGCTGCTCTGGCTGCGGCACACCCGGGAGCGGGCGTGATCGACGGCCTCGCGTACGCCGTGATAGTCGTCTCACTCGTCGTCGGCGTGGGGATCATCGGGCTCGCGGTGGCCGACCGGCGCCCGCTGACGCTGCTCGCGTACGGCCTGGTGACCGTCGAGGCCGCGGCGCTGATCCAGGTCCTGGTCGCGATCGTGCAGGTGGTGCGCGGGGAGCGGCCGGACGAGCCGGCGACGTTCGTCGGGTACGCGCTGACCTCGCTGCTCGCGCCTCCGGTCGGCGCACTGTGGGCGCTTTCCGACAAGTCGAGGTGGGGAACCGGCGCGGCCGGTGTCGCGGCGCTGGTGCTTTCGGTGCTCACCGTACGAATGCTGCAGGTCTGGGGTTAGTCCCTACTGTCCTGATTGCCGGATCGCGCCCGTTCCGTTGTCCACGCAACGAGATGCTACGACTGCGTAACGTGCACTCCTGTACAGAATTCACAGGATTGGTTACAAAGCGTGTTCGAGTAGTGGGAAAGATGGTCGCGCGCGGGGGCGCCATGACCTTTATGGTGGACCCCGCCGGGAAGCCGGATGGTCAAGAGACGGGCCGGGCTCACCGACACACGAGCCTCTGTAACGGGGGGTGACATGACAGCCGAAGCGCCGTCCACGGCGTCCGCCGACGAGTCCGAGCAGGCCGTCGCGGACACGGGGGAGCGCAGTGCGACCGAGTGGCCGACCGCCGAGAGCGGATCGTTCTCCTATCTTCCGCACCGCAACGCCGATTCTTCCCCGAACGGTAACGGCGCCCATCCCCCTCTCTCGCAGTACCCAGACGCGCGAGTCCCGGCCGACCAGTTCCGGTCGGCCGACCGCGCCACCGACGACCGGGCGGCGGCGGACGGCCGCGCCACGGCGGAGGACGAGGCGACAATGAACGGTCGGACGACGGCGAAGGGCCGGGCGGCGGTCGATGATCGCGCCGCGACGCCCGACGCTCCGACGAGCGACGACGCGCCGGCCGAGGCGGCATCGGACGAGGGCGCGACGCCGCAGAGCCCCGCGGCCGGCAACGGCGCGGCACCGAACGACGGTGCGGCGGACGAGCAGCCCGCACCCGGCGACCACCCGGCGGCCCGGAAGTCGGCGCGGAGCCGGTCGGCCGCCGACGCCCCGGGGAGCGCCGCGGACGGCGGCAGCGCGGTGGACGGCGGCAGCGCGGTGGACGGCCACACCGCGGTGGATGGCGGCAGCGCGGTGGACGGCGGCAGCGCGGTGGACGGCCACACCGCGGTGGATGGCGGCAGCGCGGTGGAC
>Ga0207643_10000534_pt1 | contig 24435 bp, 26 predicted proteins | sample KBSMisM62_FD_184313 | JGI IMG/M metagenome (GOLD analysis project Ga0207643, IMG submission 184313) | Miscanthus rhizosphere microbial communities from Kellogg Biological Station, Michigan, USA - KBS Miscanthus M6-2 (SPAdes) (version 2) | ecosystem: Host-associated > Plants > Roots >...
GTTCCACTCCAGCGCCGAGCGTCACTCCCCGACCGGCGGTCGACTGATGATTTCTTCGGCTTCAGGATTGAGCGGTTTGACCTCGCGTGCCGGCGTGCTCAGCGGTTCGTGCACCATGCGCGTGCTCAAGAGGTCGGTGCCGGCCGACAGGCCTTCGGCCTGCTGGACGGCGAGGCGATCAAGATCGCGCGCGCGCACGAATTGCTCAGTCGCCGCGGCACGCTCGGAATCGAGGCCCAACGCTTCGAGTGTGCTGCGTCCGAATACGAGCGCGGATTCATAGGTCTCGCGCAATTCGAAATCGACGCCCTTGGCGATGAGCTGCAATGTGTGACGCCGGTCGTAGGAGCGCACGTAAAGCTTGGTCCCCGGAAACTCGGCGCGCACAAGGTCGACGATGCGGCTGGCAGCCTGCCGGTTGTCGATGCATACCGCGACCAGCCTTGCCTCGCCGGCGCCCGCGGCGCGCAACACGTCGAGCCGGGTGCCGTCGCCGTAATAGACTTTGAACCCGAACCCCCCGGCGTCCTGAATCATTTCAGGATCGTTGTCGATGGTGGTGACGTCGATATCCTCGGCCAGCAGACATTGCGACACGATCTGGCCGAAGCGCCCAAAGCCGATCACCAGCACGGATCCGCGCGCCTCGGAGAAGTCGTCGGGCTCACGGGTGTCCGGCGGGTTAAGGCGGCGGAGCAGCGTTTCGGTGAACGTGGCGACCAGAGGACCCAGGAGCATGGTGATGGCGGCAATGGCCGTCAGGATGCTGGCTTGGCGGGCGTCCAGCACGCCGAGCGACCCGCCGAGCGGAATGAGGACAAACGCAAACTCGCCGGCCGCCGTCAGCACCGATCCGGCGCGGAGCGCGTCGGCCCGGCGCACGCAGGTGGCGTTGAACAGCAACCAGACGATCGCCGCCTTGAGTACGGTGATGACCGCGGCCGCAGCCAGAATCAGCCAGAGATTGGCGCGCACGATCGCCAGATCGATGCTCATTCCGATCCCCATGAAGAACAGGGCCAGCAAAAGGCCGCGGAACGGTTCGATGTCGGCTTCCAGCTCGTGCCGATAGTTGGATTCGGCAAGTAGGACGCCGGCCAGGAAGGCGCCAAGGGCCATCGACATGCCGGCCTTTTGCATGACCAGGGCCGCGCCGAGCACCACGAGGAGGGCTGCCGCGGTCATGACCTCGCGCGATCCGGTCTGCGCCAGCAGCCGAAAGAAAGGATTCAGCAGATAGCGGCCGGAAACGACGATCAGCAGGATGGCGCCGACGATGAGCGCGACCGCGCGCAGCCCATCCCCGACATCGGCGTGATTGCTCTCGCCCGCTTGTGCGAGCAACGGCAGTACCGCCAACAGCGGCACCACCGCCATGTCCTGAAACAGCAGAATCGCAAACGCGCGCTGGCCGTAGTCCTGCTGGAGCTGGCCGCGCTCCTCCAGGATTTCCAGTGCAATCGCGGTCGCCGACATCGCCAATGCGACCCCGGCGACCACCGCCCCGCGCCAATCGACCAGACCGACGAGGTAGGCGAGCGCGCCGATTGCAAGCGCGGTCAGCGCCAATTGAGCGGCGCCGAGACCGAATATGGCGCGACGCAACGCCACCAGCCGGCCAAGCTCGAGCTCGAGCCCGATCAGGAACAGCAGCATGACCACACCCAGCTCAGAAACCGGGATGATGCTCTCGGGCGTACCGAATGCCGCCAGCCCATGCGGGCCGATCACGATGCCGGCGATCAGATATGCGACGATGGCGGATAGCCCAAGCCGCCGAGCGATCGGAACGCTCAGGACGGCAGCCGCAAGAAGCACCAAGCCAAACGTCAGGAAGCCGAGTTCGCCATGCTGCATTGGAAATTCCATCGTGGAGCGGAGGCGCGCGCCTCGGAATGCGGCGTGGGAGGCATACCACTCACACGGCACTCGCCTGCGCCCGCGTGCTTCTCTAACATGGGACCGATGGCTGGAGCGGCGCGAGCAAGAGGCCCGGCATGATGCGCGAGTGGCTCGGGATGAGTGTGGGCTTGCTGATCGCGGTTGCCGTGTTCGGCCCGCCCGCCCGCGCTCAGGTCAACTTCGATCGCCCGGGCGGGGACTATGCCAGCTTTCCCATGCGGTCCGGTGATCCCGCCCAATGCGCCGCCCGCTGCGAGCGGGATGCGCGCTGCCGCGCGTGGGCGTTTTCCTATCCCGTAACCGAAAATGCCAATGCCGTCTGCTGGCTCAAATCCAGGGTGATGCCGCGGCTCGCGTCGACATGCTGCGTCTCCGGCGTGCGCGGGACCGGCGTCATCGAGCCGCGGGGCGGGCCGACGGAGTTTGGGGTCGATCGCACCGGCGGCGACTATCGGCACTTCGAACTGCCAGCCGACGCCAGCGGGAAGAGCTGCGGAGCTGCCTGTGAAGCGGAGGAGGGGTGTCGGGCCTGGACCTACGTTCGGCCGGGCTATGTGGGTTCTTCGGCGGTTTGCTATCTCAAGAATCACATCACGCGTCCGGTGCGCAAGCCGTGCTGCATTTCGGGAGTGGTGAGATAGTGGTCGGCGTGTCGCGCGTAGCAAAAGGAGACATGCACGCCTGCGATTGCCGCGCGCAATGTGCGCTGCCAGTTCGCACCACACCGGACAGAGCCCGCGTATGGTGCTTTTCAGCCTGTCCCGCCGACGGTGATGCGATCCATGCGCAGGGTTGGCTGACCGACGCCGACCGGCACGCCCTGGCCATTCTTGCCGCACGTGCCAATGCCGGTGTCGAGCTCCAGGTCGTTCCCAATCATTCCGATGCGGTTGAGGTCGGTGGGCCCATTGCCGATCAGCATGGCGCCCTTCAGGGGCTGCGCGAGCTTGCCGTCCTCGATCTTATAGGCCTCGGTGACCTGGAACACGTACTTCCCGGACGTGATGTCGACCTGCCCGCCGCCGAAATTCACGGCATAGATGCCGTTCTTCACCGAGGCGATGATCTCGCCGGGGTCGCGATCGCCCGCGAGCATGTAGGTGTTAGTCATGCGGGGCATCGGCACGTGGGCATAGCTTTGCCGGCGGCCGTTGCCGGTGGGCTTCATGCTCATGAGCCGGGCGTTCTGCCGATCCTGCATGTACCCAACGAGGATGCCATCCTCGATCAGCATGGTACGGTTGGTCGGGGTGCCCTCGTCGTCGATCGAGAGCGAACCGCGCCGTTGCGCGAGGGTGCCGTCGTCGACCACGGTGACTCCTTTCGATGCGACCCGCTGCCCCATCAGTCCGGCGAAGGCCGAGGTCTTCTTGCGGTTGAAATCACCCTCCAGCCCGTGACCTACCGCCTCGTGCAGCATGACGCCGGGCCAGCCGGGCCCTAGCACGACATCCATCTCACCGGCGGGCGCGGGCACCGCGTCGAGATTGACGAGCGCCTGACGTACGGCATCGTCGGTCGCGCCGCGCCAAGCCTGTGTCTCCAAGAAACGCGCGAAGCCCTCGCGCCCCCCATAGCCGTGGCTGCCGGATTCCTGGCGGTCGCCGTCGCCGACGACGACTGAAACGTTGACCCGCACCAGCGGGCGGATGTCGCGGTAGGTTTCGCCGTCCCCGCGCAGGATCTCGATGACCTGCCAACTCGCGCCAAACGAGATCGACACCTGGCGCACCCGCGGATCCTTCGCGCGGGCATAGGCGTCGATGGTTTCAAGGAGCCGCGCCTTGGTCTCGAACGACGGCTCTCCCAGCGGATTGTCGTCGCCGTAGAGAGCGACATTGGTGCGGCCGGGCGGCTCGGCATAGCGGCCGGAATAGCCGCCCTTGACGGCCCGCACAGCCTCCGCGGCGCGCGCCAGCGCAGCCTCGGAGAGGTCCGAGGAATGCGCATAGCCCACCGCCTCGTCCTTGACGGCCCGGAAGCCGAACCCCTGGTCGGTGTTGTAGGTCGCCTGCTTGAGCCGCCCATTGTCGAAGACGAGCATCTCGGATTGGGCATATTCGAGATAGAGCTCGCCATCATCGGCGCCTTCGAGGCCGCGGGCCAGGTGTCGGCGCGCTGCCTGGCGATCGAGGCCGGCGCGATCGAGGAGCGACGTGGTGCGTGAGGTCATGGTTCCAATCCGGATTCAGACGGTCCGGCCAAAGATAAGCGCCCTCGCGTCCAGTTGCGAGGCCCGCACGCGCGCGCCTAGCCAACCGGCCGCCCTTGGGTGCCAAAGGTATTGGGTGCCAATGTAATTGGGAGCGAGGGACGTTATGGGAGCTTGTCGTAGCCTTCGCCGAAGCCCTTCAGGCTCATTGGGAAGCCGATCCCCTCTTCGGGGGTCTGAAAGATGATGAAGGTCGCGGTCTGCCCCGTGCGCAGCTGCTTGACCAGGTTGTCGTCCATGACCACCTCGGCCACGCAGCCGTTGGGGAGGCAGCGCACGAAGCCGGCGCGGCCAACGTCGACCTGATCGATCTTCAGACCCAAGCCCGATGGCAGCAATACGCCCACGGGCGCGACCACGCGCATGAGTCGGCTCTTCTGATCGGCGGTCTTGAGCACGATCACGGTGAGACCGACATTGGCGCGATCCTCGGCGGTGACGCTCTGGATCAGGGCGCACTGTTCGCCCTGGGCGCCGGGCGGCGTGTCGCAGCGGACCTGCCAGTCGTTGTGAACCGACTTTACCGCCCCCTGGGCCCACGCTGGTGCCGAGAATCCGGCTCCGACCACCCATGTCAGGGCGGCCGCCGCCAGCAGCGGTCTGGTTGCGTGAAACAGCATTCCCGGGCTGATTGAACCCATCGTGTCCGTGTCCCGATTCCTGCGTCGCGCCCTGATTACGGCCGAGTCGGTCGAATCAAGTCCCTCGGACCATGGTCGGACCTACGTGTCAAGGATTAGTAAAACAGCGCATTGTGGCCGAGAAAGGGACGAAAAGACGGCCCCGGAGAACGGATCGATCTACATGCCTTTGGTCGCATGGGAGATATGAAGGGGTGCATTGCGACGGCCACGGAATTATGGTTTGAGAAGCCGGGATTCCCCTCAGGTCCCGCCGCACGCGCGCCGAGGAAGCCCGTCGAGGAGAGAGTGTCCTTGGCGGATGCTGCGCTCAATCCGGGCGGCGGCAGTGGCTCTGGCTGGCGGCGCGGTGCGACGGACGCCTGAAAGCTTCATTCGAAGGAGCAATGCCGACGATGCTGGTGCTCAAGCGGTTGGCCGTAGTGGCAGTGACGGTGCTCGCCATCCTGGCGGGCGGGGGGGCGGCTCTGGCCGGGCTCGGACAGCCCTCACCGTGGCAGATCGGGCTGCAACAATCAGCCTCGCCGGTCATGGGGGACATCGTCTGGTTTCACGACTTTCTGCTCATCATCATCACGGCCATCACCGCTTTCGTGCTGGCTTTGCTCGTGATCGTGATCGTGCGCTTCAATGCGCGGGCCAACCCGGTTCCCTCGCGGACCACGCACAACACGTTGATCGAAATCGCGTGGACGATCATCCCGATCGTCATCCTGATGGTCATCGCGGTGCCGTCGTTCAAACTCCTTTTCTTCCAGCTCAATATCCCGGCTGCCGACCTCACCGTGAAGGCGACCGGCAAGCAGTGGTACTGGAGCTACAATTATCCGGACAACGGCCAGATCGAGTTCGACTCGTTGATGCTCAAGGAAGGCGAGCGCAAGGAGGGTCAGCCGCGGCTGCTCGCGGTCGACAACGAGATGGTGGTACCGGTGAACAAGACCGTGCGCGTGATCACCACCGGTGCCGACGTCATCCATTCGTTCGCGGTGCCGTCATTCGGCATCAAGATCGACGCCGTTCCCGGCCGGATCAACGAGACCTGGTTCAAGGCCACTCGTGAAGGCGTCTACTACGGCCAATGCTCCGAGCTTTGCGGCAAGGACCACGCCTACATGCCGATCGCCGTGCACGTGGTGAGCGAGCAGGCCTTCGCCGCATGGCTTGAAGAAGCAAAGAAGAAATACGCCCGGGATGTGGTGGTGCCGCCGACCAGTGTCGCGGCGGCGCAATCGATCACCCGATGATGCCGCACGGCGCGTGGGATGGTGAGCGGGCGATAACGCGAAGGACTTGAGTCATGGCTACGACGGTGAAAGCTCACGGCGAGGACCACCACGACCATCCGCACGGCTGGCGGCGCTACGTCTATTCGACCAATCACAAGGACATCGGTACGATGTACCTCGTGTTTGCGCTCGTGGGCGGGTTGGTCGGTGGCGTGCTCTCGATCGGGATGCGTCTGGAACTGATGTATCCGGGCCTGCAGATCTTTCACGACGCGCACATGTTCAACGTATTCACGACCGCGCACGGCCTGATCATGATCTTCTTCATGGTCATGCCCGCGATGATCGGTGGATTCGGCAATTGGATGGTGCCGTTGATGATCGGGGCGCCGGACATGGCGTTCCCGCGCATGAACAACATCTCGTTTTGGCTGTTGCCGGCCTCCTTCACGCTCCTGGTCATCTCGCTATTCGTAGAGGGTGAACCCGGCGCGCCCGGCGTCGCGGCGGGATGGACGATCTATGCGCCGTTGTCGACCACCGGACATCCGGGCCCTGCCGTCGATTTCGCCATCCTCGCGCTGCACCTTGCCGGCGCCTCATCGATCCTCGGGGCGATTAATTTCATCACCACCATCTTTAATATGCGCGCGCCCGGCATGACGCTGCACAAGATGCCGCTGTTCGTCTGGTCGCAGTTGGTAACGGTGTTCCTGTTGTTGCTCGCCCTGCCGGTCCTCGCCGGCGCCATCACCATGCTGTTGACCGACCGCAATTTCGGCACGACGTTCTTCTCGCCGGGCGGCGGCGGTGACCCGATCCTGTTCCAGCACCTGTTCTGGTTCTTCGGGCACCCGGAAGTCTACATCCTGATCGTGCCGGGCTTCGGCATTATCAGCCAGGTGGTCGCGACCTTCGCGAAAAAGCCGGTGTTCGGGTATCTCGGCATGGCCTACGCCATGGTGGCGATCGGCGGCATCGGGTTCGTGGTGTGGGCGCACCACATGTATACGGTCGGAATGTCCACCGCCACACAGGCCTATTTCGTGGTTGCCACGATGGTGATCGCGGTGCCTACGGGCGTGAAGATATTTTCCTGGATCGCCACCATGTGGGGCGGCTCGCTCGAGTTCAAGACGCCGTTGCTCTGGGCGATCGGCTTCATCTTCCTGTTTACAGTCGGGGGCGTCACCGGCGTGGTGCTTGCCAACGCCGGCGTCGACCGCTCGCTGCAGGACACCTATTACGTGGTGGCGCACTTCCATTATGTGCTCTCGCTCGGGGCCGTCTTCACCATCTTTGCCGGCTGGTACTACTGGTTTCCAAAGATGAGCGGCTACATGTACTCGGAGACGATCGGCAAGTTGCACTTCTGGCTCACGTTTGTCGGCGTCAACATCGTGTTCTTCCCGCAACACTTCCTCGGGCTCGCGGGCATGCCGCGCCGCATCGCCGACTATCCCGACGCGTTCGCCGGCTGGAACCTGGTCTCCTCTCTCGGATCCTACCTTTCGGGGTTTGGCGCGCTGGTGTTCTTCTTCGGCGTCGCCCAAGCGTTCATGCGTAAGGAGCGGGCGGCAGACAATCCATGGGGGGCAGGCGCCACCACGCTCGAATGGACACTGCCTTCGCCGCCTCCGTTCCACCAATACAACGAGTTGCCGCTGATCAAGTGAGGGCGGCGACGTCCCATTGGCGGTGGACTTGGCGCCATTGGGTAGGTCATCAGACAGCTGAGTACAGGATCGATGTCGCTACTGGTAAGTGAAGGCGCAGAGTTCACGGCAGGCAGCGTGGTTTCGGCCGGCCACGAGCCGAGCATCGCGAGCGTCGGCGACTATGTGGCGCTGATGAAGCCCCGGGTCATGTCTCTTGTCGTCTTCACGGCGCTGGTCGGCCTCGTCATCGCACCCGGGCATATGCATCCCGTGATCGCCTTCACAGCGCTGCTGTGCATTGCGGTCGGGGCGGGTGCGGCCGGCGCGCTCAACATGTGGTACGATGCCGACATCGATGCGGTGATGACGCGCACGTCGAACCGCCCCATCCCACAGCGCCGCATCGCGCCCGGGGAAGCGCTGGCCTTCGGGATCGTGCTCGCTGGATTCTCGGTCGGCACGCTCGGCCTGCTGGTGAGTTGGCTGGCGGCCGGTCTGCTTGCATTCACCGTTTTCTTTTACATCGTCGTGTATACGGCATGGCTCAAGCGCTCCACGCCGCAGAACATCGTTATCGGCGGGGCGGCGGGCGCGTTCCCCCCCATGATCGGCTGGGCCGCGGCCACTGGCGGCATTTCGCTCGAGCCGTGGCTGCTGTTTCTCATCATCTTCTTCTGGACGCCGCCCCATTTCTGGGCGCTGTCGCTTACGCGCACCGAAGACTATGCCCGCGCCCGCATCCCGATGCTCCCGGTCGTTGCCGGGGGAACGGAGACGCGGCGGCAGATCTTGCTTTATTCCATCGCGCTGGTGCCGGTCGGCCTCGCGCCGTGGCTGTTCGGCTATGCCGACGCGGTCTATGGAATCACCGCGCTGGTGGCCGGGCTTTTCATGGTCGCGTTCGCTTGGCGCGTGCGAAACGAGCGTGAAGGTGCACGCGCCGACCGCGCGGCGCACCATCTTTTCGCTTTTTCGATCCTTTATCTGTTCGTGCTCTTCGCGGTGCTGCTGGTCGAGGGCGTGCTCGGCGGCTTCGGCGGTTGAGGCCTGGTGATGATATGGACGAAAAGCCAACGACAATCGTCCTTAGCGAGCAGCAGAAACGCAGTCGCCGCGCGCGGTCGATCGCGATTGCGCTGGCGCTCGGAGCCCTTGTCATCCTGTTCTATGTCGTCACGCTGGTGAAGGGACCGGGCGTGCTGAACCGTCCGTTGTGATCGCGATGGAAACCCCGAACACGTCCTCCCAGCGACGCAACCACATCATCGTTGCGACGGCTTGCGGTGTGTTCGTCGCAGCCATGGTGGGAGCGGCATATGCGGCCGTGCCACTGTATAACTGGTTCTGCCGCACGACTGGCTTCGGTGGAACCACTCAGGTCGCTACCGCCGCGCCCTCTCACATTCTCGATCGCAAGCTCAAGATCCGTTTCGATGCCAACGTCGCCGGCGGGCTGCCTTGGCGTTTCGAGCCCGAGCAGAATTCAATCGAGGTCAGGATCGGCGAGGTCGTGACTGTGAGCTACAGCGTCGTCAACGAATCGGCGCGCGAGACGGTTGGCGTTGCCTCCTACAACGTCTCGCCGCCGACGGCGGGCATCTATTTCTCGAAGATCAACTGCTTTTGCTTCACCGATCAGCTGCTCAAGGGTGGCGAGAAGCGCGACATGACGGTCGTGTTCTTCGTGGATCCCGAGCTGGTGAAGGATTGGGAGCAGGACGGTCTCGATACCATCACGCTGTCCTACACCATGTATCCGACGCGTCAGCCCGAGGCGCCACGGGTCGGCAGCGGGGCGGCGCTTGCGCCCGGACGAAGCTGACGTAATAAGGGAATGACCGCCAGGGACCCTCGTGGCCCACGGAGAGACGGAGAGATCCAAGATGGCCGACGCTCACGCCAAGCCGCAACACGATTATCACCTGGTCGAGCCCAGCCCGTGGCCGGCGCTCGGTTCGGTTTCCGCGTTCGTGGCGGCAGTCGGGGGCATCACCTGGATGCACCACATGTTCCCGGCGGCACCATATATTTTCGGTGTCGGCGTGATCGGCATTCTCTACACGATGCTCGGATGGTGGACCGATGTTGCTCGTGAGGCGACTCATGAAGGCTACCACACCCAGGTCGTCCAGATCTCTCATCGCTATGGGATGATCCTATTCATCGCGTCCGAAGTCATGTTTTTCGTCGCGTGGTTTTGGGCCTACTTTAACAGCGCGCTGTTCCCGGCCGACATGCATCAGATCACTCGTGAGCAGTTGTTCGGCGGAGTGTGGCCGCCGCAGGGCATCGAGACCTTCGATCCCTGGCACCTTCCGCTGTTGAACACGCTCATCCTGCTCACCTCCGGAACAACCGTGACCTGGGCGCATCATGCGCTGCTGGAGAACGACCGTCAGGGGCTCAAGTGGGGCCTGATACTGACCATTGTGCTTGGCTTGACGTTCACCTGCGTGCAGGCCTTCGAATATAGCCACGCGGCGTTCACTTTCAGCGGCAACGTCTATGGCGCCACCTTCTTCATGGCGACCGGCTTTCACGGCTTCCATGTCATCATCGGCACGACGTTTCTGATCGTGTGCCTAATCCGCGCCTACCTCGGTCACTTCACGCCGACGCAGCATCTCGGCTTCGAATTCGCCGCTTGGTACTGGCACTTCGTGGACGTGGTCTGGATATTCCTGTTCGCCTGCATCTACGTGTGGGGTTCCGGCGGCGAAGGCGCCGCGCACGCTGCCGGCCACTAGCGCCGGTCGGCACTTGGCGGTGGTCGGATCGCGAACCGGGACCGGCCGCGCCCGCCGATGCGCATTTGCGGTCACATGTCGCGGAACGGTGTGCCCTCGGCGCTGGCCTAGGCCGAAGGCCAACCGCCGTGGTTACACCACTCGTGAGATCCACGTGCGGACTCCGGATTTCATCGTCGAGCCGTGAATTCTTGATGCGGCCGAGTGTGCGGCCCTTGCGCTTTCGATCGCACTTGCTGCGGAGAAGGACGAGACTGGAGATCCGTCATGGCGGATTACGATGCGATCGTCATCGGAACCGGACAGGCGGGTCCTGCCCTGGCGCGACGGCTGGTGGCCGCAGGCTGGAAAGTCGCGATCATCGAGCGCAAGCTTTTCGGCGGCACCTGCATCAACACTGGCTGCACCCCGACCAAGACGCTGATCGCGAGCGGCTACGCGGCGCATCTTACGCGCCGTGCTGCCGAGTATGGTGTGGCCCTCAGCGGGACGGTGAGTATTGACATGAAGGCGGTGAAGGCGCGCAAGGATGCCGTTACGGGGGTATCGCGCGCGGCTGTCGAGCGGTCCTTGAAGACGTTGAAGGGATGTACGGTCCATGAGGGCCACGCCAGCTTCATCGGACCGAAAGAGATCAAGGTCGCCGATGAGGTGCTCAGAGCCAACAAGATCTTCGTCAATGTCGGCGGACGGGCCATCATTCCATCGATTCCGGGCCTCGACGAAATTTCCTACCTGACCAACAGCTCGATGATGAACGTCGATTTTCTGCCGGCGCATCTGATCGTGCTCGGAGGAAGCTATATCGGCCTCGAGTTCGCGCAGCTCTATCGTCGCTTCGGAAGCGACGTGACCGTGATCGAGCCCGCACCGCGTCTGATCTCGCGCGAGGATGAGGATGTCTCGCGTGCCATTGCCGATATTCTCAGGGCGGAAAGCATCGATATTCGCGTCAATAGCAAGGCTGTCGAAGTGAGAAAGCAAGGCGGCGCCGGCATTGCCGTGACAATCGAAACCGCGGGGGTACGGTCTCAGGTGGACGGCTCTCACCTGTTGTTGGCGGTCGGCCGGAGACCAAACACGGACGATCTTGGCCTCGAGAAGGCCGGTGTCGTTACGGACTCGCGTGGTTACATCGAGGTCGATGACCAGTTGCGCACGAGCGTGCCCGACATTTGGGCCTTGGGTGACTGCAACGGGCGCGGTGCCTTCACCCATACCTCCTATAACGATTTTGAGATCGTTGCAGCGAACCTCCTGGATGGCGGTCACCGGCGTGTCACCGACCGCATCACGGCCTATGCCCTCTATATCGATCCGCCGCTCGGACGCGCCGGCATGACGGAGGCGGAGGTCCGGAAGTCCGGCCGGCCTGCGCTGATCGCGACCATGGCCATGGAGGACGTGAGCCGGGCCTACGAGAAAGGCGAGACCAAAGGTTTCATGAAGATCCTTGTCGATCAGGAGACCAAGCAAATTCTCGGCGCAGCGCTCCTCGGACTTTCAGGCGACGAAGTCATTCATTGCATTCTCGACACCATGTATGCCAAGGCACCGTCCACGGTCCTGCAACGGGCGATGCACATCCATCCTACGGTTTCGGAATTCATTCCGACCATGATGGCGGACCTCTTGCCTTTGCGGTGACTGCCGGTCGTGGATCGGGTCGATATGGTGCGGCCTGGCCTTGAGAATCGAGGCGCGGCACGCCATTTCGCGGTTACCGTGTGCCAGACAGGTTTGAAAACGTGACTGATCCCCCCGCCGCTCCATCACCCATCGTGGCCGGCCTCCTGGGACGCTGTCCGCGCTGCGGCAAGGGTCGGCTGTTTCAGGGATTTCTCACCCTGCGTCCACGTTGTGAGTCCTGTGATCTCGACTTCTCCTTTGTCGATTCGGCCGATGGACCGGCATTCTTCGTCATGTTCTTTTCCGGGTTCATTGTGGCGGGCTCAGCCTTGGCGGTGGAAATCCTCTACGCGCCGCCATATTGGGTGCACGCGCTACTATGGGGACCGCTGATCCTGATCACGGCAGTGTTGCCGTTGCGCCCCGTCAAGGGGCTTCTGATCGCGTTGCAGTACCATAACAAGGCCGAGGAGGGCCGCTTCACCGGCGGTGAGGCCCCGTGAAGGTTACGCCGGCCCGGCGCCTGCGCGCCGGCCTTGCGATCCCAGCCGCGTTCGCACTCGTGGCGTTCGTAACCTTCATCGGGCTCGGTACTTGGCAAATTCAGCGCAAGGCCTGGAAGGAAGGCTTGATCGAGACGCTTGAGCAACGTCTTTCCGCTGCGCCGACCGATCTCCCGCCGCGTGAGCGGTGGGCCACGCTTGATCCGACTGACGATGAGTTCCGTCATGTAAGATTTCCAGCTGCGCTCCTCTCTGGCTCGGAAGCGCTTGTCTATGCCGGTGGCTCGGCGCTGCGCAGCGATGTGTCCGGACCCGGCTATTGGGTTTTGGCGCCCGTTCGCCTCGTCGCCGGCGGAACTGTTGTGGTCAACCGGGGCTTCGTCCCGGAGGGGCGACAAGATGAGGTGATCCGCTCCAACGACCAGATCACGGGAACGGTCGACATGGTCGGGGTGATGCGGTGGCCGCAACCCCGCGGCGCCTTCTCGCCGAGTGACGATCCTGGGCACAATCTCTGGTTCGTACGCGATCCGGTGGCGATCGCATCCGCCAAGGGTTGGGGTGACGTCGCGCCGTTCTTCATCGAATTGGAAAGCCCGCAGCCGGCCAGCGGCCTCCCGCGCGCCGGCACGCTCAACGTGAACTTGCGCAACGAACATTTGCAATACGCCATCACATGGTATGGGCTCGCCGCGGTGGTCGTGGTGATGTTTGCGTTCTGGCTCCGCGGCCGTAATCAATCCGCCCGGTAGGCCTGAGTCGCGTGCTGGGCGCGTCCTTGTGAAAGGCTGCCCTTCCCACTATGTTCGCGCCGGTGCCTCCCGCATGGCTCGTGCATTGCCGGGAAAATAAGTGAATTCAATGGGTTATGTGGTCTTTCCGTTGGGCAGGCGATGCCCAGCGCACCGGCGGCGTAGCCTCGAACGGAGAGCCCAAGCCCGTGCGCTATGTGTCCACCAGGGGTGAGGCCCCGCCGCTCGGCTTTGCCGAGGCGACGTTGGCGGGGCTTGCGCGCGACGGTGGCCTCTACGTTCCCGCAGCCTTGCCGCAACTCGACGCGGACACGATCGCGGGCTTTGCCGGCCGGCCTTATGCGGAAGTCGCAGTCGAGGTCATCCGCCCTTTCGTCGGTGACGCCATTGCCGAGCACGACCTTGCCCGCATGACGCGCGAGGCCTACGGCCATTTCCGGCATCCGGCAGTTGCTCCGTTGACCCAGTTCGGCGTGAGCGACTTCATCCTCGAATTGTTCCATGGGCCGACGCTCGCGTTCAAAGATCTGGCCATGCAACTCCTTGCTCGGCTCATGGACCAGATGCTCACCAGTCGCGGGGAGCGCACCACTATTGTGGTTGCGACCTCGGGCGACACGGGTGGCGCTGCGATCGAGGCGTTTCGCGGCCGCGCGCGCGTGGATCTCTTCGTGCTGTTTCCGCAGGGGCGCGTTTCCGACGTCCAGCGACGCATGATGACAACGGCCGAGGAAGATAACGTCCACGCGCTGGCGATCGAAGGCACATTCGACGACTGTCAGGCGATCGTGAAGAGCATGTTCAATCACCATGCTTTCCGCGATCAGGCGCGACTCTCGGGTGTGAATTCCATCAATTGGGCGCGCATCGTGGCGCAGGTTGTCTACTACTTCACCGCCGCGGTCGCGCTCGGTGCACCGCGCCGCAAAATTGCCTTCACGGTGCCGACCGGCAATTTCGGTGACGTCTACGCGGGCTATGTCGCGCTCGGCATGGGGTTGCCCATCGATCGCCTCGTGGTCGCCACGAACGTCAACGACATCCTTGCCCGTACGATGGCGACCGGCATCTACGATCTGCACGACGTGGTGGCCACGTCCTCGCCTTCCATGGATATCCAGGTGGCGTCGAATTTCGAGCGCCTGTTGTTCGACGCCTACGGCCGCGACGGCGGCTCGGTGCGTCGGCTCATGTCCTCGCTTGAGCAATCGCGCCGGTTCGCCCTCTCGGAACGCGCGCTCTCAAGCATGCGCGCAGTGTTCTCGGCAGACCGCGCTGACGAAGAGGAGACTGCGGCGACCATTCGCACCATGCTTCGCGAAACGGGACATTTCATCGATCCGCACACCGCCGTGGCCGTCGCGGTCGCCGAGAAGGATACTCGCGATCCGTCGATTCCGATGGTGGTGCTGGGAACCGCCCATCCCGCCAAGTTTCCCGACGCCGTAGAGGCAGCTTGCGGCGTCCGGCCGGCGTTACCTCAATGGTTGGCCAACCTCGATCAGCGTCGGGAGCGAGTCACTACCTTGCCGGTCGATCCAATGGCAGTCGAACGTCACATCCTTTCCCGCAGTCGCGCCGCACACGAAGGAGCCGCCGCATGAGCGTCGAAGTCACACGCCTATCCACCGGGCTTTCGATCGTAACCGACGCGATGCCGCATTTGGAAACTGCCTCCCTCGGAGTTTGGGTCGGATCCGGCAGCCGGGACGAGCGCCCGGACGAGCACGGGATATCGCACCTGCTCGAGCACATGGCCTTCAAGGGCACCTCGCGGCGTACCGCGCGCCAAATCGCTGAGGAGATAGAGGCGGTAGGGGGCGACCTCAACGCCGCAACTTCGATCGAGACGACCGCCTACTACGCGCGCGTTCTGCGAGCCGACGTGCCATTGGCGCTCGACGTGCTGTCCGACATCCTTGCAGATCCCACGTTCGATCCCGATGAACTCCGGCGGGAACAGAACGTCATCGTGCAGGAAATCGGCGCCTCCGAAGACACGCCGGATGACCTGATCTGGGACAGGCTGCAGGAGACCGCCTTTGCCGGTCAGCCGATCGGCCGTTCAATTCTCGGCACGCCGGCGACCGTGCGATCTTTCGATAGCAAGCGGCTTGCCGCTTACCTCACGCGCAATTATCGCGGACCGGACATGGTGATCGCGGCGGCGGGCGCGGTCGAGCACCACGCGGTGGTGGCGGAAGTGGAAAGGTTGTTCGCGAGTTTCACCGGCCCTCGCGCGCCGACGCCCGAGCCGGCGCGCTTCGTCGGCGGCTCGCGTATCGAGAGGCGCGACCTGGAGCAGGTGCACATTGCGCTTGCCATGGACGGAATACCGCAGCGCGATCCCAACCTGTTCAGCCTGCAGGTGTTCACGAGCGTGCTCGGCGGGGGCATGTCATCGCGATTGTTTCAGGAAGTGCGCGAGCAGCGCGGCCTCTGCTACGCAATCTATGCGTTCCATGCGCCATATTCAGATACCGGAATGTTCGGCCTCTACGCCGGGACCGATGCGGCCGACGTGGCCGAGCTGATGCGCGTCGTCGTGGACGAGATCAATGGCGCGGCCGAAACCCTCAATGAGGCGGAGGTGGCGCGAGCAAAGGCACAGATGAAAGCCGGATTGCTGATGGCACTCGAGAGCTCCAGCGCCCGCGCCGAGCAACTCGCGCGCCAGCTACTCCACTGGGGCCGACCCATTCCACTCGACGAATTGGTGGGAAAAATCGAAGCCGTAACGGTTGCGAGCGCCCGTGCCGCCGGGCGCGCCCTGATTGCGCGTGGACGACCCGCGGTCGCCGCGCTCGGTCCGGGTAACGGGCTTGAAAGCGCGGCCACGATTGCCGACAGTCTCGTCCGTCGGGCGGCCTAAAGCCGGATGACCGGCACTGCACGACCGCGTACAGAAGGAGCAGTCCGTTCCTAAACGTCCGCCATCCGTCGTCCGCTGACTGATCACTATGGCCTTCTTCCGCGCCGTAAGCTTGTCCGACCTAATGCCCGCGGTCTCGGGTGAGGGGGTGGTGCTGCGAGCGCCGCAGATGTCCGATCATGCCGAATGGGCGGCGCTGCGCGAGGCAAGCCGTGATTTTCTCACCCCCTGGGAGCCCGCCTGGCCGGCTGACGACCTTGCCCGCTCGTCCTTTCGCCGTCGTATCAAGCGTTATTCAGAGGATCAGCGCGGCGACCTTGCCTATGCATTCTTCGTTTTTCGCAAGAGCGATGACGTTCTCGTTGGTGGGCTGACGCTCGCCAACATTCGTCGGGGTTGCGCACAGGCAGGCAGCCTCGGCTATTGGATGGGGGCGGCCCATGCACGCCAAGGTCATATGACGGCCGCCGTAACCGCCATGATTCCGTTCGCATTCGGCACCCTCAAGCTTCACCGGATCGAAGCCGCTTGCATTCCGGCCAACGTCGCTTCGGTCCGGCTGCTGGAAAGAACCGGTTTCAAACGCGAGGGCTTTGCCCGGCAATATCTTTGCATCGATGGGGCCTGGCAGGACCACCTGCTTTACGCCCGGATCAAGGACGACCCGTCACCCTGATCCCCGATCCGCCTTGGGGTCGCCATGGTTTGATTGATATAAGGCACGGAGCGGGAGCTTCTGCCAGGAAAAACTCGAGTTATTTCAATGCGTCCGGGGCGTGACGACAGGCGAATGCGCGGCGGGGGCCGCGCGTTGACGCTGCTGATGGGTGCCATGCTGCTGTCTGGCTGCTCTTTGGCATCCAGCATCGGCTCGTCTGACACCGTCTCCTCGATCAGTAACAGGTTTGCCGGCCTTTTCTCCAGCGCCAAGCCGGGCGTAACGCAGCCGGCATCGCCGACGCCTTCTTCACCGGACATCGAATGTCCCGGCGTCGATATTCGCACTGGGGCGTCCACTTTGGAGATTGCGGCGAAGAGCGGCCAAGCGACCGCGGGGGATTTGCGCTACCAGCTCTCCTTCGGCCAGACCGCCCGCGAGTGTCTGGTGCAAGGCGGTGTCATGACGATCAAGGTAGGCGTTCAGGGGCGCGTCATCCTTGGACCAATGGGGACCCCCGGCCAGGTCGATGTACCGCTGCGCTATGCGGTGGTCCGGGAGGGTCCGCAGCCCAAGACTATCGCCACCAAGTTCAAGCGGCTTCCGGTGACCGTGGGGCCGGATCAAACCCACGTGCAATTCGTTGATGTTGAAGAAGGCCTCACCTTTCCGGTTCCGTCGCGCTCGGAGGTCGATGCTTACGTCATCTATGTCGGATTTGACGAAATCGGCGACAAGAACGAGAAGAAGACGGCGAAAAGCGCGAGGAAGCTGGCACCGCGTCAGCAATAAGCCGCGTCAGCTACCACCCGCGCAGGCCAACTACGGTACTCTTCAGATGTCGCAGGTCGGCAACGACGGTGCGCGCGCCGGCCTGGATCAGTTGCTCGCCGAGAGGGGCGCTCGCATGACTGCCGCCGACAAAGCCAATAACCGCCATTCCTGCCGCCGTGGCAGCAGTCACACCAGCAGGTGAGTCCTCGATCACGATACAATCGCAGGCCTGAACCCCCATCCGCGCAGCGGCATGAAGGAACAGGTCTGGCGCGGGCTTGCCATTGGGCACATCGCTGGCGGAAAACTGAGAGTCGAAAAACCGTACCAGGCCCGTGATTTCCAGGCTCATCCGGACGCGGTCGCGACCGGAGGACGAAGCCACGCATTTCGGCCCGCGTAACCAAGTCAGCGCATGCGCGGCGTGCGGCATGGCGCGCAACTCGACACGGAAACGGTCAAGCGTTGCGGCCGCGACTGTATCGGCAAAATTCGTGGGCAACTTGCGGCGGGTCGCTGCCTCGACGGCGGCAAACATATCGGCTGGACGGCGCCCGAAGAAATAGCGCATGACGAGTTCGGACGTAATCGGAATCCCAATGCGCGTGAATTCGTGCGCGGCAACCGTTGCAGCGAGTTGTTCACTGTCGACCAGCACACCGTTGCAATCGAAGATGATCACGGAAACCGCGCCAGCGCGCCCCCCACATCGGCCAGATCAGGCTGTCCAACGAATCAATGCGCCCGCACTAGAAATCGCGCGCAAGTGGCAAAACTCGGGCGTTATGCCACGACGGGATTCTTTTGCACAGATTGTTTGCGTTGGGAGCGAGCGAGAAGAGGGTTAATTGAGCTTACCCTTGAGGTCGGCGATCCCTTTGACGATGAGATCGTCGGCGACCTTGCCCTTGACGGTATGGGTCAAGATTCTTTCGGCTGCGGCAACGGCGGCCTCTGCGGCGGCCGAGCGCACGTCGGCTAGGGCCTGCGCCTCGGCCTGAGAGATTTTGCTTTCGGCCATCTTCGTATGCCGCTCGACGAACTCCTGGATCTTCGTTTCTGCCTCGACGGCAAGTCGTTCGGCCTCGGTCTTGGCGCCGGCGATGATCGCTTGCGCCTCGTGTTCGGCTTCCTGCAGCTTGCGCTGGTAGGTGGCAAACAGGGCTTCCGCTTCCGTTTTGAGACGGCGCGCCTCGTCCAGCTCCAGCTTGATACGATCGCGGCGGTCGTCGATGCTCTTCACCACGAGCTTGTGCACCTTGAGATAGCCGAGGACGCCAACGAAGATAACGAAGGCTACGGCGACCCAGAATTCAGCTTCGAACATGTGCGATCTCAGTGCTTGAGCACATTCGTGACGGCTTCGGCGACCTCTTCGCTCGCCGGTGTAACGCCGGCCAGTCGCTGTACGATGGCGGGTGCGGTGTCGCTGGCGATGCCGTGCACATTCGCCATCGCGGCTGATCGGGTCGCGGCAATCGCTTTCTCGGCTTCGGCGATGCGGGCCTGGAGCTTCGCATCCACCTCTTTACGACGAGCTTCGGCCGCTTTCGCCGCTTTTTCGCGGGTCTCATTGGCGAGGGTTTGCGCGCGCCCGCGCGCCTCGGCCAATGCTTTCTCGTTGGCCGCAATAGCAGCGTCGGATTCGCTCTTCAGGCGCTGTGCTTCCGCAAGATCGCTCTCGACGCGCTGGCGGCGCGCCTCCAGGATCGAGCCGACGCGTGGCAACGCGATCCGCGACATCAACAGGTAAAGGGCAATAAAAGCCAACGCGAACCAGAACAGCTGAGAAGCGAACGTCTGCGCGTCGAACGGCGGGAACCCGCGACCATGCTCGCTCCCGGGAATATGCTCGACAGTTCCAGCCGGCTGCGCGCTCTTCTGAGCCATCGACAACTCCGGACCTCACGCGGTGGCAAAGACCGCTCGCGTTGAGGTCATCGTCGGGACGTTAGAGGGCGAACAGCAACAACAAGGCAATCAGCAGCGAGAAGATGCCGAGCGCCTCGGTGACTGCGAAGCCGAAGATCAGGTTGCCAAACTGGCCCTGTGCCGCGGAGGGATTGCGCAAGGCGGCGGCGAGATAGTGGCCAAAGATCGTGCCCACGCCCACGCCGGCGCCGCCCATGCCGATACAGGCTATGCCAGCGCCGATCATTTTTGCGGCTTGAGGATCCATGAGAGAACTCCTTTTCGAGGTTTGATGAACGGGGCGGGTTAGTGGCCCGGGTGGATCGCATCGTTGAGATAGATGCACGTGAGAATCGCGAAAACGTAAGCTTGCAGGAACGCCACCAGCAGCTCGAGCGCGGTCAGCGCAACGGTGAGGCCAAGCGGTAGGACCGCTCCGAGCCAACCGAGGAAGCCGAGCGCACCCAGCATGGTCACGAAGCCCCCGAACACCTTCAGTGTAATGTGGCCGGCGAGCATGTTCGCGAACAACCGAACGCTATGGGAGACCGGCCGGGAAAGAAACGACAGTACTTCGATGAACGTTACCAGAGGCAGAATGTAGATCGGGATTCCACTTGGCACGAACAGCTTGAAGAAGCGCAGTCCGTTTTTCCAAAAGCCATAAACTATGACCGTGAAAAAGACGAGCAGAGCAAGGGCAACCGTAATGATGATGTGGCTGGTGACCGTGAAAGTATAGGGAATGATGCCCATCACGTTCAGCACTAGGATGAACATGAAGAGCGAAAATACCAGCGGGAAGAATTTCATGCCTTCGGTGCCGGCGGTACTTCGCAACGTGTTGGCGACGAATTCGTAGGAGATCTCCGCGACCGACTGTAGCCGTCCAGGAATCAGGGCGCGGGAGCTGGTGGCACCAAGCATCAGCAGCAAGATCAGGAGGAGCCCGATCAGCATGAACAGCGCCGAATTGGTAAAAGCGATTTCCATCCCGCCAATATGAGCGATCGGAAAAAGCTTTTTGATCTCAAACTGGTGGATCGGATCCATGACCAGCCTTCGCCGTGCGCTCAATCAGGCAAGCGCGGTTTTCTTCATCAATTCGAATTGGGCGGGTCCAACGTTTTGGTCGGAACCACCCCTGCTGCCCGCATCACGTTGAGAACACCCGCGGCGAAGCCGAGCAGCAAAAACACAATCATTCCCCACGGCGAGATCCCCAGCCAACGATCGATCAGCCATCCGACCGCCGCACCGACCAGAACCCCGGCCACGAGTTCGGTCGAGAGCCGAAAGCCGCGCGCGATCGCCGACGGATCGGCGGTCGGGCGTTGACCCACACTACTTTCGGAGGGACGGTCGGAATGGACGTGGCCGAGCCGTTCGCCGAGACGCTTCAACCTTGCGGAGAGCGCCGCCTCGTCAAGCGAAGGTTGTTCGCGATCGCCTCTTTCGCGTGCGTCGTCGGCCATGCTTCGACACCCGCGACGGTCCAGGCAAGATCGCGATACTTCCGCCGCCCCAAGGCCGCGCGGACCATACTGACTGGGTCCATACGAGTCAAGAATCGGCATCCTTGCGGTAAGCTACTGGGAATAAATATGAAATTCCAGCTCCGCGGCGAGCGGGACAGGCTCGTTTTGATCGGTTCCGAGCGCGGCGGGGACTCGCCTTCCGACGTCCGCCGCAAACGCGTGTTGCGATTTCTTCGTCGACTGCGGTGATGGTAATCTTCCTCCGACGGACCGCTTCGGCTCGCACCGTGGCGCGTCCCTTGGCTACCGCCGCAGAACGTCCGCGGTAGCGACGCAGGAGAGAGCTCATGATCCGAATGGTTCTATTCACGGTTGCCGGGCTGGCCCTTGCAGGCTCGGCGGCTTGGGCCCAAAGCCCGCCCCCGGAGGGGGCCGACTCCCGCTATACCTTCCACCGCGTCGATGACGGATATGTGCGGCTTGACGGCCGAACGGGCCAGGTATCGATGTGTGTCCAGCGTCCGATAGGGTGGGCTTGTCAGGCCGTACCGGACGAGCGCTCGGCGCTGGAGGCCGAAATCGCGCGTCTGCAGGGCGAGAGCGTCGCGCTCAAGAAAGAGCTCATCGCGCGCAATTTGCCGCTTCCCGGCGCTGTCAGGCCGGAACCGCCCGCCGCCAAGGAGGAGCCGCCGAGGCTGCAACTGCCCAATGATGCCGATCTCGACAAGGTTGTCACCTTCTTCGAAAAGATATGGCGTCGCTTCGTCGAGGTGATCGTGACGCTGCAGAAGGACCTGCAGAACAAGACCTGAGTGGCCTGCGGCGAGACAGCGGTGAGTACTCGATTGTCACCCATCGTCAGCGTTGCGCCGGAGATCATTGCGACGACGAAGCTTCTGGTTGAAACCCGTGGTGAGGGATTCACGGAGATCACGTCTGACGTAGCGCGGTTCATTGCCGATGCGAACGCGAAAGATGGCGCCCTATTCCTTTTCATGCGCCATACGTCGGCGTCCCTCGTCATCCAGGAAAATGCGGATCCCGACGTGCGCACGGATCTTGCGAGCGCACTGGATCGCCTTGCCCCTACGGATGCCGGCTGGATCCACGACGTCGAAGGGCCCGATGATATGCCGGCGCATGTCAAGACCATGATCACTGGCGTATCTTTGAATGTCCCCGTGATCGACGGCGCGCTCGCTCTCGGCACCTGGCAGGGCGTCTATGTAGCCGAGCATCGTGCTCGACCACATCGGCGTGAAATCATACTGCAGTTCATCGGTAGCAAGCGATGATCGCGGCGCCTTGTCGCGCCCGGTGCGGTGCTGTCCGGCCGCGAAATCCACCCATATAACGCTTGCGGCTGCGGACCCCCTCATCCGGCTGTTGAACCCGCAAGGCCGAAAGTGAACATGGCCGTCCGTCCGGCAGTCGAGTAAGAGCGGGCCTGCGATGTTGAAATTGTGGTATGCTGGTGAGGCATGGCCATATATGGCCCAAGAACGACTCTAAGCGGAGGTGAAGGGGGTGGGTGATTCGGCGCGTCTGGTTATTGCGGACGACCACCCGTTGTTTCGCGGGGCTTTGCGCGAGGCAGTGTCGGGCCTGTTCGAGAAGGTGGAGATTGCCGAGGCCGGGTCTTTCGACGATGTCGCGAAGCTGCTCGAGCATGGTGGGGAAGTCGATCTCATTCTGCTCGATCTGAGTATGCCGGGCGTGCGCGGCTTCTCCGGCCTAATGTATTTGCGTGCGCAGTATCCAAGCGTGCCGATCGTCGTGGTCTCCGCGAACGACGATCCCGGCGTGATCCGTCGCTGCATGGATTTCGGAGCGCTGGGTTTCATCCCCAAGACGCTCGGGATCGAAGCCATGCGCGGAGCGATCGCCCGCGTATTCGAGGGTGGCATTTGGACACCTGCCGATATCGATCTGGGGGTTGGGTCGGACGCCGAGACCGCTGAATTGATGGCACGGCTCGCGTCGTTGACGCCGCAGCAGGTACGCGTGCTGATGATGTTGTCGGAGGGCCTGCTCAACAAGCAAATTGCGTACGAACTCGGTGTCTCCGAGGCAACCGTCAAGGCGCACGTCTCGGCAATCCTGCAAAAGCTCGGGGTTGAAAGCCGCACGCAAGCAGTGATCGCCGCCTCGAAAATCGAACTCGGGCAATGGCCGCAGACCGCAAGCGCTGGCCATTGATTTATAGCTTGCGACTGTGGGTATCTTGGCGATCGTCTCCTGTCCCGGACGAGGGGAACCGGAAGAACTACTCGGCCGCCACAACCCGTTGCATGCGCCATTGCGTCAGGAGCGCGCGCAAGGCGGCCGGTTTGACCGGTTTGTTAAGCACCTGAACGCCGTTCACCCGGGCTTCTTCACGCACTTGCGGGCTCCGGTCTGCCGTAATCAGGATGGCTGTGAGGCCGGCACCGAAGCGTCGACGCAGCTCTTTGATGGCTGTGACCCCACTGCCGTCGTCGAGGTGGTAATCCACCAGAAGACCGTCAGGCGATATTTTGGCTTCTCCGGTGACTGCTATTGCGGTCGCGAGATCCGGCGCCTTCAAGACCCGACAACCCCAACCCCCGAGCAACGTTTCCATGCCGTCGAGAATCGTCAGATCATTGTCGATGCACAGAACGGTGATGCCCGAGAGCTGTATGCGATCGACCTCACGGGCCATGCGCTGGTGCTGCTTCACGGGAACCGCCGCGGAGAGCGGTGCCTCGACCGAGAAATGCGATCCGCGGCCGACCGTCGAAACGACGCCGATCTTGCAGTCCAGGACGCGCGCGATGCGCTCTACGATAGAAAGACCGAGCCCCAAGCCTCGGGCCACCTTGGCACCCTGATCGAGGCGGTGAAATTCTTGGAAAATGGCGCGTTTCTTCGATGAAGGAATGCCGAGGCCCGTGTCGTAGACGTCGATACGCAGCCGGCGCCGGCGGCGCCGACAACCAACGAGCACGCGTCCCCGGGGCGTGTATTTGATCGCGTTGGAGATGAGGTTCTGAAGCAATCGGCGCAACAGGCGCCGATCGGATTCCACGGCGAGCGAGCAGGGCATGAATTGGAGTCTCAATCCCCGCTCTTGCGCGAGCGGGGTGAACTCGACTTCCAGCTGACGCAAAAGCTCATCCATGCGAAAGCTCGTGATTTCCGGTTTCATCGCTCCGGTATCGAGTCGCGATATGTCGAGCAGTGCTCCGAATATTTCTTCGACCGCATCAAGCGAAGCGTCGATATTGCCGACCAATTGGGCGTCATTGCCGCCACCCTGCCGTTCGATCAGGCTGGTGACGTAAAGGCGCGCGGCGTTGAGCGGTTGCAGGATGTCATGACTGGCGGCGGCGAGAAAACGTGTCTTGGAGACGTTCGCTTGTTCGGCCTCGCCTTTGGCGCGGCCGAGTTCGGTGTTGAGGCGCGTCAGCTCCTCCGTCCGCTCCTGCACGCGCCGCTCCAGCGACTC